>Ga0207433_10001910_pt1 | contig 43696 bp, 41 predicted proteins | sample YelNatPaOPGAMG01_FD_187559 | JGI IMG/M metagenome (GOLD analysis project Ga0207433, IMG submission 187559) | Hot spring thermophilic microbial communities from Obsidian Pool, Yellowstone National Park, USA - OP-RAMG-01 (SPAdes) (version 3) | ecosystem: Environmental > Aquatic > Thermal springs...
CCCCAGCCGACGCCAAGCGCTTTGCGGACGCCCTCGAGCGACTGATTGTCAGGGCTGTAAAAATGAAAAAAGCAGCTGATCGATGACGAGATACTATACCGGCAGCCGATTGCCGCAAGCCTAAGGCCTGTCGCCAGTTGGTGCTTCTGGCGCACCTGGCTCTGCCGGCACTATTGTAGCGGGCAGCGGGCCAGCGTTCCCCACTTGCCCGCTCGTATCTGGCAGCGGACCTGCACTCTCCACTTGCGCGCTGACATCTGCCTCTGGATCCATATCTGCCGATGGCTCGATACCTGCCGGCGGAGGTGTTTCTGCCTCGGATTTTGTTTCGGCGATGGGCGATATATATTTCTGCACCAGATATGCATACCGCTCCCGAAGAATGAGCGAGCGGTATAAGGTATCGGGAGTGTATTTGATGGGCGAAGAAAGCAGTGCAATCAGCCGGGCCGCCTGATCGGCGCTGATATTACGGACGCTCGTCCCATAGTACACTCGCGAAGCCCTTTCGATGCCAAAAATCCCCTTCCCCCATTCCGCATATCCAAAGTACAATTCAAGAATGCGATTTTTGGAAAGAATGAACTCCATTTCAAGCGCGGCAATCACTTCAAGGTATTTTCGGATATAGCTTTTATCGGGCACAAGAAACAGCGTACGAGCAACCTGCATGGTGATGGTACTCCCACCGTACATCGGCTTCCCGATTTTTTCGTTCAATGCCCTTGCGCGTTTGAACGCTTCCATGTCGATGCCATGATGCTCGTAGAATTTGCCATCCTCTACCGAAACCAGCATGCGGCGCACAGACAGTGGAATATTCGAAAGCGCCAAAGGAATCGGTTTCTGCACGTTCCAATGGCTGATGATCGACCGGTACATCATGAGAACCGTCGTCGGGGGATTTGCAAATTTGTACACAAACATCAAGATGCTGGTGATTCCGATATATGCGAGATGCGCAATCAGCACCACGAGAATGACTGCGCGCACAATGCGCATAGGAAGGCTTCGCGGTTTGCGGTTTTTCCCCTCCGCCTGCTTTTTGTGCGCATGCTCATTTTTGAAGGCATTCGACCTCATTTCGAAGCAGTATAGTGCAGGAACCAATACAATGGCGAGCTCTCCGCAGAGAGCCCGCCTCAACCTTTTTTCTATATCTTATTTTTTATCTTACAAGGAAATGCGTCGCCTGACCCGCAGCAATGTACCAGGAAATGAAGAGAGCGTTGATAAGCGCACCAGCGTAGATCCGTCCTGTTTTTTCATAGAACCAGGTCGAGAAGAGGCTCGTCACAATCATAAGCGGCAGGAACTGAATCGCGATGATTGTGTTGAGAGGCTGGGCCGCACTGAGCAAAGTCCCGCCCGCAAACAGCGGAATATATTCCAGAAGCAGAAATACCAGGAAACCGACCGATGCCGTACCGATCGCAAACCAGTACCTGGCAGCGACTCCCCTGTCATTCAACTTGAGCTGGCCATTGAGTGCAAGCGAAGCCACCAAATAATAAAGGAAGAAAACCGGTGCATACGCAAGCGCAATTCTTGCTTGAACCGGCGAAGGGAATTTCAGCGCCAAAACCCAAAATCTGAAATCGATCTTGAAGAGGTAGTCTGCCACACCAAGCAAAAATACGCCGCAGACAATCACCGCAAACCCGTACAACAATGTCCGCCATGCGTCGGACCACGTCAAGCCAATTCCATAATCTTCAGCCTTTGCCCCATTTTTGCGGTTCAGTGCAAAGTGCCACAGCAAGAACAGTACGATGCTGATTACGCCATTCAGAAGAGCCCAGATGGCAAGCTGGCTGGTGATATTCTGCGGCCAGAAGGATCCTGCCTTTATCCATTTTGCTCCCCATCCCATAAAGGTAAAGAAGGTGAGCGCTGGAATCGCAGTGGCGATGAGCGCACCAATCCACAGCCCTGCGCCCTTGGCAGGCTTGCCAACCGGCGGCGTTTTTGCCAGCGGTACAAATACTGGTACCGAGAGCAAAAGCCCTCCAATACCAAGAATGAACACCACAAAACCGACGAATCCCGCAAGCGTCATGAGTTCTTTCCAGAACCAGATCTGGTTTGAAGAAGGAATCGGGTTACCGCCGGTCAGTGTTTTTGCGAACCAGTCGATTGCATAGCCGATTGCAACATTCGACAGATGATCACCCGGATGGGTCGTTACCGGTTGATAGAGTACGCGCGCCGTGCCATCTTCGATGGAACCATAGATTTTGCCCGGCTCGATTGGACTCGTCGTACCGAATACTGCCTGGAGCTTTTGGCTATTCGGTGCGTCTTTGCCCCGCGGAACACCCCACATCAAAACAGAGAACTCGTCCATCGTACTGAACACCACGGCCAGGTTGCGCGGCCATGTCGTACTGCCTTCTGCGGCATAGGGCTTACCCGTAGATGAGCCTTCGAGCACTACAGACTTGTAGGCGTCCGGCATCGCGGCTGCGGCGGCAAGGATTGTCCAGCCTCCCATCGAATGTCCTTCCATGCCGATATTGTTTTTATCGACAATATCGAGCGAGCGGAGGAAGGCTAGGCCGTCAGGCCCTCCAAACCCATTCGCAAATGCAGGCGAATCGGAATATCCATGACCTGTTTCATCGAGCGCAAGCACGACATATCCGCGGCGAGCAAGCTCTATTGCAAAGCCTGACTGGGTTTCTCGCGCATTTATGTATCCGTGCACTGCAAGAATTCCTGGCGCTGGTGTCTTGGCAGTCGCATTTTTCGGCACATAGAGTAAAGCGCTCATCACTGTGCCGTTGCTTCCGACAAAACGCAGATCGCGAATCTGAACCCTGCCGCCCGCAGTCTGCACCGAATAGGCAATGATGCCTGCCACAAGCACGATTGCCAGACCGATACACGCCAACCACGTAAATTTCTTCATTGAACTGCAGCCTCCTTATCACTTACGATAAATTTTATTATAAATGATAAAAGCCTGCAGTCAAGCACATAATAGATATTTTTTCTGCCCATCATTTCGACATTTATTTACCGAAACACGCCATGATGATACACTGCGAACATGAATGCCAAAGTACCGGCCCTCGAAAAAGGCCTGCGGATAATCGAGTTCATGCTGAGCACAAGTGCGCCGCTCACGATGAGCCAGATTGCCGAGCGCCTTGGATACAAAGTCTCAGAAGTGCAAAGAACCGTCACCTACCTGTCGGCTGAACAGTATCTCATTCGAAATAGCGCAGGCAGTTACATGCCCGGCCCTAAAATTTACCAATTTGCCGATCAGAATCGAGATACAATCCTCATAAGCCGTGCGGAAGGGCCTATGCGCGCTTTTTCTGAGCAGACAGCCGCCTCGATCCACCTCAGCGTGCTAGTTGAGGAAATGTTGCATGTCATTTTTGAAATTGATGGGAGAGATGTTGTCAGAATAAGCATCAGGCCGGGTCTCTATACAGCGGATTCTACTGCTTCTGGACGCCTTTTGCTGGCGTATGCTCAGTCCCCACTCGTGGCGGCCGCTGAACGGCAAAAAATCATTGAACAGGGATACGCATTCAAGGATATCGATTGCGTGCAGGGCGTCTACGCACTCGCTGTGCCAATCTGCACGCAACCAGGGTCATGCATCGCAGCGCTTGCCTCACCCTATGTTTTGCCGCGCGGCGCAAAGGAAGTATTCAGGCAGGAACTTGTCGAGCCATTGAAAAAGGCGGCCAGCGAAATTTCCTCTCTCCTGTAGCGTCACCACGCGCCCAACGGCTCACACCGCTTTCTTGCCCTCTTCCACCGCTGCAATGTTGAGCGCAATGAGCGAATGCTTGCTCGCAGGGAAAAAGCTCTTGAGGACAGTCTCAAGATTGTCGAGCTTGACCGCTCCTGTCACTTTGCTCAGAGCTCCCATCATGACCATATTTGCGATACGCACATCGCCGAGCTTGAGCGCGATATCGTTGCATGGGACATGAACAATGGTTGCATCGGGACGAGCAGGGTCTTTTTTGACGAGGCTGGAATTCACGAAAATCGTGCCCCCTTCCTTGCAGACTTTTTCGGCGATCTCGACCGAGTCCTGGTTCATCACAACGACGGAATCCGCACTGGTCACAAGGGGGCTCGTAATCTCATCGTCCGACACTATGACCGATGCACGCGCAATGCCGCCGCGTTTTTCCGCACCATAGAAGGGGAAAAAGGTCACCTTGAGTCCTTCCTTCATTGCGGAATATACCCAGAGCTGTCCCAGCGAGATAACGCCTTGTCCGCCAAATCCTGCTATAAAGGTTTTTTCGGTCATGGGATGCTCCTTTCATTTCGTTTGTGCTGGGCTTGCAGCGGGCGCACCGGCCGCGGCATCAAGTGTGTTCTTTATTTCACCAAGCGGATAGTAGGCGATCATGTTCTTCTCGAGCCATTCGACTGACTGGACAGGGGTCATCTGCCAATTGGTCGGGCACTGGGAAAGAATCTCGACCATGGTAAAGCCTTCACCACGCATTTGCGCTTCGAATGCCTTGCGAATATAATTCTTTGTTTTTCTGATATTTACCATATTGTTGACCGAGCCGCGCGCAAGGTATTTCGTCCCTTCGAGCGTTGCAAGAAGCTCGCAGACACGGATGGGATAGCCCATGCCAGCCACACCTGGATCGCGTCCTTCCGGCGCGGTGGTTGCATGCTGACCAACAAGTGTAGTCGGCGCCATCTGTCCGCCGGTCATACCGTAAATTGCATTGTTGACAAAAATGACTGTGAATTTTTCGCCGCGGTTCGCCGCATGGATGATCTCTGCAGTACCGATGGCCGCAAGGTCGCCATCGCCCTGATAGCAGATGACGAGGTGATCGGGAAGCATGCGCTTGATGCCGGTTGCCGCTGCAGGAGTTCGGCCGTGCGCCGGCTGTACGGAATCGAAATCGAAATACAGGTCTGCCCAGATCGAGCAGCCGACGGGGTTCGTAATGATTGCTTTAGTCTGAAGTCCCATTTCATCGACGACTTCGGCGATCAGCCGATGGATTACGCCGTGGCCGCAACCGGGGCAATATTTTGTCTGGATCGGTTTAAGGCTTTTTGGATGCCCATATGCTAGTTCCATAGTCAGCTCCTTTGCTTATTTGCCCATAAGGCGTGCCACTTCGGCGAACACCTCTTCCTGGCTGGGAACATTGCCGCCGCAGCGGCCATAGAAATACACAGGTGCTTTCCCATTCACTGCCAGACGAACATCTTCGATCATCTGCCCCATACTCATTTCGACGCAGAGGAAGCGCTTTCCCTTTTCGGCAAGTTCATGGAGGCGCGCATAGGGGAAGGGCCATAGCGAAATTGGGCGGAAGAGCCCGACTTTCATGCCTTTTGCACGCGCCATCTGCAACGCTCCGTGCGAAACGCGTGCAGACGTGCCATATGCCACAAACACGACATCTGCATCTTCGACATCGATTTCTTCGTAGCGGTTGATGTCTTTCTTGATACGTTCATAGCGGGCAAAACGCGCGCGGTTTGCCGCCTCGAGTTCGTCGGGCACGAGATTTATGCTGCTTACGTGGTTATAGGGCCTTCCCATTTCTGCGGCATACCCAACTGCCCAGGGCTTGCGCGGCAGAGTCGCCGGGTCGATCGGCTTGGGAAGTACTACGCCTTCCATCATCTGCCCAATGAGCCCGTCAGCGAGGATCAATACTGGTACTCTCCATTTTTCGGAGATGGAAAACGCCTCATAGGTGAGGTCTGCTGCATCCTGCACGCCTTTCGGCGCAAGAACGATTGTATAGTAGTCGCCGTGGCCGCCGCCGCGTGTTGCCTGAAAATAGTCGCCCTGGCTCGGCGAAATGCCTCCAAGGCCGGGGCCGGAGCGCGCAACATTCACGATGACAGCCGGAAGATCGGCGCCGCAGAGGTACGAAATTCCTTCCTGCTTGAGCGACACACCGGGACTCGACGAGCTGGTCATGGCGCGAGCGCCTGTCGATGCCGCACCATACACCATGTTTATTGCCGCAATTTCTGATTCAGCCTGGATGAACGTGCGGCCTTTTGCGAGCATGTGTTTTGCCATGTACGCAGTCAGCTCGTTCTGCGGAGTGATAGGATAGCCGAAATAGGCCTGACATCCTGCACGGACCGCGGCTTCACCGATTGCTTCATTGCCTTTCATAAGGCGGATTTCTTCAGCCATATCCTTCTCCCTCAGAGTTTATAGACGGTAATCGCTACATCGGGGCATACTGCAAAGCAGTTCCCGCATGCAATGCACTTGTCGGCCGCAATTACTTTTGCGGGGAAATATCCCCAGGAATTAGGCTCGGTATCGACGCCGAGCACCTTTGTCGGGCAGGCACGGATGCAGAGCTGGCAGCCTTTGCAGCGTTCCCTGTCAATCTCGACAGATCCTTTTATCGCCATTCGACTCTCCTTGTATTTCAGGCTCGAAGGCTCGCGCTTCCCAGAAGGGAGGCCAAGGCAATCGAAGCCAGTTTGGTTTCTGCAGTATCCGCCCGGCTGGTGAGGACAATGGGGACAGCTGCGCCCATTACGACTGCTGCTCCTTTTGCACCGGCAAGATCGAGCAGGCATTTGTAGAGAATGTTGCCCGCTTCGATGTCCGGGGCAACGAGGATATCAGCATCTCCGGCGACATCCGACTGGATTTTCTTGATACGCGCGCTTTCGGCACTGATTGCATTGTCAAGCGCAAGGGGGCCGTCGATAATGCAGTTTTTAATCTGGCCGCGGCGGTTCATCTGGGTCAAGATCGAGGCGGTCACCGTGCAGGGCATTTTGTCGGGGTTGACCTTCTCGACGGCGGCGAGAATGGCCACTTTCGGGGTTTTCACTTCGAGTGCATTCGCAACCGCGACAGCAGAATTGATGATGTCCACAAAGGCCGGAAGGTCCGGTGCGATATTGAGGGCAGCGTCGGTGAGCACAAGGAGCTTGTGGTAGGTTTGTACCTCCATGACCGCAATATGACATGCAAGCCTGCCTGCATTGATGCCTGTTTCCTTGTTAAGTGCTGCCTTCAATAAGAGGCTCGTATCGATAATGCCCTTCATGAGGAATGCCGCTTCGCCGGAACGAACCAGGGCAACAGCCCTGGCTGCTGCTGCGCTTACATTGGTCTCTTCGATAAGCTCGAAACGTGAAATATCGACACCCCTGCCGCCATTCGCTTCCTTTGCCGCTGCCCGGATAGCAGCAGGATCTCCGACAAGAATTGGTTCGGCGATGCCCTCATTATAGGCATCCGCAACCGCTTCCAGCACAGAAGCTTCCTGGGCAGAGGCGACTGCCAGCTTCCGCCTGCCGAATGTCTTCGCTTTTTCAATAATCTCGGAAATATGGTTCATGGCACATACTCCTTTATTTCGATTTCGCCCGACAGCGCCATCTGACCAGCAAGGGCAAGCGCTTCGAGCTCCCCTTCGCCCGCATAGACAACCACAGGAGCGATGAAAGACACCATTTCCGCAATTCGGTCGGTCAGTTCTTTCCAGAATGCGATACCGCCGGTCAGAATAATGCCATCCACCTTTCCGTACGCCGCCGCCGCGAGCGAGCCGATATATTTCCCAACTTGATAGACAAATGCCCTGAAGTAGAAATCCGCTTCCTTATTGCCTTCCTCGCGCATGCGCTCGACTTCACGCATATCGTTCGTACCAAGAAAGCTCACCATGCCCCCCTTGCCCGTGATCATCTTGAGCACTTCCTGCTGGGTGTAGCGGCCTGAAAAGCAGAGCTTTGCAAGGTCGCCTGCGGGGAGCGTACCGGAACGTTCGGGCGAGAAAGGCCCTTCGCCATTGAGTGCCTGGTTGACATCGACAACACGGCCACCACGGTGCAGACCGATCGAAACGCCGCCGCCCATATGCGCGACAATAAGGTTCAGCTCTTCATAGGACCGTCCTCGCTCTTTGGCAAAGCGCCTCGCAACTGCCTTCTGGTTCAACGCATGAAAAATGCTGCTGCGTCTGAACAGCTTGTTTCCGGATACCCTGGCAACATCATCGAGCTCATCGACAACGACAGGGTCGGCAATGAACGCGGGAATTCCCAAGGGACGCGCAAAGGCATCCGCAATGAGAGCCCCGAGATTCGATGCATGCTCGCCATATTTCGCCGCAAGGAGGTCCGCTTTCATGCCTTCATTGATCCGGTATACGCCGCCAGGAATCGGATGCAAAAGGCCTCCTCTTCCCACTACCGCCCCGAGCTTCTTTGCATCGAAGTTTTTCTGCACCAATACATCCTGGATGGCCTTTTCCCTGAATTCATATTGTGCAGCAATAGAAGGATATCGAGCAATCTCCTCGGCCGAATGGCTGATGCTCTGTTCGAGAATGCGCGTGCCGTTTTCGAATACGGCTAATTTCGTGCTTGTAGAGCCAGGATTTATGACGAGGATAGCCAGTGACATGCAGCAACTCCCGAAATGTAGAGTAGTACTCGTAGTATACCACTGATAGAGGGAAATGCAAGAAAAATTTGCAAATTTTGAAAGGCCATTTCAATAATTGAAACTCTCAGTGAGTTCTGAGCGTTCAATGAATAGAACCGGGGCGAATCGACCAGGGTGCACTCAATAGCTGTCGTGCACCTGCTGCGATCTTCTGCGGACCATCGTATATGCCTGCCCATCTTGTACGCATACCTACCGAATAAAACAAAAGGCTGTCCTCCTCGAAAACGAGGGGGACAGCCTCTCTGAGACTATTCCTGCGGCGCGGTTATTTGCGGGTTTTATGCCGGTTCAGTCTTCTTTTCTTTTTTCGCTTGTGCGTCGCTATTTTCTTGAGCTTTCGCTTTCTACCACAGGGCACCTTTGTTCTCCTTGGAAACGATTACTGCAGAATTACTGCCGATACTGCCGCATATGCGAGCAATACTACACAGACTGCCTGCGGGCGTCAATAGCCCGACCCCATTTCTGTTCCTTCTGCGGCCGTACCGCGAGCCTGTCAATAACGATATTCACTTCCGCCACAAGAATTCCCGTGAATTTTTCGATGCTGTCGACGATATATTCCTGCAGAGAATATATTTTTGACGCCAGCTTTGTTCCAAAAGGGACCTCCAGCACAACAGTGATGCGGTATCCCTGCGTATCATTGCGAATCGCAAGGCGCATGATACGTACGTTCGGGTCGAATTCGTTGACACAGTGTACCACCATTTGTGAAAGCGCCGCTTCGGAAATCGCAACACGGCCGCGCTTGGCATATTCAGGGCGCACTACGGATTTTTCATACAATTTAGGAAGCGTAGCGCCGACACCGAAACTGCGTTTCAGAAATACGCGAACACTGTCATAGAAAATCGATGGATAATTCCGCTTGATTTCGAGCGCCGGAACTGGAATGACATGCTTACCTTCGACTTTGCGCGACTGGACAGCCTTTTCTATCTCGGCTTTCGTCGCAATTTCTTCGATTTTGATGACTTTGAAGGGGTGCGGCAGCTGAAGCCGTTCGCAGATTTTCTGCACCATGCGCTCACTCGTGCCTATGACAAGCACTTTGCGGAAGCGTTCGTGCTGCAGCGCGCGCGATACCTGTTCTCTGTGCTCTCGATCGTCAAAGAGCGCGGTTTTGACCGCACCAAGATAGGTCGGGTCTTTTTTTGCCGAGCGGCCTGCTATGATCTGGTCACCTCGGATAAGCAAGCCATCATCGATGATAAGATCTATGCCGTATTTTTGAGCCACAAGCTTGGCGCGGAAGCTTTTTCCGGTGCCCGAGGAACCGACGAGCGCATACGTTTTAACACCGCGTATCAGAAACAGTATATGCTCAAAAAAGCCTATCATCGCAAAATCACTATAGCGCCTAGACGAATTTCGGTAAAGGTGCGCGGAAAGCGGCGAGCGGCGGGACAATGTTTGCGGCGGGACAATGTTTGCAGTCGGAGCCCTTTGCCCAAGTGGCCAGAAAACCATTACAATAAAGCCAGGAGCAGAGAATGTCGCGTATAACCCACCCTTTTTTGGGGCTGCCTATTGCTGACCCCGACAAAATTCCACTTTCCAGAGACAATCTCCCTTCGTCGGAAGATATCAAGCAGGCAGCCCGTTCGCTCATCCTTTCCGCCTCCGGATGGCGAAAGGTGTTCGCGGATCCTTCCACGGAAGACACCTATGCAAGCTGGACATACGACCGGACTGCCGAAAACTCGCTTTCCCACACAATCAGTTCGGCAGATACCGTCATCGTCGCAGGCATGGCGCTCGTATTCGCTTCGTTCATCAAAGAACAGTGCAAAGGCCGCACCCCAATTGTCGTGCTTGGCATCGATACAAGGCCTACGGGACCTGCGATTGCAGATGTCTTTGCCCGGGTGCTGATTGGTGAGGGTTGTTCGGTCCGCTACCTTTTCATAGTTCCAGCGCCGGAGATTATGGCATATGCAGCACAGACAACGAGCCTCCCTTTCGATAACGAGGCACATGCAGATGCCTTTGCCTACATTTCCGCAAGCCATAATCCGCCGGGGCACAATGGCCTCAAGTTCGGCATCGGAGGCGGCGTTCTGACAGGAAATCAGATTGCACCGATGATCGCAGCACTCAAATCATTCATTGCGGACCCCGATTCGCCTTCGATTGCGCTTGCCGCGATCAGCAAAGCTGACCCGCGTGCGCTTGCGCAATGCTACGAAAGCGTCGCGCACTGGAAAAGGTTTTCGCAGTCAGCCTATATGCTCTTTGCGCACCGCGTTTTTACCGACGAAGACTCGCTCGAAAAGCAGGAAGAACTCCTGTCGGCCATCGCAGCGGCATGCGAAAAGCGCCCCCTGGGCGTTGTCGCGGAACTCAATGGTTCGGCACGCACGCAAAGCATTGACCAGGACTGGCTGTCGGCGTTGTCGCTGCAGACAAAATTGCTCAATGTCGAACCCGGAAATTTTGCGCATCGCATTGTCCCGGAAAACGATTCGCTCGAGGATTGCCGAGCCGCTCTCGCACAGGCGCACCAAGAAAATCCCGCCTTCATGCTGGGCTATGTGCCGGATTGCGACGGTGACCGGGGAAATCTGGTGTACCATAGCAGGATGCTGCAGAGTGCGGTTCCGCTCGAAGCGCAGCAGGTTTTTGCGCTGGCGTGCCTCTCCGAGCTTGCCTTTCTCAAGTGGAAAGGCGAAACGCGCCCCATAGCCGTTGTTGTGAACGACGCCACCAGCATGCGAATCGAAGCCATTGCCGCGCTTTTCGGTGCTACGGTCTTCCGTGCAGAGACCGGAGAAGCCAATGTCGTCGCGCGGGCGGATAAACTGCGCAGCGAAGGCTGGGTCGTCCGCATTCTCGGGGAAGGATCGAATGGCGGCACCATTACCCACCCCTCAAGAGTGCGCGATCCCCTTTCTACGCTTGGATCGATAGTCAGACTTCTTCGGCTTGGCGATGCAAATGCAGGGACGACATGCTTCAACCTCTGGCTCGACGCAATCGGCGCATCTGATCGATATCGACCCGATTATGAGCTTGAGGATATTATCGACAGCCTGCCGCAGTGGGCGACAACAAGCGCATTCGAGCCATATGCAGCGCTGAAAATTGCTTCAAATGACAAAGTCGCACTTAAAAATGCATATCAGAAACTCTTCCTTGAAGAATGGCCGCGCATGCAACCGCAGCTCGCGGCTCGATTTGGCATTGCGGCATGGAAAGCGCTTGCGACAATAGGGGCCAGCGAACAAGAGATCGGTTCAGATTTCGGCGCTTCTGGCAATGGTGGCCTCAGAATCGTGCTCTTTTCGTCGACAGGAGAAGCGAGGGCATTTCTCTGGATGCGCGGCTCAGGGACAGAACCGGTATTCAGAATCGCCGTCGATATCAAAAACGGTTCAAGCGAAGATGAAGCTTGGCTTCGCAGCTGGCATGCAAGCCTGGTGATGCAGGCCGATCTCCTTGTCTCCCGGGCGCAGGATATTGTAGGATAGGCCGGCTTCAAAGGAGTTCAGATGGGTATCCGCGGAGAATTGTTCTCGACCAGATTCAGCTGTGAAGGCAGAACGTATTTTTTTAATGTCAAGGAAAATAGAAATGGCGATCTTTTTCTCAGCGTGGTTGAAAGCAAGCCCACGGAAACAGAGAGTTTCGACCGGCGCTCGATCGTCGTTTTTAACGAGAATCTTGAAGGCTTTATGCGTGCCTTCAGAACCGCGGCAGGCTATATGGAAAAAGCAGGCCAGAAGCTCAAATCCAAATCTGATTCCAGACCGAACGATGGCAAAATGCACGACGATAGGCCGATGCGTGCTGTCGCAAGGCGCCCTGCCGGTTCGATGCATCCAGCAAATCCTCAAGGAGAAGGTGCCGCAACAGCCGAAACTGCCGAAGCCCCGCGCAAAAGCCCGCGCCGAATTGTCATCAAGAAAAAGCCTCATTCTCCAGATGGATCGAAAAGCAGCGGACTTTCCTGAGCCAGCAGCTGAAAGCTCAAACGGTGATACCGTGAAGGACCCAGTGCTGCAATTGCTTCTCTGTGCAGCCTCGTCGGGTACCCTTTGTGCACACCGAAGCCATAGCCTGGCATGATTCGGTCTAGACAATCCATGCAATGATCCCGTGCGACCTTGGCCAGGATTGAGGCAGCCATCACCGCAGGGACAATACCGTCTGCCTTTGGCATTGTCGCTGCTTCGACTGCAGCGCCATCAGCCATCAGTGTCGGGGTGAATATGCCATCGACCACTACAAGGGCAGGCATTTGCCTGAGCCCCTGGAATGCTCGCTGCATTGCCAGCAAGGTCGCCCCCAGAATATTTCTTTGCTCGATCTCTTCGACTGTAGCCCAGCCGACCGACCAGTCAAGCGCTTTTTCCGTGATCACCTGAAAGGCATTTTCGCGCCTCGTTTCGGACATTCGTTTCGAATCATCGAGTATTTCCATGGGAAAATCTGATGGCAGGATGGCCGCAGCCGCAGTAACCGGTCCTGCAAGGGGCCCTCTCCCTGCTTCATCGATGCCGCATACAAGATGAACAGGTATTTTCAAGACTGTTTCGTAGGTGCAATAGTTGGTCGATTTTTTCATCGGTGCTGCCTCGCAACACCAATAGCATACTCTCCCACCGCAAGGAATCCCAGATGCCGATACACTCGCAGCGCTGCAAGGTTGTCATGCCGCACAAACAGCACTGCGTTCCGGTCTTCTGCTTCGATTCTTCTCAATAAGTACTGGAGAAGATTCGTCCCGATGCCCATGGAACGCCACTCCTTTTTTACATAGAAACCGCCGATTTGATCGAAATACATCCCTCTCGCATTGGTATTCACTTTGCCGATCGCTTCGTCGCCAGCGCAGGCCATGCATACAATCTGGTTTGCAAGCAGCGAACGCATCCGTATTTCAGTTTCGGAAGCATCGGCCGAATACAGGGCAAGCTCTTCGCGTTCGTATTCTAAATGAAGGCTGACAAGTGCATTGAGATCCTCGAGCGACGCATCGACGCAACGAACAGGTTTCCCATCTACCATTGGCACATCGCTTGCCGAATGCGATGACGGTGCGTTCGGCAAGTGCATAAGCAAAAACGGCGTGATGTGCCAGTTCATGCCGGCCATCTTGTCTGCAATCCTCATAACTGCTTGCTTTGTGCCTGCAATGCGATGGATATTCGATGTGCGTTTCAGGAGCGCAGCAAGCTCCGCATCATCGCGGGGCGAAGGCGGCAGGATAAGATGCACAGCCCCATCCAGCCACTGCACGGCAATACCATCGACCGCTTCGAATGCAGGTGTGCGCGCACAGCGATGAACATAGATCCGAACAACAGCGGAGTCCGCTGGAACCGAACGCGCCCGCTGCACTGCCTCACCGGCTTGCACACATTCGTATTCTCGCGTGCGCAGGAAGCTCAGAATCGATTCCTCCATCAAAAGAGCGCGGGCGCTCGTCCACATCGCATTCGCCTCCGGCAGCACAGCCCATCAGCATTCAAAAAACGAATCAAGAATCAGCGGTACGCCTGCCCTCGCTGCTCATCGATATAGTTTGCGGCTGCGTGCGCAGCAATGGCACCATCGGCGGCGGCGGTAATCACCTGGCGGAATGGAGTAGCCCGCACATCGCCTGCGGCAAACAAGCCGGGAATACTCGATTGCATCGTGCAATCCGTAATGATATAGCCTGTTTCATCCAATGCAACGCCCGTATCCTTGAGAAATTCAGTCTGTGGTATCGAACCAATGAAAATGAAAACGGCTTCAAATGGTTCCTCAGTTATTTCATGCGTCAGCACATTTTCCAAGAGCACCGAACGGATTTTGGTGTCTCCCCGAATTTCTTTTGCAACGGTGTTGAAGCGCACCTGAATCGAAGGGTTGGACAACACCCTCTGCGCTAGCGCCTTCTGTGCTCTGAAGCGATCCCGCCTGTGAATCATGACTATTTGATCCGACAATTTGGAAAGATATGTCGCTTCATCGCAAGCAGCATCACCGCCGCCGACCACGAGCATCCTTTTGCCTTTGAAAAAGGGACCGTCGCAGGTAGCGCAGTAGGATATGCCTTTCCCCATGAATTCCTGCTCGCCGGGTATTTCGAGCTGACGGTGCTTTGCCCCCGTTGCGACAAGGACGGTAAGGCTCTCTATGGGCCCATTGCTCGTTTCGACAATGAACCGCCCATTTTCTTTGCGAACACTCGAAACGCTCGCATCGATGAACGAGGCTCCGAAGCGCTCCGCCTGGGCCCGCATGCGTTCCGCGAGGTCATAGCCGGAAATAGGCTCTTCAATGCCGGGGTAGTTTTCAAGCGTATCGATAAGCAGTGCTTGCCCGCCAGGTGCCATCTCTTCTATGACTACGGTTTTGAGATTTGCGCGTGCGCCATACTGGGCTGCAGCAAGGCCTGCCGCTCCTGCTCCGATGATTGCAAAATCATATACCTGTGACATGTGTACTCTCCTCTTGTTCGGGCTTATATGGTATTTAAAATATATAAAAAATAATATATAGACAAGCCCATTCTATTCGGCGCTCTTCTGCGAGCGCTTTTCAGCTCCTTCCGTATCGCGCTGGTTCACCAGGACCATTCGGCAGCGCTGTTTTGCCCCTTCTATCTCTTTCGTTTCCAGCCTTGCATTGGCCTGTCGCATCAGTGCATGCAGAATCATTGAGTCCGCCGCAGACAGCATCCCTTCGCCTTCCAGCACCAGCACCTGCTCTCCATTTTCAAGACATCGATAGTCAAGCCTGATCTCGGTTTCAGCTCTTTTTTCGAAAGCAAACCGATACGCGCCGCCAAGAAGCTCAAGCGCAGCAAGGGCAAGCGGAACCAGCCTGTCGGGGTCGAGGGAGCAATCGGCCGCGCTGAACCGCACATGGACGGTTGAACCGACAGATTCGAGCGCTTCTTCGGCTGCATGACAGAATTGCGCAAAAAATTCACTCGCAGCAATGCGGTCGATTTGCTCCGAATTGTACAGCGCTTCATGGACAAGGGCGATGCTCTTCACTTGTGCTTCGAGCTCTCGAAGAACTTCGGAGGCATCGCGCGTTTTCGAATCGAGCTGTTTCAGGTGGGCCAAACTGGCGACAAGCTGAAGATTCGTTTTTACTCTGTGATGGATTTCACGCAAGAGCTGTTCTTTTGCTGCCAAGGATTCTTCAAGGCTTTGCTGGTATAGATGCATTGCGCTGATATCATGGATGACCCCGATGGTATGAGCGCCTCCCACAAGATCAGCAAGCAGCGGAACATCGATATCTCTTTCGCCGTACGCATTGACGAGCCCATAGATGATGTGCCCATCGCGGTGGACAAGCCGCACTTCGAGCTCGCGCGTCATGCGTTCGCCTGACCTTCTTTCATCGAACAGCTTTGGCGCTATTTCCGGAAATTTGTTTGCCTGACGTATTTTTTCGACGACAATATCCCGAGAAATATTCGGTCTATCGTCCGGATGGATGATGACACTGAAATGCTTTCCGATAAGGGCGGAAGGCTCATAGCCGAGAAGCGATACAGCTTCATTCAAAAAAACGAAATGCCCTTGCTCATCGAGAATATAGACAATGTCCGGCAGCGAAGAAAGAAGATGCCGAACCTGTCCTCTGGCCATTTCCAGGATCGACTGGGAAGCCGGATCATTCATGGTCTCATAGTAGGAAAGGCTCGGTATTCAGTCAATATGCAGCCAACCTGCAGGTTCAGCTCGTAGAAATCCAAAGCCAGCTGATGATAGTATGGCTCATGGCATTCAGTTTTCATACCCACACTACATTCTGCGATGGCAAAGCGGACGCGCGCACAATGGCTCTGGCAGCGTTTGCGCATCATTACACGCATCTCGGATTTTCTGCGCATGCCCCTGTTCCCTTCAAAACAAATTGGAATATGCCATGGGAACGCGCGCAGTCCTATGTCGAAACCGTGCGTGCGCTTGCGCAGGAGTTCGAGCCGAAGGGAATGAAAATATTCCTTGGGCTCGAAACCGATTATGCGCCTGGCATCACTATGCCGGATAATCCTGCCTATGATGTATTCGGCCTCGATTACCGTATCGGGTCGGTGCACTATATTACCGCTCCGGGGGAAGAGCCTTTCACAGTGGATGAACCGCAGGAGGAATTTGCACGGAATGTGCTCAGATGGGAGCCTGATGGCGATTACCGGAGAATCTGGAAACGCTACTGGCAGTACATGTCAGAAATGATTGCCCGCGGCGGCTTCGACATAATCGGGCACTTCGATTTGGTCAAAAAGAATAACGCTGATGGACGCTGGTTTGATGAACAAGACCCGGCATACCTCGACGCAGCGTTTCAGGCCGTGGAGCTTGCGGCAGAAAAACAGCTCATTGCGGAAATAAATACCGGCGGCATCGCACGCGGCAAACACCACGAGGCATATCCGTCGGATCGCATACTCAAGAGAATGCACGAGAGGGATTTGCGGCTCACGCTGGGCGACGACGCCCATGCGCCATCACACATCGGAACATATCAGCATACAGCTATCGAAGCTGCTCGCCGGGCCGGCTACCAATCGCTCTGGTATCTCGATGCCCCCGGGGTCTGGAAAGAAATCTCGATAGACGAGGCAGCTCGACCGCGCTAACGATTTTTGCGCTCGTCGCTCTTCTGACATTCTACACACAGAACAGCGTACGGAATCGCTTCGAGCCTTTCCTGCGGAATTTTTTTGCCGCATTTCGCACAAAGCCCATATCGCCCTTGGCTTATGCGCAAAAGGGCTGCCTCGATCGCCCGATAGCGCTTGAGGTCCTGGGAGCTGAGAGCCTCTATCATGATGCGGTCGATATCATCCGATGCGATATCCGCGGAATCTTTTGGATCAGTTTCGGAGAGCACAGTCCTAAGCTGTTCATTCGATTCGGCTATGGTATCCAGAATTTCCTGTCTTTGCGCAAGCAAGAGATTTTTCATTCTCTCGATGAAGGCATTATCCATCTCTCTCCCCCTCATCAATACCTGGTAAAAGAACCAGTATGCAGTGGATGGGCACAATGCAACGAATCATCGAAAATGTCAAGATGTACAGCAGAGAATGGCTGTTGTCATGTTGACATTCGGTGCATTGGCTCATAGTATTTCACCTGCCTGCAGAGTGCAAGAGACAGCATGTCTCGCGCTTTTTCTGCATGTACCGGCTTTGCTGCCGGCAAAGCGAATCGAAATAGGAGTATGTGTGGCTAAAGAAGAAGCGATTGAGGTGGAGGGCATCGTCAAGGAAGCCCTGCCGAATACCATGTTCCGTGTCGAACTGGCCAACGGACACATCATTCTTGCACATCTTTCTGGGAAAATGCGCAAGCATTACATCAGAATAGTTCCCGGCGACAAAGTAAAGGTCGGGCTTTCTCCGTATGATTTGAATCGCGGACGCATCATTTACCGCGAGAAATAGACAGCGGTCTGATACGTACCCAGGTGACCCCCCTGCCCCCGTTCTGACCATCCGCAAAGCAGAATTCACCTGCATGTGGATTCTGTTCGAGTTCTTCCCGCACAACATGTACCAGCACTTGTTCTTCGCGCGAATGGTTTCCTTTTCCGTGAATAATGCTCGCTTTCTCCAGACCTTGGGCTGCGCAGCGCGCTAGAAAAGACTGCACAGCCTGACGTGCTTCGGCTTCGTGCATGCCATGAAGGTCTATTTCGGCTTGAGGGCGCATGCGCTTGAATCGCATGTAGGCTGAAATGGATGCGGCTCGTTCTTCTTCAGGGCTCGGTTGAGCAAGGGCATCTTTATCGACGGTATCGTGAGCCTCGAGCCATTGTTCGAATATCTTCCCAAAATCCATGGTGCAGGAATACATAGCACAAAATTCGATTTGTTTCAGGTGGGCCAGCATTGCGCCCCTATTGGGCATTGCGCCGCAATTGGGCATTGCGCCGCTATTGGACATTGCGCCGCTATTGGGCGCAGCTGCTATTGTGCGCAGCTGGCCTCTTTACGAAAAAAGTGGCGCCACTCTTATGTGCATATTCTGCATACAAAGCTCCTCCTGCCCCTTCTTGTGCTGGCATACGCCCGCCGCTATCATAAAAATAAAGGATTTTCGCCATGATTCATGCACGACGGTATCATCCGACAAACTTCAAGTTTTTCACATGGCTGGTACGGTACACGTATGGTCTGTGGCTCAGGCGGGCCTATCGGATTGTCGCCATCAATGCCGAGCTTTTCAAAGAACTGAAGCCGCCGTTTATTCTTGTCGGCAATCACACGACGCTGCTTGACCCCTTTATCGCCAATGCTTTTGTGCCCTTCCCCATCCATTGGGTTGCAAGCGACGGGAACATGCGCAGCCCAATCATGCGATTTCTCCTTATTAAGCTTGTTGGCAGCATTCCAAAATCGAAAGCCATCCCCGATATCGAAACCGTCAACTGGATTGTCGATATCATACGGCGGCAGCACGGCGTAGTGGGCATGTATCCCGAAGGTCAGAGCACATGGACCGGCACTCCCTTCCCTGCGTTTTATTCGAGCGCAAAGCTGTTGCGCCTTCTGCGTGTGCCAGTAGTGCTTGCAAAAACGCAGGGCGGCTATCTGACAAAGCCGCGCTGGTCGCATGTCCGCCGCCCCGGCAAGGTCGAAATTGCATTTTCGGTCTTGTTTACCCCTGAGCAACTGCGCACAACGCCCATTGCCGACATCGACGCAATACTGAACAATGCGCTCGCCTACGATGACACAGCATGGTGCAAGCGCGAATCGATACGATTCGAAAGCGCGCGCGGTGCCGAAAGCCTCGAACTTGCTCTCTACATTTGTCCAAAGTGCGGCGCCAGAGCAAGTCTGCACAGCAATGGCAACAGATTCGCCTGCGAGCGCTGCGATTTTTCGGTGGAGTATGGCGCCGATGGCTCATTTGCGCTGTCGCCTGGAAGCGCTGATTCTGTGTTTCTGCCACCATTCAGCGGTGAGCCCTTCCTTGAATCCATTGTGCACTGGGACAGGCTCCAACGCGCGTTTATGCAGAACACATTGGCTGAATGGCTGAGCACTGGCCGCCGGGAACCGATTTTCTCGGACGAGAATGTCCAGCTGAAAAAAGGCAAGCGCATCGACTCGATGAAAACGATGCTGCGCGGGCGTATCGAACTTTTTATCGACCGCCTCGAATTCCGCGATACCCACAAGCCGGGCAGCGCCACCAACCCCCTCATCTTTCCGCTCGACAGCATAGAAGCGGAAGGCGTTCTCAAATGGAATTTTTTCGAGTTCTATCAGAATATGAATGTCTACCGCGTTGTATTTGGAGACCCGAAGGCATCAGGCAGAAAATATGCCGATGCCATCGGGCTATTGCATGAGCTTTCGCGCTCTCATTTGCCGGGGCGGTAGAAATTGTCAGCCGGCATGGCAAAGCGGCGTTTGCGAGCAAGAATAAGGTAGATAACCGTCACAAAGATTTGATATGCCACCGCAATACCCATGAAGATCCAGAATGGCGTCATCGAACCGGTCGTGTACGCTTTGGCAGGAAGATTAATAGTCAGAATGAAGGGAATAGCCAGTATAAAGGTGAGCCCCGCCGACAGCATATAATCCGATGAAACTTTCGTTTTGAACTCGGGGTCCATTACGCGGAGCAAGGCAAGCCCTGTGGACAGGGTTCCAGTCGATACGCCATACAGCATGAGCATGCGTTCGAAACGAAAATCTCTGAAAATGCGCGAACATACCCATGGAAGCGTGTAGTACACCATGATGCCGCACAGAGTCGACATAAGGAGAATCGGGAACCAGTATTTTCCGACAAAGACGAGCGAAATGGCTGCAAGCGCGCCCGCCACCATATAGTCCACGGCCATTCCCGAGATACGCGTCAGGCTATCGTCATCCAGCACATATCCCAATTTGAGCGCGTCGATTATTTTACGCACAATAATAGCGATTATCGCTGAAAAAATAAAATTGATGCCCCACAAGTTTGCCGCAAGTTCCATGCCTGCCTTTCCGGCAAAACCAAGCACGATGGTGAGGCCTTTCAAGCACAGAAAACTCAAAAAATACACAAATACGACAAGCGCCGCATGATAGCTGAACGAATCGATTGCTTCGGAATCGGTCGTGAGCTTTGCACCAATCGGTTTTTCGGCATGCCTCGGTATAATGCCCGTGAGCAAGGCCTTGTCGCTCATGACAGTCAGCTGGTCAGGCTTCATCCAGCCCTTCCGGATGCCTTTATGAATGAGGAGCATCCCGCCAAAGCATGCCCACAGATAGCCGATGGCGGCAAATGTAAGCCCTACGGATGCACCGCCTTCGAAGCCCATGGATTCCCAGCCCTTGCCAATTGCATATGCCTGCCCAGGGCCCAGCGCAAACCCGAGCGGCAGATGCAAGCCGAATGCGGGGTGGATGTGGGGCAGGAAAAACAACGTGAGGAGAAGGCCTAGAATCGCCTGCGACGAATAGCCAAACAGAATCACCGCCGACATGCCGAGCACGCTTCCATTGGATCGCGAGCCTTTGATCTTTGGCGGCGAAGAACGAAGCGACATGCTGATAAAGGATATATTGAGCAAGTGATAGACAAGATCACCCAATCGGTTTGTTGCATAGCCGATGGGCGGCAGCAGGTAATTATAGACGGGCAGAAGAAGAAAGCCGGCCGTCAGTGCGTTCGGAACCAGATATTTCTGCAAAAATGTAATCTTCGAGCGCAAGAAGGTGGCAACCACGAGGGCGATCGAGATAAGCCCTGCATCGATAACAAATTTCCAGCTGAAGTCCATGGAGCACTCCTTGACAGATAGTGTAAAATCGTTTGTGAAGACGCGCAACAGGGGTCAAAAATTGCCATAATGAATGACTATGACATTGCGAAGCTCGCGACATGCAATCTCTTTCGCAACGTTTCGATTGGGCGGTTTGCAGACTTCATAAAGACAGCCCGATACCGCGAACATGCATTCCGCAGGGGAGAACTGATACTTCTGCAAGGATGTGTGTACACTTCGCTCTACATTCTGTTGGATGGTTCCGCATATGCCGAAATGACCGACGACGAAGGCCACTGCATGCGGGTCGAGACTTTCGCGCCGGTGGAAGCTTTTGCAAGTGCCGTGCTGTTTTCACCAAAGCCGGTTCTACCAGTGACGGTCGGCGCTCAATCCGATTGTCGCATTCTTTCATTTTCCAAAGAAGAAATAATAAAAATGTGCATGAGCGAAAAGGCTATTCTGGAAGGCTTGCTTGCCGACAGCGGTGCTCGGGTTCAGTTCCTGAGCGAGCGGCTGAGGCTGACACGCTTTGCAACACTCCGCCAGCGCATTGCAGATTGGCTCATGAGGAAAGCACAAGCTCAGTACACCATGCTCCGGGACAGCTCTGAAACAGCTCGAAGACTCCTGCCGGATGCACCCGAAACGAATCGAAAAAGTCTACAGGGGCTGCAGCAGCCACTACGCATCCGGGTCGAACCCTCATTCGAAAAAATGGCCGACCTCATGGGTGTTGAGCGGCCAAGTCTTTCGCGCGAGCTTTCGCGCATGCGCAGTGATGGGCTTATCGATATGGAAGGAAGAATAATTATTCTTAAAGATATCGAAGCATTGAAAAAAATTAGAAATTCGAAAAGCCGCCGGCCATGAATGTATCGATTATCCAACGCGCAATGCTTCCTTTCATGGGAAGCTCAGGAAGATTTTCTGCGGTATACCAACCGAGATGATCGATTTCCTTGCCGTCGGGACGTGCTTCTCCGCCTGCCCAATCTGCAACAAAGCCAAGCATCAGCGAATCGGGGAATGGCCATGGCTGGGAGCGAACATACCTGAGGTTTTTTACTTCAATGCCAGCTTCCTCGCGGATTTCACGGGCAGCAGCTTCTTCCAAGGTTTCTCCGATTTCGACAAAACCCGCCACAAGGCTATGCCGGTTGCCGGGAAAGCGCACATTATGCTCGAGGAGAATCTTCTCGCCCTTTCGAACCAGCACAATCACCACAGGGGACATTCGAGGGAAAAACAAACGCTTGCACCGCGGGCAAAACCTCGTCCCATAGGCATGGTCATCGAGCGGCTCCTGGACATCTTCATTGCCGTTTGCATCGACAAGGGGCGCGCCACAGGCTCCACAAAAGCGTGATACTACCGCCCACTGGGCATGAGCCCGCGCCAGCAAGACAAAGCGCCCAAGGTCTAAAGAAAAAGACAGTGCAAGGTGCCGCGAAGGAATGCCAGCGAATGGCTCAAGCCCGGCTGCTTTAGTAAAATCGTCATCATCGTGCTTCAAAAGCACCGCGCCATACACAACGCCTTGGTATGTAAAAACAGAATATGAGTAGCCATCGGGCTCGGCCGAAAAGAGCGAAAGAGGGATCGCTTCGGCCGGCCAGGAAACCAAGGCAGGCGATACCTCCTTAAAATTCTGAAAATGCGCCTCAGAAGCAGCTGCCGAATCTGCGGATACAGCTATGGATTGCAACTGGTCTGCAGCCTGCGCAGGTACAAGGCAATCTTCCCCGCGGAAAAGCATGAATCGCTGTGGATTTTTGCTCATATGCATAGGTATGATCGATGTCGCTTAAGACCGATGCCGCAGCACCGTTTCTTCGATAATGCGAAGCTGTGAGCGGTACAGGCCGGTAATGTTTGTACCATAATCCGCTACCAGCCTCAGCATATCGCGGGGATGCCCCTCCTCGTCGCTGCCGTTGATACGGTCGCCGGCGTCGCCAAGGCCGGGCATGATGTATGCGCGCTCGTTGAGGCTTGGATCCATCCAGAGCGTATAAATCGTGATGTTATCGATGGCACGCACTACACGAAGGCTCCCTTTGAGCGCACTGATGACATTGAAAAACTTGACGGAGGCCGGCTTTACGCCCTGTTCGAGAAGGTACTTCACGACCGTGACTAACGAGCCGCCTGTCGCGTTCATGGGGTCGGCAAACAGAAGATGCTTGCCATCGAGCTGAGCCAAGTCGAAGTAGGAGTGATCGAGGTCGAGCACATATTCCATTGTGGTCTCGCTCTTCGTATCGTCGCGTTTTATTTTGAAGAGCGCAAACGGCGTAATATAGCCGGTCGATGAGTACTCCTGGATTTCCTTGGAAAGAATCATCGACGGCAGGAGGGCTCCCCTCAGCATGACACACATCACCGTATCGTGGACTGCATCGTCGACATTCGGGATTTTATGCACCGCAAAATTCTGCACGGGTATGGTAACAGGAGTGCGCACAATGAGATAGTTCTTGTTTGTCCGGCCAGACCCGCCGAATGCAAGTGTAAAAAGAAGCTCGAACGCGCGCTGGATATAGTAGACGAATTCCTGCCGGCCGGTCGAAACATCGCGAAGCTTGGCAATGAGGCGCGAAACCTCGCCATGCGTTTCCTGCGGCGAAACAAAAGAATAGACCTGAATGCGCGGTTCGGCGGCGCAGATTTCCTGCATGAGCGAACCCATGCGGTTGTAGAGGTCGATGAGTGTCTGCTCTTCGCGGTGCTTCTGCGATTCCGAAGTACTGGTCGCAAGGATATTGAACGAGACCATTGCATGACGGTACAGCGAATCCATCTGCGACAGGTAATCGAGATCTTTCGCGTTGAGATATCCGTCGAGGTCTTCAGCTTTCAGAATGATTTTGCTCACGGCCTGCTCCATCGCCGATGGGCGCTCAAACCTGAACGATTTCGCCAATCACACCGCTTCCGATACCGAGCGCATTCCCCTCGTCAAAATCCAGATGACATTCGAGCGCATATGTCGGATGCACACGGCATACGACATTGAGAAGGATTGCGCCTCGCTCCTCGCCGACTTTTAGAGCAACGAGCTGCTTGTCGACCACGCCGAATCGTTTTGCCGATTCCGGATCGAAGTGAATATGGCGCTTGGCTATAATAAGGCCCTTTTCTTTCTTGACCGAGGCCTTTGGCCCGATGATTTCGAATGGGAAGCTCCCCTCGAGCTGGCCGGATTCTCGCACCGGACAGCCCGGAACACCAAGCTTGAACACATCGCTCGCAAGAATTTCGCACTGCGTTTCCTTGCGCTCGGGGCCGAGGATGCGCACACCCTCGAACTGGCCTTTTGGCCCCTTGATGGTCACTGTTTCTGCGCACGCGAACTGGCCCGGCTGCATGAGATCCTTTGTTTTTGTGAGCTGGTATCCTTTGCCGAAAAGCGCTTCGACATCCTCGCGCGACAAGTGAATATGCCGATTGGACAAATTGACAATCATTTTTGTTTCGGGCATGGAGGTCCTCCTGATATGGCACACATGAATTTCAGACAAACCTGACGCTGCCCATGAGAGCAGCGCATTATTTTACTGTGCAATGCAATTTATCGCAAGGATGAAATGCCGGCCAAATGCTGCATGGCGGCAGACAGAATGAAAAAGGGAAGCTCGTGGAATATCAATGCGTATGGTGGCAATGTGCCAGAACTTTCTGGATATCCCATCCTCCATGCACAAGCCCAACGACCGCTTCGAGGATTTCGCGCGGATTATCCTGGCCCCAGATATTGCGCCCCATTGCGACACCTGATGCACCAAGGTCCATTGCGCGAGCGATGCTCTCAAAAAGCGCCGCAAGCGAGTCGGTTCGCTCTCCGCCGAGGAGCACAATCGGAACATGGGTACCGTGAGCAATCTGCACAAAGTCATCGATGGATTGCGGCATAGCGGCTTTGACAAAAGCGGCGCCAATTTCTTCTGCAGCACGAACTGCAATTGCGAGCGCATCTGCGCGAGTCGAAAATTCGCCCTTTTCGAAGGCCATCGCTTCGATCATGACTGGCATGCCGAAGGGCTCGCAGGCAGAAATGAGCCTGGCTGCATTCCTGATGAATTCTCCCTCGCGGGCATGGCCGAATTTGACCGTAATTGCCACGGCATCGGCTGCCCAGCGAAGCGCATCTTCGGCACTAGCGATCAACTCTTCCTCGAAACGTCCGCCAAGCGTGGTAAAACCCCCGCTCGCTCGCAGCACAAGCCCGAGCTGCCGCTTCCAGGCCTCAAAGCCGGCGCGGACAAAGCCTCGGTGTGCGAGAATGGCGTCGGCGCCGCCTTCTGCACAAATCCTGACAAGCTCGCGCGGAGACTCGATACCCTTGAGAGGACCGGCAATCGCTCCATGGTCGGCAGCAACGATCACGGCTTTACCATCTTCCCTGAAAATACGCTGCATGCGAAGGATTGCACCCTCATTCATGGTTTTTCCTCCTGGGTCGGACCCGCGGCGAGACCCGCCCTTCGAAGCAACGGGAAAATATCCGCAAGGCGCCGGTACGTTTCGCGGTAGACAGAAAAAAGCTCATCGTAGAGCGCTGCGAATTCCCGCCTCGGCTCGAAGATCGCACGCGGGGCAAAAACACGCTCGGCAGCCTGAGCCAGGCTTTTCTCTTCTCCGAGCGCGAATCGCCCGATAGCGAGACAACCCGCAAGCTCGGGTTCCGAGAATGCAGGCACCTTTACTGGCTTGCCAGTGATATCGGCCTTGATCTGATTCCAGATCGCAGACTGCGCTGGCATGCCGGTTGAGCGCAGATCCTCCACATGAGCGCCTGCATCTTCCATAACTAAAATGACATCGCGCATGGCATAGGCAGTGCTTTCCATAACGGCCCTTGCCATTGCGTCAAGGTCATGTTCAAGCCTCAAACCCAGAAAAACGCCGCTTGCATCAGGATCCCAATGAGGCGAGCGCTCTCCTGCTAAATAGGGAAGAAACACGAGCCCCGAGGCGCCGGGCCTCGTCCGCTCTGCACGAGAGTAGGTTTCAGCAAAGCTCTCTTTGGGCAAAAATCGCTCCTTGAACCAGGCGAGGGCCTTGCCGGTTGTGGAAATGACGCCGGAAATGTTGTAGTAAGGCTCGATAATGTGCGGCATGACAAGAAGGCCTGATGAGGCAGCGCCGCGTGCAGAAGGCGAAGCGTCTGACAAATCCGTTGCTGCACAGAGATTGATGCCTTCCGATGTGCCGCCCTTATCGCAGGTCCGTCCAGGAGCCACTGTCGCGGTTCCAAGAAGCGAAGCGATGAAATCAGGCCCGCCCATCACGACTGGCAGCCCCGCGGGGACGCCATAGGCTTGTGCAGCCAGCGTGTGCACATGCCCGACAATGCTGCCTATTCCGATAGATGGCGGAAATTTCCCTTCGTCCAGCGCGAGCGCACGCAAGGCTGCCTCGTCCCAGATAATCTTTGTGTATCCCTGATTGGGCACACAGGTGGTCCATTCGCCGGTAAGGCGCCCTGCAACAAATTCAGGACAAGAAACAAAATATCGCGAAGCTTCATACAGACTCGGCATATGGCGCCGTATCCAGAGGATTTTCGGCAGATTGAAGGCTGCATCGAGAGAATAGCCGAGGGCCGTACCCGCTTCCTCGGATTCCAAAGAGGCACGCCTGTCGAGCCAGGTAATGGCATTGGCAAGAGGCTCGCCATGTTCATCGATGGGCAAAATGGTCGGGCCATTGCCGCAGACGACCAGAGCATGGAGCGCGGCTCGCTCAGCCTGACTAATGGGACTCAGCAAGCGGCCAGCAATTTCAGCCATCGCAGTCAGCCAACTGCGGGCATCGATCTCGTGGATAAGTCCGGTACTCCGGGGATCTTCTGCCAGTTCGACTTCAGCCATTCCCAGACACGCACCGAGCGCATCAAAAATGGCCCCCTTTACGCGGCTTGTTCCAAAATCGATTGCAAAAATCACGCCTGGCTCCTCATGGAAGGCTGTGCATCAGAACAACTCGGTAGGCTCTGCCGGAAAGCGCAGTTCGGAAACCTTCCTCGATGGCAGAAAATGATGTGCGGGCGGAGATGAGCGGCTTTACGTCGATTTTGCCGAACGAAAGCAGGCGCACCGCCTGGAAGAAATCCTCCTGGACCCGTCCTTCTGTGCCGGTTATTAAAAGCTCGTTGCGGTGGATAGTATTGAGATCGAGCGGAATTTGCATTACATCTTCGTATGCAGTGTAGATATTGATGCGGGCAGCCTTGGCCATCGCTCGAATCGCCGGCTCGAGGGCTGAAGGAGAAGGACTCGCAATGACACAGCTGGAAAATCCAATGCCATCGGTAATTTCTTTGCCGAACTCGACAATATCGGTCTCTGCCGGATCGACGACAAAATCTGCGCCAAGCGCTTTTGCCGTGTCTCTGCGCGTGGCGTCCGGTTCGCTGACCGTAATCCGCAGGCCCATCGAACGCGCGGCAAGCACATGCAGAAGCCCCATCGTTCCCGCACCGATAATGAGCAAATCTTCAGTCATTGCAACCTTGAGCCGCTTGAGAGAATGAATGCAGCAGGCAAGAGGCTCGGCAAAGCTGGCTTCTTCATAGCTTACTGAGTCCGGGACAGGAAAAATCTGATTCGGCCGCACCACGATATATTCCGAAAAGCCGCCCAGCATGCGCGCCGGGTTCTTGTACCGGTTCAAGCATAGATTCGATTTGCCGATACGGCAGTAGTAGCATTCGCCACAGCGCTCAACCAGGTCTAAGGCTGCTTTCTGCCCGGGATAAAGCTCTTCGATCACCTTTGAGCCCATGGCAGCGATTCGCCCCGCAGCCTCATGACCAGGCACGAGCGGCAGGGGCAGTCGCATTGCGCCAGTGAAAAGCCTTTGCTCGAGCGTACATATGCCGCAGGCTTCGAGCTTGACAAGCACTTCGTTTTCTTTGGGCTCGGGACAAGGCCTTTCTTCGATTTCGAACCTTCCAGGAGCAACCAGGACAGCAGCTTTCATCGCAGATTATCCTTTGAGTTGATTATACACGGATTCATCGCAAAATGCATCGAAACGGCAGTCCTTACATTCATCGCCCGGGCAGGAGAAAAACGACTTTTTTTCTTTGATGGCGCTAATGTTCTCATCGATCTGGGCTATGTGGCGCCGGGCTTCCAGAATTTTCGCTTCTTCTTCTTTCTTTTGGTCTTCGTAGATCTGCAGCATGAGAAGGCGGCATTTTTCTCCGCTCGGATCCTCGGCATACAGCATGAAAAATTCGCGTATCTGGCCGAGTGTGAGGCCGAGGCGTTTCAATTCTTCGATACGTTTGAGGCGGATAATGACGTCGGCAGGATAACGCCGATGGAGCCCTTCGGTACGGTTCGAGGCTTCGATGAGGCCGAGTTCTTCGTAATAGCGAATGGTGCGGGAGGTAACGCCGAATAATGAAGCAAGTTCGCCGATTTTCAATAAGCGTTCAGTCAATGCAGGCACCTCTTGAATAAATGCAAAAAAGCACTATACTAAATCTTACGTGAGATTAAACTTCACGTCAACTTTCAGAGCAGGTAAAGTTTGCTCACGTAAGCAATCGATTGAGCGTTCACGCCCCCTGCTCTTCTCCCCCAAGGAGGGATCATATGCGCCGATTTCTAATTGCATTTGTTCTCGCTATTGTTGCCGGTACTGCGCTTTGGGCACAAGCCCCCCGCATCGGAGTATTCATTCCAGGCGTCCGTGAAGGGAGCCCGATCTACGATACCATGGCAAAAGGAGCCGAGCGCCTTGCCAGCGAAATCAGCGGAGCCAGCGTCAAAATCTTCGAAGCAGGCTTCAACCAGGCTGAATGGGAAGAAAAACTCACCTCATTCGTCGCATCCGGCAAATTCGACATTGTCATAACCTCGAATCCATCCATGCCCGAGCTTGTGAACAATGTCTCGAAGAGCTTTCCAAAGCAGAAGTTCATCTGCCTCGACGGCTACCTGCCGGGCAATCCAAATGTGTATAGCGCTCTCTACAACCAGCTCGAACAGGGCTATGTGACCGGCTACCTTGCAGGGCTTGTGTCGATTTCCGGCATGAAGGGCACAAATCCGGACAAAAAAATCGGCATGATTATTGGCCAGAATTATCCTGTCATGGATAAAATGATCATTCCCGGATTTATGCAGGGGCTGAAGGCAGCGGATCCTGCTTTCCAGCTCGACATCCGCGTGCTCGGTAACTGGTACGATGCAGCAAAAGCAGCCGATCTGAGTCGGAGTCTCTACGCCGCCGGAGCGGATATCATTCTGCCAATCTGCGGCTCAGCAAGCCAGGGAGCAGTCAAGGTCGCGCAGGAAACAGGCAAGTATCTCGTCTTTTTCGATGATAACGAGTTTGCGCGCGCGCCGGACAACATTCTCGGCTGTGCCGTGCTCCACCAAGAAGATCTCGCATATCGCAGTCTCAAAGCTGCAATCGAAGGCAAGCTTCCCTTTGGCAAGGCTGATGTTGTCGGCATGAAAGAAGGCTACATCGAGTTTCTGAACACCAATCCTGCCTATATAAGAAACGTCCCCGAAGCAATCCGCAAAAAGGTCGACGCAGCAATCCAGTCGATCAAATCGGGCCAGCTTACCTTCCAGGTACCTTCGCTGTAAAATGCAGCCCATGATTGCAGTGAGGATGCGCGGCGTCTCCAAGCGCTACTTTCCCTCGGGCATTCGCGCGAACGACGAGGCAACGCTCGAGGTCGAACGAGGCAGCATCCATGCAATCGTTGGAGAGAATGGAGCCGGCAAGACTACCCTCATGAAAATCCTTGCCGGCCTGGAACTGCCGGATGCTGGAACAATAGAAATCGAAGGTAAGCCAGTACATATCCAATCTCCTGCTCATGCGCGCGAGCTCGGGATCGGCATGGTGCACCAGCATTTTCTCATGTTCGATGACCTTACAACGGCAGAAAATATTTTTTTCGGTCTCGAGCCGCTCCGCGTTCCGAAAATACCAGGCCTCTTGGGCATTCTCGATAGACGAAGTCTCGTTGAGCAGGCACAGCGTATCGCTGCGGATTACGGATTTGCGCTCGATCCAACGGCTCACGCAGGGGACCTCAGTATAAGCGCTCGTCAGCAGGTGGAAATTTTGCGCCAGCTTGCGCGCAATCTTCATATTCTTATCCTCGATGAGCCGACTTCGGTACTCACAGAACAGGAAACAGCCGCGCTTTTTGAAAAATTGGCAGAAATCCGCCGCATGGGGCATACAATTATCATCGTCACGCACAAAATCGATGAAGTAATGCAAATCGCCGACAGAGTCACCGTCATGCGCCAGGGGAAAACCGTCGGCACCTATGATATTGCAGCAACGACTGCCAATGAACTTGCCTGCCTGATTATGGGAACGAATGCCTGCGAAGAGATGAGCCCGCGTCCACAACCTGCAGCACATGGGCCCCTTGTGTTCGAAATCGAGGGCTTGAGCGCTCGAGGCCATCATCATGGAGAAACCGGCGTCACAGATCTGCGCCTTGCAGTGCACGCAGGTGAGGTTCTTGGCGTCTGCGCCCTCAGTGGAAATGGCCTGGCTGATCTTGAAGATGCACTGGGCGGCTTTCTTGTTCCCTCAAAAGGCTTTTGCATATTCGATGGATCTCGGCTTGATTTTCGACGTATGCATGAGTACCGCCAGCTCCTCAAAAAGGGAGCAATCGGCTATCTGCCTTCGGATCGCATGCGGCGCTCAATGGCTCTTTCGCTCACTGTTCGCGATAATTTCATGGCAGTCTCCCGTACGCGTTTTTTCCACAGAGGCTGGTTCAGATCGACGCTCGCGACGAGACAGACACGGGAGGCACTTCGAAGCTTCGAAATTTCAGCTCAACCAGAACAGAAAACAGTCGAACTCTCTGGCGGCAATATCCAAAAGCTTGCAATAGCTCGGCTCTTTTCCATACAGCTGCCCAAATTACTCATTCTCTGCGAACCAACATGGGGACTCGATATCAAATCGACAGAGAATGTGCACAGGCGAATACTCGATGCCAAAGCCGCTGGCTCGGCTATTCTCATCTTGTCCTCCGATGTCGATGAGATTCTTGCGCTCGCTGATCGTATTATGGTGCTCTACCGGGGCAGAGCTGTTTTGCTTGCATCCAACGGCGGGGGGTTGAATCGCGAGCGCATCGGTGAGTACCTGCTCGGAGCAAGGAGCGAATGATGCAATCCGAAAGAGAATTGCCTGCAGGTGCGAGAATTGCGCTTGCCGTGGTGCTGTCTGTTGTGCTCGCTGCGGCCGTGCTTGCGCTCTCGACAAAAGATTTTATTCCAGCACTTGGACAGTTCTTTTTCGAGCCATTTGCAAATCGTTATTTTTTCGGCAACTACATTGCAGATTCCGTACCGCTCATGATTGCTGGCCTGGGTGTCCTTATCGCGTTCCGGTCAAGGAATTTCAACCTTGGCGGCGAAGGCCAGATCTATGCTGGAGCAATCGCCGCGGGCATGCTCGCGCTGTCGTTGCCGGAACACAGTTCGCCCGTTGAAGCATGGCTTTTTGCTGCGCTTGCCGGCATGGTGGCCGGCGGGCTGATCGGCACGCTCTCCGGAATTCTCAAGGGTTTCTGGCATGTTTCCGAAATGATTTCTTCCTTTTTAATTTCAGCTATCGTGCTCAATGTCGGCGACTACCTTATAACTGGTCCTTTTCAGGATCCTGCGAGCAATTTCCAGACAACACGGCAGGTTTCCTCGCAGCTGCTTTTGCCCAGGATTCTCGCTCCATCAAAACTGGATATATCGGTATTCATCGGACTAGCGCTCATCGTTGTTTTCGCAGTCATGAGCAAGCATACGAGGCCAGGGTTTGAATTGAGAGTATGCGGCGAAAACGAGGAATTCGCGCGCTACTGCGGCATTCCTGTGGCGTTGTACCAATCGGCGGCCATGGGCATTTCGGGAGCACTCTATGGCTTGGCTGGCGCGCTGATTGTCATTGGCCCGCAGGCGCGTGTCATGCGCGGTTTTTCGAGCGGGCTGGGATGGAGTGCTATTTCGGTGGCTTTGCTTGCCCAAAACAGCGAAGCCGGGATTCTGCCTTCTGCGCTTTTTATAGCCTACCTTAAGGCAGGCTCTGATCATGTTATGATAGGATCAGGAGTTCCTTCAGAAATCATTTCGATTCTGCAAGCGGCTGCAATGTTCTTCATTACTGCGCGCCATTTCCCGATCCGCAAGAGAAGGCGCCCATGAGCACTCCAATCGCGGTTCTGGCAGACATTCTCAAATATACCATCGCTGCAGCAACCCCCTTGTTATTCGCTTCGATCGGAGGGCTGTTCTCCCAACTCGCAGGCATGCTGAATATTGCCCTGGAAGGGCTCATGGGCCTGGGCGCTTTTTTCGGAATGGCTGCCGCAGGAGCGTCGGGGAACCTTGCCATTGGCGCAATGGCCGGGGTAGCTGCTGCGGCTGCCGGCTCGTGGCTTATGGGAATTATCACGATCAAGTTCAAGGCGAACCTGTTCATAGCGGGGCTTGCGGTAAACCTCCTCGCAGTTGGTGTAACCACGGTGCTCTCCCAGTCCTGGTTTCATACCAAAGCGGTTGTGGCGTTCGACATCCCCCACCTGATGCCTGCATTCCCCGCTTTCCTTGGACGAATTCCTTTCATAGGCCCTGTCTTGTTTTCCCAGAGTATGCTATCTGCAATTGCCTGGCTGTGGGTGATTGCTGCAGCGTTCATTATCAGGAATACGCGCCATGGTGTGCGAATCCGCGCGACGGGGATGAATGAGGAAGCAGTGAATGCATTGGGCTATCGACCCGACCGGTACCATATGGCTGCCCTGATCTGGTCGGGAGTCGGCAGCGGGCTCGGCGGTTTTGCCCTTGGCGTATCAATATCGGCCTTTGTGCCGAACATCACTGCGGGACGGGGATGGATTGCGCTCGTTGCGATATATCTGGGCCGTGGAAAACCATTATGGGTTGCCGCTTCCTGCGTATTGTTTGCACTTGCAGAGAGCCTGTCGAATTATGTACAAGGGTTCTCTGCAGTTCCGCCGTTGCTGGTGCTTGCCCTCCCCTATGCGGTGACCCTGGTTTCCCTTATAGCTGCGGCAGCAGGCAAAGAAGAGTAGAACAAATAAGAAAGCGCTAGCTGGCTTTCATGCCAATTTCATCCAGGATTTCAGGCAGTTCGTAAATCGTTTTGATACGCCGGCAAGGCAGGTCAGGAAATCGGTTCATTTCGTCTTTCAGAACAGCGGGACCGCCCAGATCTACATATCCTTTGACATATTTGGGCAGATCGTCCACAAACAGCGTCTCTCCCAGGGAAAATCCAGAAGCATCCAGTGCCCGGAGGTAGGCCTTTGGATTCGGTTTGCCCAGCAATTCATTGAACCAAATATCATAGACCCCGATAAAACATTCTGCGATGCCCAATTTTGCAAGGATGCGCTCCGCATGCTCCCGTGGTGCATTCGTAAGAACAGCTTTGGGCAGCGGAATCGAATTCAGCATGAGGCGCAGGACATGATCCGGCTCGAGGCAGTCTTCTTCGCCTTCGGGATGAATATAGCTGAAATAGCGCTCCGGTTCTGCAAAGCCTTTTTCGCGCATCAGCCATTCAAGAGTAGTACCATACGGCTTTGCATGCTCGCGGCGGAATTTGCCTGCCTCGGCAAAAGGCAGATTGAACATGTCGGCTACAAATTGATTCATGCGCTGCAGCACTGCCGTTTCAAGGCCTGTGGCTTCCGAATAAAGAGTGTTGTCAAGATCGAATAGCAGCGCTCGTATCATTTGAGTATTGTAATACCATAGATACCGCGCTGGGGCAAGGGCGACAGAGAAGCCCCTAAGGGCAGCTCGCGCTTGGCAGATTAGCTGAATGCGCTGCCAGCCGAATCGCTAGCCTGCAGTCCGCTCCTGTGGTATTGTTAACCTGTTGCGAGCAATAAATAAAATAGGAGTAAAACTATGATACCGATTGGTGATGACAATTCCGGAAGGCGCGGCAATGCTGTTGTCAACTGGACGCTCATAGGGCTCAATGTCTTCGTATTCGTTTTCATTCAGAAATTTGCACTCGACGATTATGCAACGCTGGCGCTTGCAGCCATTCCGGAAGAGATCCTGTCGGGACACCGGCTTTTCACGCTGATCACAAGCCAATTCACCCATGCGGGCTTTGCCCATATTATTGGCAACATGCTCTTTCTTGGCGTATTCGGAGACAATGTCGAGTGCCGCATCGGAAAGCTTCGCTACATTCTTCTGTATCTGCTGTCCGGTACGTTCGGCATGCTGCTCCAGATTCTGCTTGCGCTGATGGTCGGTGGTGCAGCCTTGCAGATGCCGCTTGTCGGTGCGTCTGCAGCAATTTCCGGTGTGCTCGCTTCGTACCTCGTATTGTTTCCGGGGAACAAGGTTGTGGTACTTCTTTTCTATTTCATTCCGACAGCCCTTTCTGCGTGGGTGGTCATCGGTTTCTGGTTCGTACTGCAGGTTCTTGGCGGCCTGTCTGGCCTCGCCAGCATCCAGTCTGGAGGAACGGCGTATTTTGCACACATCGGCGGCTTCTTGAGCGCATATATCTGGTCGCGGGGATATAAGAAAAAAGAACTCGAACGCATTCTGGCGTGGCGCAAGCGGAGGCTGGCGGGCGAAAGCGATGGCTTCCACTGGTGGATTGTAGACGATTGAACGATGGCTGAACGAAACGAGCGGTATCATGGCCTCTTTCTCCATGCAAAGGATACAGCCCGGGGCGACAGGATTGTCACATTTCTCTGCAAAGAAGGCATATTATCGCTCTTTCTTTTCGGCGGGCCCAAAAGCTCGCTTAGATCTGTCGCAATGCCCTATATTCTCGCCGATATCGAAGTCTACCATGACCGCCGCAATGATTTTTCGAAGCTGACAGGAGCCACAATTCTCGAGACATTTGACAGCCTGCACACGAGCTTTTCGCATATGCAGGCTGCTGCCGCTGCAACCGAATTTGTAATCCGCACCTCTGCGTTTGGTGGTGAATATGGCCTCGCCCTGCAGATGATAACAACATTGCTTCGCGAACTCCCCTCAATCGAAGAGAACTCAGCCTCCTATGCCATGCATGCCTTCCTCTGGAATGCCCTAGCCCCCCAAGGATTGACTCCCGACATCAGTGCTTGCGAGCGTTGCGGCAAGCGATTCACAGAAGAAGGTGCGCTTCCTGGCCGTCTGTTGGCGGGCGAGCGGAGTTTTCTCTGCGCTAGATGTGCGGAAGAGCGTCGAAGACAAGGGTTTCCTGCTTCGGCGATGCTCTTGATCGATGCCATGGTGCTTCAATGCTTGAGGGAAATTTCTAATGTTTCGTACAGCCAGGCCGCCCGATGCATGAGTACAAATCCATCGCTGCTTCAAATCGAAGCTATCATCGAATCGCTTGCGGAGCTCGCAGCCGAAGGACCTCTGCAGAGCCTTCGACTGTTCCATTAGTGCTTTTATAGATCAAATAATTGAAGTAATATACACATTCATTGCGACCTAAATAAGAAGCAGCCAAAGCAGGAGACAGTATCAATGAGAGCAGTCGATATCTTGATGAAAAAGCGGGCGGGCGAAACGCTCACCGAAGCAGAAATCCGTTTTATTATCGATGGATACGTAAAAGGCGAAATACCGGATTATCAAATTTCCGCCCTTTTGATGGCGATATTTTTCCGCGGCATGACAGCAAAGGAAACCGCTATCCTGACCGAGGCAATGCTCGATTCTGGCGATCGGATGGATCTGTCCGGTATTCCAGGCCCTTTTGTCGACAAGCACTCTACAGGCGGCGTAGGAGACAAAATATCCCTCCCCCTTGCTCCCATGGTCGCTGCATGCGGTGTCAAAGTCCCGATGATGTCCGGGCGCGCCCTTGGCCACACAGGAGGAACGCTGGACAAGCTCGAATCCATTCCCGGCTATCGCACAAGCCTTGAGCTTTCCGAATTCCGCAAAGGCCTCATCGAAGATGGTTTTGCGATGACCGGCCAGACTGCCCGCGTTGTACCAGCCGATAAAAAGCTCTATGCCCTTCGCGATGTCACTGCTACCGTTGAATCGATTCCACTCATCACCGCTTCGATTCTCTCCAAAAAAGCAGCCGAGGGTGCCGATGGCATTGTATTCGATGTAAAATGCGGCTCAGGTGCCTTCATGAAAACCTACAATGACGCCAGAGCACTTGCATCGAGCCTTGTCGCAACCGGCAGTGCCATGGGCAAGCACGTCGTCGCTGTCCTTACCGACATGTCCCAGCCGCTCGGCTACAAGGTCGGCAATTTCCTCGAAATCGAAGAGACGCTGGATTGCCTTGAAGGGAAAGGCCCCCAAGATGTTATGGAACTGACCTTCAGGCTGGGAGCATGGATGCTCGTGCTGGGCGGTGCCGCGGAGACAATCGAAGAAGGACGCGCCCGCTGTGAAGAGGCAATTAGCTCTGGTGCAGCGCTCGAGCGCTTCTACCGAAATGTCATAAGGCAAGGGGGCAATGTCGGCGAGATGCTCGAACGGCGTGGGTCCTGGCGATCGAATTTTGCACGCGAGCTCAAAGCCGAAAACGATGGATATATCGAGTCGATCGACGCGCTCGATATCGGGCTCGCGGGGGTCTATCTCGGTGTTGGCAGAAATCGCACTGAAGACAATGTAAGCCCCACGGCAGGTTTCATTTTTGAAAGAAAACGTGGCGATCTCGTAAAAAAAGGAGACCGCATCGCAATTGCATATGGAAAAGACGAAGAGAGCCTCGACCCCGCGATGGTTCTTGCCCACAAAGCGGTATCGATTTCAAAAGAAGCGCCACAGCCGCTATCGCTCGTCATTGAGGAAATCACTGCCCCATGAAATGGACAAAAAAAGAAATCGACCCTATTTTGGTGCGTGAAATCGCACGGCGTTATCGTATCGACACATTGACGGCATCCATTCTCGTAAGAAGAAACATCACCGAACCGGAACAGCTGCAATTTTACCTGGAAGATGATCTTCAGCTGCTTCATAATCCTTTCCTTTTTGCCTCGATGGAGGATGCAATCGATCGCCTTCTCATGGCACATGATGAAGACGAGAAAGTGCTCGTCTTCGGCGATTCCGATACGGACGGCATAACATCGACCGCGCTTATGATGGAATTGCTGAGAGATTTCGGGCTCGAAGTCTTCCAAAAAGTTCCGGAAGGTGAAGAACCGTATGGCCTTTCGGTTTCGGCCATCGATTTTGCGGCCGAAAACAATATTAGCCTTATCATCACCGTGGATTGCGGCATATCAAACCACGATGAAGTCGCGTATGCACGGGGCAAAGGCATTGATGTCATAATTGCGGATCACCATCACCTGCAGGCGCCCTCTCCGCCAGAAGCCATAGCGGTGCTCGATCCGAAACTTCCGGACTGCGGCTATCCCTTCCGAGATCTTTCAGGCTGCGGAGTTGCCCTCAAACTGGCGCACGCCCTTGCGATTGCTCGTCTTGGCATGTACAAGGAACCTTTCGCCTTACTGTATGCAGGCAGTGCTCTTTTACAGGATGAGCCTGCCGCGCTTGCTGATGCTGCCGGCAGGGCTGACAGCGCTGCGGTCGCAGATTCTATTTCTGCGCTGACCATTGAAGCTGTCAGGCTCGATAATCTCATCGAGACATCCCGATTGAAGATTCCTTCGGGCAGTGATGGCATGTTCCCATCGGACACCCTGGAAAAGCTTGAAAAATTCCTTCGCGGCCGCGTTATCATTGCCTGGAATAAAAAAGAAATACAAACATTTTTCAGAGAGCACTTCGGCAATGCCGCCGAGCTCGATGTAATGGATCTGAGCCAGCTTTCGGCAGGATTCTGGCCTGCAATGGCGCACAGCTCATTCCCTTCGCTCGTCCGGGCTTCCAGGCTTAAAAAATACGCAGGCAGTGCCCATTCGGCAATCGATACACTCAAAGGCATTTTCAGCGCCTATGTCCTGCAGACATTGCAGAGCCAAAACCTGCTGACAGAGCGCATGTTCCAGCTCGCTGCTCTCGGCACCATAGCCGACCTCATGCCGCTCAAAGATGAAAATCGCATCATAGTCCGCAAGGGCGTAGAAAGCATCAATACCTCACCCAGCAATGGTATTCGAGAACTCAAGTCTGGCCTCGGACTCGCAAAACCTCTCGGAGCGATCGAAATTGCCTGGCAGATTACGCCAACAATCAATGCAGCAGGCCGCCTTGGCACGCCTAAGCTCGCCCTGGATCTTTTGCAGGCAAACACTGTCGAAAGTGCCATTAGTGCGGCATCTGCACTCATTCAGGCAAACAGCGAGCGGCGCCGGCTTGGTACCGAAGCATGGGAGAACATCCGCGAGGCCTTGAACCTGAGCCTCGAGAAAAGCGGCGGCAAATATGCGGTCGTGGGCAGTGCCGAAATCAGACCTGGCATCACGGGGCTCCTCGCATCGAAAGCGGCCAATATATTGAAAGTGCCGGTTATCGTCGCGGTATTCAAAGCTGATGGTACCTGTACCGGCTCCATCCGAGGAGGCGCTCACTTTCCGCTTACCCATCTGCTGGGATATTGCGCGGACTTATTCCTGGACTATGGGGGACACGATTCAGCAGCCGGATTTACGCTCAAAACCGAACGCTGGCAAAGCTTTCTCGAACGTCTCTCGGAATTCATGGCCCAAACAGAATATAATGCAGAAGAACCGGAGCTCAGCATAGACGCCGAACTTCCACACGCATATGTCACGCCGGAGCTCGTAAACCTCTGTCGGCTTTTTGAGCCCTTCGGCGAGGAGAATGATCCGCTCGTTTTCTGTTCGAGGGGGGTGAGCATGATCGATGCCCAGGTCGTCGGGAAAAATGGCAAGAATCACCTCAAGCTCACGCTCGATTTCGGAACCTATAAATGGCCTGCAATGCTCTGGGACGGGGCAGAAAGGCTTGAGCGGGATTTTTCGTTCCGAAACGGAGACAGAGTCGACATCCTATACAAGGTGACAATGAATTACTGGAACGGAGAGGAACGCCCACAGCTCGAGCTGTATGATATTCGCCGCACCGACGGCTGAGGTTGGGCGCTGCGCTGCAAAAAGCTCTTGACCAAAACATGAAAAATCGCTAAGGTACACCCATCATTCCCCGGTTGTGTAATGGTAGCACGGCAGACTCTGGATCTGCTTGTGGGGGTTCGAATCCTCCCTGGGGAATTTTATTTTTGTTATTATATCTAAGGTGAATCGTCGGATATGCGGAGGCTTGCAAGCCTCTATGGCTGATGACCGAGGCCCCTTCGTCTATCGGTTAGGACAAAAGATTCTCAATCTTTAAAGAGGGGTTCGATTCCCCTAGGGGCTATGCGATGCGAGAGCCGGCTTTTGCAAGCCGGCTTTTTTTGTGCCCTCTTGACCTCGCACAAGCACTCAATATACCCTGACTCAGCTCCAGGGGCCTGAGGAATGCGGTGAGAATCCGCAGCGGTCCCGCCACTGTAACCGGGGATGGATGCAGCAGGTCGGTATAGAGCCGACAGCCATTGCGCCATAAAGGCGCGAGAAGGCGCTGTATTCCAGATGATCCGGAAGCCAGGATACCGCTCTGGGGCGAGCCCGATATCACACATCGGGCAAAACTTCGAGGTTTGAGGAACTCTCCATGTGCCGTCGCCCTAATCCCAAAACTTCCACACACGCAAAAGGCTTGATGTTACGCGTGCTTCTGGCATCACATGTACAGATGTGTGGACACATCGTGAACCTCTTTCCTCGGATTCGCAAGGAGGTTCGCAATGCCATCAATCCGTACGGTCAAATTTCTGCTTTTGGTCTTGCTGCTTGGTTCAGCAAGCATGCCGCGCGCGTATTCGCAGACTGTTGAACTGCCCGCTGTCATAATCGAAGAAACTTTGCCTTATGACCTCCTTGCACCTTCTGCAGGCACAACCATTATCGACGAACATGCAATCCAGGCGAGCGCAGCACCCGATTTACCATCCCTCCTATCATCTGTTTCAGGCGTCATTCTCTCCCCTACCGGAGCGGAAGGAGCCCAAGCCAGCCTTTCCCTGAGGGGATCCACTTCGAACCAGGTCTTGGTCCTGGTCGATGGTGTGCGCGTGTCGGATCCCGCGACGGGGCTTACCGATTTTTCACGACTTGGAATACCGCTCGACCAAATTGTCCAGATCGAAGTCCAGCGGGGTGCACTTTCGGCGCAGTATGGAGCGGATGCAGTGGGAGGTGTCATTCACATTCATACGCGAAGAGGCTCGAAAAACCTTTCTGCTCGCATATCGCTCCAGAATACTTCGTTCCTTCCTTCCTCGATTACCATCGGGAATGGGCTGTCGGCCGCTCTTATTCCGTTTGTCGGGTCTGCCTTGATCGATGGCCAGTCTCTCTCCTTGGCTGCCGAAAATCGATGGCTTTCTGCATGGGCAAAAGTCGAACGTGCTGCCAATGGCTATCCATATTACGATACAAACGGAGAGCGCAGGCGCAGGGAGAACGCAGGACTTTTTGCGGCAAGCGGAGGCCTGCAAAGCCGATTTCCACTTTCGGTCGGAGAAATCTCATCTTCAGCGAAGATTTCCTATCGCTCGGTCGGCATTCCCGGCTCACTCGATATGCCGACGCCAGAAGCGCACCAGGAAGACTGGAACGCAAACCTCGCATTGCAATTTCGCACCGATGCACTTCTTGCGGGAGCGCTTGCCCTCGACCTGAGCCCTTATGCGCAGGCAGGAGGAATACGCTATCAGCAATCACAGACGTCGGCAGTCGATTCCCACATTTCGTACCGGGCAGGACTCGACTCGCGCCTTTCCTGGCTTCCTCCCTGGAATGGCGAAGTGAAGGCAGGCGCATCCTTCCGGTACGACAGGCTTGAATCGACGGTGGTCAAGGGTGCCGGCGGCAGTGTGCCGGAGCGTTTCTCGGGAGGGATATTTGCCGAGCCTTCCTTCGAATTCGGCACATGGACCGCGGTTCCCACGCTCAGGTTCGATATGACGAACGATTTCCCGTCAGGTATTTCCGCCAGTCTCGGGCTTATTCACGATTTTAGCAAACAGACCGCCATGCGCGCCGCCATTTCGAGTGCATACCGCGCCCCTTCCTTCGACGATCTCTACTGGCCTGCGTCGGGAGGCGCTGAAGGCAATCCCTCTCTCAAGCCTGAATCAGCCATTTCCGGCGATATATCGCTCATACATAAAGAAGATGAATATGCGTGGTCGATTGGGACGTTTGCGCGCTATGCACGCGATGTCATTCTCTGGCAGCCGGATGATTCGGGGATATGGAAACCTTCCAATTTTGGCAATGCGCTGTACCCCGGCATCGAAGCAGAGAGCTCTTGGAAAGCAGGGTCCTGGGATCTGAGCGCACACTACACATTTCTCTACAGCTATGTGCTGTCAGGCACTCTTTCTCTCGCTGACAACAGGCGGGTTCCCTATGTTCCGGTACATGCGGCTTCTCTGAGCGCAAGCCGAAGCACAAAGGCCTTCAAAAGTGCTTTCTTGTTCACCTATCAGAGCCTTCGCTTTACTACGACCGGAAACAGAGCGTTTCTGCCTGCAACGCTTATTGCGAACGCACGGTTGACCTGGGCGCTTGGTGCGCACTCCGACTTCGAGCTTTCTTTCCAGAATCTGTTTGATGAGCGCTACGAAGCGGTAAAAGGCTACCCGATGCCGGGCTTTTCTCTGTCCGCAACCCTAACGCTGCGGTTCGAAAGGACAAACCCCGGACAGAACTGACAAAAAAACAGAACGATTGGCTCCGCACAAGAGAAAATTGGGCTATTGCCCATTTTGAATATGCATGAGGAGGTTGAGTATGAACAAGCTGTGGCAAAGGATCAGGCGTCCGGTTCTGATTGCAGGGATGATCGCGCTGCTGCTCGCAGGATTGACGGGCTGCAATCTGTTGGTAGCACCGCAAGGCTCGAGCGCTGTTGTCTTTGCGGTAGATTCAGCAAACGGCAATGTGTACGAAATCGATGCCGACAAGGCAGAGAGCGCCGCAGTGCCGCTTGTCAGCACGAAGCAGAATGCAACCGGCAAGATGGTCATCAGCGGGACGAAGGCATTTCTTGCAGTAGCAAGCTGGAAGAATACAAAACCAGGTCTGTATTGGTTCGATCTTTCGTCCAAAACGCCGGCAGTCTCGCAGATAGGCCAGGATATCAGTGCACAGTACATCTGCATTGCATCCAGCACAAAAGGGTATGTGAGCTCGGCGGACTGGGGCGGCACCTATGAAAACGCTGTCTATCCATTCAACCCGAGCAATCCGGCGGCAGGCCTTGGCAGTGCGATCAGCGGCTTCGACGCCGGCTTCTTTCCGCAGGATGTCGCATATGTCGATGACGGCAATGGCACCGGCCGCGTGTTTGTTGCAGATAATCGCAACGGCAAGGTTTACCGGCTCAACGCTGAAGGCACAGCTGTCGAGAAGAGCTTTGCCACATCTGCGGGCGGAACCACAGGGCTGCTTGCCGGCGAATTCGACAGCAATGGCGACGGGGTTAAGGAACCTGGCGTGTTCGTGGCAAATTCCGGGGGGTACGATGCGAACTCAAATCCGCTCCCTGGTTCGATCGATTTCATTCCGCTTCTCGCTGTGAGTGTTTCCAATGTTGTGCCTGTTCAATCCAGTCTATCGGCCAGCGCACTTGCCTTCCTGGATACTACCCATCTCGCCGCGACCAGCTACGGACACACGTGGCTCATCGATCTGTCCAAGTCTGCAGGTGACGCGTCCCGCCTGACTGAAATCAAAAATAGCTCTGGCGCCTCCTTTGGCTCAATGGATATTGCGGTGCGCGATGGCTATGCCTATGTGCCTGACGGGGCGCAGACAGTCTATCGCTTCAAGCTGAACAGCCCGACGACTGCAATTCCTACAGGGAAATCAGGCGAAATGATTACGAATATCGCGGTCAGACAATAGCCGCAGGGGTGTCGGATCTATTTGGGAATCCGATATTCGACAGGTATGAGGAGCGAAACGGCGGCCTCCAGCCTGATGTGCAAGGGGAAAATGCTTCTGACAAGCTGGAGTGCCGCCTCATCGAGAATCGCGCTCCCAGACCGGGATTGAATAGCCAGCGAAGCGAGGGTGCCGTCCGGCGCAACCTGCAATGCAATCCGGACAGTGCCTTCGCTTTTTCTTTTGAGGGCTGCGGCGGGATATTGCTTATGAGCTATAAGCCTGTCGGTGATTGCGGCGGCAAGAGACTCCACAGTGTCAAAACTGGCCGGTACAGGCGCCGTTGATAGAGATGGCGGCGGCTCCGACTGGGCCGGCTCTGCCCTCGATGCTTCTAGGCTGGCTGCCTCTATGCTGGCAAGCGGCAGTGCGCCCAGTTTTGTCGAAGATGACTCGGTGCTGGCAGGCTCTACGCTCGCTGGCTCCGCTGCGACAGGCCTTGTGGAGGATAGCTCGGTGCTGGCAGGTCCTATTCTGGCCCCCTCTATGCTGGCAAGCCCCATTTTGGGCTCATTGAGCAACTTTGTTTCTGCGGT
>Ga0207433_10001914_pt1 | contig 43640 bp, 40 predicted proteins | sample YelNatPaOPGAMG01_FD_187559 | JGI IMG/M metagenome (GOLD analysis project Ga0207433, IMG submission 187559) | Hot spring thermophilic microbial communities from Obsidian Pool, Yellowstone National Park, USA - OP-RAMG-01 (SPAdes) (version 3) | ecosystem: Environmental > Aquatic > Thermal springs...
CAGTGTTTGGGATGAAGCTTCCGGACTCATGTTTTTGGCCTTCAACAGCCGATGCTATGCCGGCTGCGTAGACGAGTTCTGCAACGCTTGCCAAATGGGCCAGCTTAGACCTTACATGGGGCTTGTCAGCAATGCCCTGATAATCAGCCACCAAAGCCGAAGCGCCTGTGACAATGTCTGTCATGGCGGGCTTGCAGCCAGTATAACTGTGCCTATGATAAAGGGCAAAGCCGTGGGCCAGCAAAACAGCGTAGGGCCATTCGCCACACATGAAAACTCTATCCCACGGGACGAATAAATCCTCAAAAATCACGAAGGAATCTGCGAAGCCGAACTCAGCAGCCGGAGCCTTAAAGGCTTTACGGGGTCTAGGATTAGCCACATGGGTTATAAGTTTAACTCCTTCAGTGTCAGCGGGAACCGCAAAGGCGACAGCGTAATCCTCATCCTTCTCCGTCATAGCCCTAGTCGGCAAACAAATAATCTCGTCGGCAACCGCAGCCATGGTAATATGGTTTTTGGCGCCTCTAACGACAATTCCATCGCTTCGCCTCTCCACAATCCGCACATACAAGTCTGGGTCCTTCTGCTCGTGAGGCCGAAGGCTTCTGTCGCCCTTAACATCCGTCTGCGCCGCCGCAGCCGTCAAATCATTCTTCTGGAAATACTCCAAATACTTAACAAACCTTTTATGGTATTCAGTGCCGTAAGCCTTATCCAACTCGTAAGTAACAAAATTTAGAGCATTTATCGCATCGCATCCCATACACCTTTGAATACACCCACCAGTGAGATGACAAGCCTTCCTAATCATTTTCTGCTTTTTCAACAAATCCTCAGCGCTCACATTGATATGCGTGAACCGATTTATGGTTTCACCACTCAAATGTGAAGTCGCTGTGATTAAATCCTTAAACTTCGGGTCTTCCGGCAGCTCAAAGGTTTTCGATAAAACCCTTATAGACGGCAAAAGCTCAGGGTCGTCACGTTCAACAAGCTTCCCATCAATATACACGTTTTTCCTCATTTTCCGAAGCCTTTCAACATACTCTTCTGGACTCCGCATATCCATCACTCACGCTTCCTCTTTATTCCGTGTAAAGAGTAAATAAGAATAGCGGATAAAAAGGCAAAGATTCCTCAAAAAACTTTTAATCAGAACAAAGTACTGTTGCATAAGGTGTCAAATTTGCGGAAAGTAGCAATTATCGGAGTAGGCCATAGTAGGTTCGGAAACAGATACGACGCCAGAATGGATGAACTTGCATGGGAATCCTTCAGCGAAGCCATAAAAGACGCAAACCTGACAACAAAAGACATAGAATTCCTGGTCGTAGGCTGCGCTGGAGGGTGGAGCGCAGAAGCCCTGCCAGCCACGTTATGTTCCGAATACTGCGGCACACTTCCAAAGGGAAGCATGAGGGTTGAAGCCGCATGTGCCACTGGAAGCGCCGCCGTGGCCGTCGCGTACAACATGGTGGCCAGCGGCTACGTCGATATCGCGATGACTTTAGGCGTTGAGAAAATGTATGAATCCCCCACCCCCGTTCAAGTGGAGCTTATTGGAAGGGCTGGAAACTTCTTCTGGGAATTCGAAAACTTCGGCATGACCTTTCCAGGATATTACGCCTTACATGCAACAAGCTACATGTGGAAACACGGCCTAAGGGAGGACGACCTGGCTGAAATAGCCGTAAAAAACCACTATTATGCATCTATGAACCCAAAAGCCCAGTTCAAACAGGAAATAACCGTTGAAACTGTTAAACAGTCAAGATACATTGCATGGCCGCTTAAACTCTTCGACTGCTGTCCACTCACAGACGGATCAGCCGCCGTTATTCTCGCAAGCGAAGAACTTGCAAAAAAGATTACAGACACACCCGTTTGGATAAACGCCATAGGAGCATCAACGGGAACCATAAACCTCAGCAAGAGGGACATGTTCCACAAACTTGAATACACAGGTCTTGAATCAGCTGTCGAAGCAGCAAAACAAGCCTACAAAAAAGCTGGAATAGAGTATGAAAGGGCTGCCGAAAGCCTTGACGTGGCATGTGTCCACGACTGTTTCACAATAGCGGAGCTAATGGCCTACGAAGACCTTGGATTCTGCAAAAGAGGAGAAGGAATTAAGCTAATAAGGGAGAAACAAACCTACAACGGTGGACTTATACCAGTAAATATAGATGGAGGCTTAAAAGCTAAGGGACACCCAATAGGCGCCACGGGAACCTCGATGATTTACAGTTTAACAAAGCAGCTTCGCCAAGAATACGGCAAAATCGCAAGTCCAAAGGCGCAGGCCACCATCAAGAACGGGAAAGCCCTAGCCCACAACATTGGCGGGACGGGTCATTACGCTTACATAACTATACTGTCCCTAGAAAAACCAAGCAGATAGGAGGCATGCATATGTCTGAGCTTATTGAAAATGCAAAAAAGGCTGTAACAGAGAAGGGTTTACCAGTAATAGAGGATGCAAAAACAAAAATACCATTATATATTAGCATGCGCGAGCTTCCGTTAAGATTTCAGTTTGGAATTTCAAAGGTTCAAAGGTTTTTTGAAGGATTAAGAGATGGCAAAGTATACATGACAAAATGCAAGAGGTGTGGCGAAAAATTCTTCCCGCCACAAGCTGACTGCCCAAAGTGCCTAACCTCAGACATGGAATGGGTTGAACTAAGCGGCGAAGGCGAACTTTTAACATGCACTATGATATTCGTTAAACCCCCCACGTTCGCCCATTATAAGGACTATATTGTTGGAATAGCACAGATGAAGGAGGGAGTAAAAGTTTTAGCGTGGCTTGCCGTTGACGACCCTAAAAAAGTTAAGCCGCGAATGAAGGTACGTCTAACAACAGCCAAGAGAGAACCTGAAGGTGTTATTACATACCATTTTGTCCCGCTTGAATAATCCATAAATAAGGAATGCAATGAAATCTTTAACAGAAAATGTTGGGAGGCGTTTAAGATGGAAATTAGGAAGATTGCAGTCATTGGTGCGGGGGCAATGGGACATGGAATAGCGCAGGTTGCCGCAATGGCTGGTTTCGAGGTTACGATGAGGGACGTCGCCACAGAGTTTCTTGAAAGGGGAATGAAAAACATCCAATGGAGCATAGGCAAATTCGTTGAAAAGGGAAGAATAACGCCAGAAGAGGCTGAAAAAGCTTTAAAGAGAATAAAAACGACAGTTTCGCTTGAAGAAGCCGTAAAAGACGCTGATTTTGTGATTGAGGCAATTCCGGAAAACCTAAGCTTGAAACAACAAGCCTTTAAGGAGATGGATTCATATGCGCCAACCCACACGGTTTTGGCGACAAACACAAGCGCGTTGCCCATCACTGAGATTGCAGCTGCAACCAAACGTCCAGAAAAAGTTGTTGGCATGCACTTTTTTAACCCGCCCCAATTAATGCGCCTAGTGGAGGTTGTTATGGGTGAGAGAACAAGCGAGGACACATGCAAAGTTACAATCGAGCTGGCGAAGAAGTTTGGAAAGGAGCCCGTGCTATGTAGAAAAGATGTCCCGGGATTTATAGCCAACAGAGTAACAGCGCCGGGCCAAAACCTCATCATGTGGATGGTTTACAATGGAGAATACACCATAGAGGAAGTTGACGCCGCAGCCATTTACAAGGCTGGCATGCCCATGGGCATATTTGCACTATCAGACTTCACGGGCCTAGACATAAGCTACAGCGTTCTAAAGTTCATGGAAGAAAGAGAACCAAACTTCAAAGTGTCACCATTAATAAAGGAGAAAATGGAAAAGGGCGAAATAGGAGTTAAAGCTGGAAAGGGCTTCTACACCTATCCGGAAAAGGGAAAGTGGGTTATGCCCCAAATTCCACCGGAAAAGGCTGAAAGATTCGATCCGATGACGTCGACGTACATATCTATAAACGTGGCTGCCGAGCTGATAAGAAACAACATTGCAACACCGGAAGACATAGACAAAGCCTTAAAGCTTGGCTTTAACCTGCCCATAGGACCTCTTGAGCTTGCAGACACTATAGGGATAGACCAAGTTTTGTCGAAACTTAAGGAAATTTCAGCGAAGTATGGGCAATATGGCGACTTTTATAAGCCAAGTCCTCTGCTGGAAGAGATGGTGAAAAAGAACGAGTTGGGAACAAAAACTGGTAAAGGCTTCTACAAATACTAATGAATAATCTGCATGGAGTTATCCTTTAAACTGTTGACAAAATCCTCCAATATTTTGTTAAACTCCTCTGGTTTTTCCAGCATTACCATATGGCCAGCGTCATCCAACACCTTTAAAGTTGAATTTGGGATATTAGCTCTCAAATACTCTGAATACGTGACGGGAGTTAATAGATCGTCTTTGCCGCAAATTATAAGCGTTGGCAAGTTTATCTTGTTTAAACTTCCCATAACGTCAAACTTGTCACAAGCCTCAAAATCCCCATAAAGCACTTCTGGCTTTACCCTTTTCATAATCTCCACCGTTTTATTCTTTATTTCAACCGGTGTTTTTTCGGAAAAGGCGTACTTTTTCATCAACTCCATCACGTTGTCATAATTTCTTTTAATCTCCTCAAATATGATCGGCGCAACTCTCAACTTTGCTCCGGTGTCGACTAAAACAATTGCCTTCAAGTACTCTGGATATGTCAACGCGAACTTCAGCGTAATGGCGCCGCCCATGGAATGCCCTATCATGACAATGTTTTTCAAACCTTTTTCGTCACAGAACTTCTTCACGTACTCCACATACTCATCAACAGTTCTTCTTCCATCTCCGGAATCGTGGCCTGGCAGGTCTATGGCTATGGCGTTGCTGAAATATCTTGTTTGGTTTATCCAAATTCTATGGTTTCCGCCGGCGCCGTGGATGAAAAGTAGATTTGCAATCATAGCATCACCTTTTTTCGCCGAAGTAGCTTACAATTTTGTCTAGGCAGGAATACGAGCTTTTCACTTTATTTGGATCGCCGAGGAATGTAAAGTTCCAAAAAACAGCTGTTTGCACGCCTGCTTTTTTATACATTTCTAATTTATCGATTACTTCGTCCACGTTTCCCCAGATGAAGCTTTCCTGAACAACTTCAAAAGGTACGCTTTCTATAGCCTTCATCACCTCTTCTCTTTTGTACCTTGCGGGGACATAGTCCGTAAGTGGATAAAAGTTTCTCCCAAGGGGATGGTGATAGCCAAGTTTTTCATAAACTGTAGCGGGGGCTAGCAGAGCCCCAGCTTTTATTAGGGGAGAATCCTTCATAAGCCTTAAGCACTCATCGCTTTTCTCGTCAACTATTAAGTTTAAGTATATGCCTCTCTCTATTTCCTCAAAGCTTCTTCCTATTTTGCGGCATTCCTCCCTAATAACGTTGAGTCTTTCGCTATACTCCTGAGGGGTCAAGCCTGATGGAAGCCAACCATCTGCATATTTAGCTGTAATTTTGCACATTCTTTCACCGGAGCCCCCGATCCAGATGGGCGGTCTCCTTACTAATGGTGGCAACTCAAAAACGGCGTCTTTTAGTTTGAAGAATTCTCCGTTGAAGTTGATTAGTTCATCCCTTTTAGCTTCCCAGAGAAGCTTTATCACTTTTATTGCCTCTTCAAGTCTGCTTACAACTTTCTCGTACCTTAAGCCGTATGGCTCAACATTTTCAAGTTCTCCGGCTCCAATGCCTAAAATTACTCTACTGTTGGTTATGTGCTCAAGGGTTGCGTAGCTTTGCGCCAGCATGGCTGGGTGGTGCCTTATGGCTTCTGTTACTGCGCTTCCTATCCTAATTTTCTTGGTTGATGAAGCTGCAACGGCTATGGAAAGCGTTGTTTCAAAAAATGTGTGGGGACTGTAGGCTGCAAGAGGACCCACGATATCGGGCGTCCAAATGCTTTGAGGGAACCATCCCATCAGGTGGTCTGGGAACCATATGGAATCATATCCTTTATCTTCAATTCTTTTGGCTACCCGTGCAATGTTTTCAATGGGAGGAAAAGTTGGGCCGACTACGCCGATATACAACATAAAAGAGGGTAATAGGATTGGCGTATTAAAAACTTTGCACTTTAACGTCCTTTGAAAACGGGCTGTCTCTTTTCTAGAAAAGCCTTCGAAGCCTCTTTTTGGTCTTCTGTGCTGAAGCAAAGCTCAAAAAGGTCGGTTTCGCTTTTCAAGCCTTCGTTGAGGTTTGTTTCCATCGCTCTGTTTATGGCAATTTTTGCGAGAGCCAAAATGATAGGGCTTCTTTTTAGGAGTTCTCCGATTAACACGTTAACCTCTTCTATAAGCTTCTCCTTTGGAACAACTTTGTTAATCATTCCAAGCCTGTAAGCCTCTTGCGCTGTAATTGTTTTACCAGTGAAAATCATTTCTTTCGCTATTTTTTCTCCCACCAGACGGGGAAGCAACTGTGTTCCTCCACCGCCTGGTATGACTCCAACCCTTATTTCTGGCTGTCCGAACGTGGCGTTTTCAGATGCTATTATTATATCGCATGCCATGGCCAGTTCGCAGCCGCCGCCAAGGGCGTAGCCATTTACAGCGGCTATAACTGGTTTTGGTATGCTGCGTATAAGGTCGTAATGGCGCAATCTCCCAACTCTCTTTATAAAGTCTGAAGGCGCGAGTTTTGGAAACTCGCTTATGTCCGCACCGGCGCTGAAGGCGCGGTCTCCAGCTCCCGTAATCACTATGATGCGGATGTTTTCATCGTCCCTTGCGTCTTCAAGGGCTTGCACTAGTTCCTCGCGCATTTGATTGTTCTGTGCATTTAATACTTCTGGCCTGTTAAGGGTTATCCAAGCTACATTCTCCTTTTTCTCATAGATTATTGTTTTAAATTCCATCATCATTTTCTCCTACGGCCCTTTTGACAAGACCTCTTTCCAGAAGGCGTATATCCCTTTTTTCCCAGGGCCCCCGGTGTAGCCGGCTCTCACCATCCATCTGACGAGTGGGTGGAGCCTTCCCTTCTCTGGTCCCAATTCTCTGATTCTGTCCTGTTCTGATGACGCCCACAGACCCCATGATCCGGTCATGTCTCCAAGTTCAAGCGGTCCCATTGGAAGATTGTAACCAAGTTTTAGGGCTTTGTCTATTTCCTCTGGTGAGGCTACCCGCTCCCATACCATTTCGATGGCTTCTCTCATCAATCCGCCATAGGCTCTGTTTGCCAAGAAACCGTAGCTTACATCCTTGCAGACAACAGGCTCTTTGCCAAGTTTTCTAGCCATTTCACAAACAGTTTCAACGGTTTCATCTGATGTAAAGGCGCCTCTTACAACCTCCACCAGTTTCATGACAGCCACAGGGTTAAAGAAGTGCATTCCAGCAACCTTTTCAGGCCTTTTTGTCGCCGCCGCCATTTCAGTTATGCTCAAGCCAGACGTGTTTGACGTCAAAATTGCATGTAGGGGAGCGTTTTTGTCAAGTTCCGCAAAAACCTTCTTCTTTAGTTCCAAGTTTTCAAAAACAGCCTCTATTACAAAATCAGCGTTTTTAGCCGCCTCAGCGATGCTGGTGGTGCCGCTAATTCTTGCAAGAATATCTTTCATTTCACCTTCTGTCATTTTGCCCTTGTCAACAAAATATCTCTTCAGGTCGGCTTCTATGGACTTCAATGCATTATTAATTAAGTCATCACTTAAATCGACAATTGTTACGGAATACTTGCCGACTCTTGAAAGAAGCTGCGCGATTTGACTTCCCATTCGTCCCGAGCCGATGACGGCAACATGCTTTATGTTTTCTATCAATTCCACCACCCATTTTAGAAGCTTAAGTGTAGTTTTTAGGAAATAAAACTTTAACTTATGCCCTCCTAGACGTTTAAACTAAAGTGAATTCAAGATATGAATGGAAAATTCAATATTCTTAAAAACAGCTCTTGGGAGAAACTATTACGGCTTTAAGGATGAAAGAGTCTACTGCATTGTTAAAAATGGAAGAACCTTTTGCGGTATTAAAGATGGAAGACCGTGTTCCAACAGGCATCAATGGCCTAGATGAGCTTATTGAAGGAGGTTTTCCAAGGGGAAGCCTTATTCTTTTAGCTGGAAACCCCGGAACTGGCAAAACAATTTTCGGAATGCAGTTTCTTTATCGAGGAGCAAGGGATTATGGGGAGAACGGGATATATGTTTCCTTTGCGGAAAGTAAAGAAGTCATTTTCCATAATATGTCTAAGGTTTTCAGTTTTAATATTGACGAAAAATTTGAAAACGTAAAAGTTCTGGATTTCACTACGGTGACGGAGAAAGGCTTACCAACAGTTCTTGAAATAATCATTCATGAAATCGCAGCTTTAAACGCTAAAAGGCTTGTCATTGACTCTTTCAGCGCCATGGCCCAAGCCTTTAAGGAACCCATTGAGGCGAGGAGCATACTCCATAACCTATTCACCAAACTTGTGAGACAAATGGAATGCACAACACTTCTCATAGTGGAAGTGCCCACTGGAAGCGAAAAATTAGGCATAAGCATTGAAGAGTTTGTCGCCGACGGTGTCGTAGTTCTAAAGAAGGGTTTCCACAATGACATGCTTATTAGAGAAATTGAAATCCAAAAATTGCGCGGAACGAAACTTAAGCAACAAAAGTTCCTGTTCACACTCGACAAAGGGTTCAAAGTCTTCCGTCCATTCGAGACGATGAAGCTGGAAAATCCTCCGAAATTTGAGGCTCAAAGGGGCACTAAAACCCACTATCCGAGCGGAATACCAGAACTCGATGAAATTCTCGGCGGAAGTGGATATCCACGGGGCTCTTCAGTTTTATACGAGTTGGGAGAAGACGTGCCATTTGAAGCCTTAGACGCAATCATCCTTCCCACAATTGCAAATTTTCTATTAAGAGACAGAGGCTTTATGACTGTTCCACCGATTGGCCGCGGGCCGGAAGAGATTAGGGAAAAAATAATATCCTTTATATGCGATGAGGAGAAGTTTGACCGACAAGCTAGGATACTTGTTTTTCCAAGCCCGCTTATCGATGCGAATAAACCCTATATTATGATATGGAAGGATCCGGTGGTTGAAAAATTAGATGCGCTGCAAAATCTTAATCTTTACCTTGAAAATTCGATGGATTTAGCGAATAAGCTCGGAAAGAACGTGCTTCACGTTTTAAACGTTGATAACATCACATTTCTAGTTTGGGGAACTGGTCCAATGGCTTCTTCCGCCATTGGACGATCTGCAATCGCAAATAAATATGGAAAAGACTTAATGTTATATGTGGCCACTCCTAGCTCGTCTGAAACAATAAGGGTTTTAGCTGATATCCTAAACATGCACTTTAAGTTGGAGGAAAAAGATGGAGCAATCATATTTTACGGGAAAAAACCCAAAACTAATATTTACGTGATAGAACCAGACGCCACCAGAGGATGCCGAGTTAGACTTACCCCGATTGTCTAGCCCCCCCTAATATTTTAAACCCATTCTTGCTTGAAACTTTTACCTTCCGTTTTTGCCAGGTAAGCTCAAAATGCATGAGGCGAACAAAAGCTATATGTAAAGTTCGCCATTTGTCTTGACTGAGGTGGTAAGCATTAAAAATGGGTGAGGGAGAAGGCCTTAAAGGTTTTAGAGTGGGCGAAAAGACGGTTTCGCCAGGTAGAACAATTACTGAAGCTGACATAGTTATTTTCGCTGGAATTTCGGGAGACTGGACAGAACTCCACACAAACGCCGAGTATATGAAGAACAGTCCTTTCGGCCAAAGAATAGCCCATGGAATGTTAACCTTAAGTGTGGCTTCTGGACTAGCCCTACGAACAATGCAAAGATCGCAATTAGAGGTGCTAGCATTCCTTGGAATGGATAATGTTAGGTTTACTGCCCCTGTTTTTATAGGCGACACCATAAAAGTTGAGTCTGAGGTTATTGAGGCAAGGCCTAGCAAAAGCAGACCAGGCGCAGGAATATTAAAGTTTAGAAATACCGTGAAAAATCAGAAAGAGGAAGTTGTCGCAACATACGAAACAGCCTTAATGGTGCGAGTATAAGTCGAATCTCAACGAACCATATAAAACTGTCCGTGAACTTTTGAAAGTTTTAAATCTCAAAAGAAATACGCCATTTAACGAGGGAGATAATTGTCAGATCATGAGTGCACATTGTATTGGGAAAAAGATTCCATCGCTTGGATTATGCTAAACCGTCCAGAAGTGCTTAACGCCTTAAATAGTAAGTTGTGGCGGGAAATTTATGAAAACCTTGACCGCGCGGGAAAAAGCCAAAAGGTAAGGGCTGTTGTGATCACTGGTGCTGGTAGAGCTTTCTGTGCTGGAGACGACATAAAAGAGATTTCCAACCTAAAAACCCCAGAGGAAGCCCAAAACTTCTTTTGGAATTTTGCAGCTCCAACCATAACGAAAATTGTTTCGTTGCCCAAACCCGTGATTGCAGCTGTTAATGGACTTGCCTACGGAGGGGGCTGCGAAATCGCAATGCTTTGTGATTTAGTTGTTGCCTCCCAAAAAGCCATGTTTGCTGTTCCGGAAGCGCTTATCGGCGCTATTCCACCGGTGGCAGCTGTGGTAGGCGCTTTTATAATTGGAAGGCTCAATGTAAACTGGATGATGTTAACCGGCGAGCCCATAACAGCTGAAGAGGCAAAACGTATAGGACTTGTGAACGAAGTTGTTCCCCACGAAGAGTTATTGTCGGCTACAGAAAGACTTGCAAAAGCCACCATGAGAGCAGCCCCCTCTTCAATTAAAGCCATAAAAAAGTTGACAAGCCTAAATTTCGATCAAAGAAAACTGAGAAAGGCTGTTGAGGAGCTAATAAACATCGTGCAAACAGAGGAGGGCAAAGAGGGCCATAGAGCTTTCGTAGAGAAAAGGCCGCCAAAATGGGCGGAAGTGTGAAAGGGTTTTAGGGCATTATGCCCATGAACTTTCTAGGCTTCATTTTCCTTTTTTCTAGAAAATCTCTACATCTCTCCTTAAACTCCTCAGAAGCCCAAACCATTGATGTTATATCTGTTGACATCATCATGTTTAACATCGCTAGGTCAGTCCAAAACTTAAGACCGGACTTTATAACCCTAAAAGCCTGCGGACTGACATTTTCAATTATTTGAAGCGCTATTTTTCTAGCCTCTTCATGAACCCCTTCATCCTCAACCACCTTGTTTACTAAACCAAAGTGATAAGCTTCCTCAGCCGAAAGAAGCCTTCCAGTGAATAGCATTTCCCTAGCCCTTTTTTCGCCGACAATTAAGGGTAGAAGTTGAACACCCAATCCCATCGCCGTTGAGCCCACAATAACTTCCGGTTGCCCAAGCCTGGCAGATTTACCGGCAACAACCAAATCACAAGCCATCGCAATTTCGTGTCCCCCAGCGACGCATACTCCATTAACAGCGGCTATCACTGGTTTCCCCGTCTCTCTTATCACCTCGATGACTCTTAGATAAGCCTTCAGCCACCTCAATCCTTCCTCAAAGTTGCAGCGCACCAGCTCATTTAGATCGGCCCCAGCTGAAAAGGCCTTTCCGACACCCGTTATCAATATTGCTTGGACTTTACCATTTCTGTCGGCTTTAACTAAAGCTGAATGAAGCTCTTTCAGCATTTTCAAGTTTAAAACGTTTAGTTTTTCAGGGCAGTTCAGCTTTACCCATAAAAGTCTATCATCCTCTGCATCTATTTCTGTAACTATTCTTGTATACTTCATTTACTAGCCACCCTTAGAATAGTAGGTTCGCCATCCACCCCTACTTCCCATTTTATATCTTGGATCTCCAAGGTATCCGCTTAACACAAGCTTCCTCAAAGTTATAGGCGGTTTGTATTGCGGTTCTCTCGTTAAGCCATAGATATAATCGCCAATGTGAAGCGCTGTGTCCAATCCTATAAGGTCCATAAGTTCAAACGGACCCATGGGATGTCTAAAGGCCAGCTTCGTCATCTCGTCTATACTTTCTATGTCAGCTATTCCTTCCTCAAAAATTCTTATAGCTTCGAAAAGATATGCGGTGATGAAGCGCGTTGTATAAAAGCCTGGCCCATCTTTAACTTCGATTGGAATTTTTCCAAGCCTTCTTGACAAGTACATGACAAGTTTTAAAGTTTCCTCCGAAGTAAGTGGCCCCCTAACGACTTCAATTAGGGGCATTACTGGCGCTGGGTTAAACCAGTGCATTCCGGCAAATTTGTCCTTTCGCCTCACAACTGTCGCAAGTTCAGTGATCATTATACTCGAAGTGTTAGATGTTAAAACCGTTTTCTCTGGACATTTCTCATCGAGGATTTTGAAAACCTTCTTTTTTAATTCCACATCTTCTGGAACCGCTTCGATGATGAAGTCGACGTCTTTGCAGAATTCGCTGTAGTCTGTTGTTGTTTTAATTCTGCTTATAATTTCCGTTACCTGCTCTTCTTTTAACTTGCCCTTTTCAACCAGAGTCGCAAGTCCGAAAGGCCCTTCTTTAATGAGTTTTAAAGCCTTTTCCAATAGCCCAATTTCAACGTCTAGAAGATGAACTGTGTAACCCGCTTGAGCGCATGTTTGAGCAATACCACGACCCATAATGCCAGCGCCGACAACCCCAACTATTTTAACATCTTCTACCTTCAAACTAAGCCCCCCTAAACGCTATCAGTGTCGTGTCGGTGAGAATAAAATTTATGCCCAAGCCAACGCAAATATAAGATGTCAAGTTTCAAGGAGAATGCACATGGTTAAAATTGATGAAATGGGCTTTGGCTGGATAACAGTTGATGGGAAAAAGCATAGACATGATGTAGTCATATTCCCCAGCGGCGAAGTCAAAAAACGAAAAGGTGGATTTCTGATGTTTGGAAGCCACTCTTTTAAACGGAAGGAGTTCGAAGAGTTGTCCGTTGAAAAAGCGGATGTTTTGGTTGTGGGGACGGGAACCGACGGTGTTGCGAAAATATCTGAAGAGGCGAAAGACTTCCTAGAAAAGGCGAAAGTGAAACTGATAGCGCTTCCATCATTAGAGGCTGTAAAGAAATTTAACGAGCTTGTGGAACACGGGAAAAAAGTTGGGGCAATAATCCACGTCACCTGTTAGATGTAAACCCAAACATAATAAAGTCGAACAATGTCACACCATAGCTGAGGGGCAACCATAACACTTTTATTTTTACAAAGTTTTGATGTAGTTGATGTCAATTGAAAATAATAGACATACACGTCCACCCTTTCTACAAAGAAAGCCGAATACTAGACGAAATGAATAGAGCTGGCGTTAACTATGCAGTTCTATTGGCTGTTGACGCTGACCCAATGGACGTCGATAAACCAGAGATAAGGAATAGGTTAAGGGCCCGCCATTTAGAATCGTCCATGGAGGACTTTTGGGGCTTTCGGCCGCTGACTATAGAAGACCAAATTAAAAGGTTTTTTCAAGATCTAATCGCCTACTACCCAGACCTTAAAAGTTCAAATCAGGAAATAGCTGATCTAGTTAAGAGACATTCCGACAAATTCATAGGATTCGGCTCCGTGAACCCTAACAAAGACGAGAATTACGTGGAGATGAAGCTTCAAGAAATCAGCCACCTCGGGCTAAGAGGTATTAAAATGCTCCCAACCCTCCAAATGTTTAATCCATCCGAAAACAAAAATTTCGAGAAAATATGTGAATACTGCGAAAAAAATAGGAAAATTCTCCTTTATCATACAGGCTGCGACCCCGGCCCATGGGAAAACCCTAAACTTTCCGAAGACGCCAACCCAAAATATTTAACCGGCATCTTAGAAAGGTACAGCCCGACAATAATTTTGGCACATGTAGGAAGCTATAGCGCGTGGAAGCCGGGAATATGGTTTGATGAAGCTTTGGAGCTGGGTAAAAAATTTGACAACGTGTATTTCGACACGGCCGCGGTTTCTGATCTCGTTTTCTCGGAGAAAAATCTAAAGAGGATAAGGGAGACTGTTGGTTTAGACCGTTTGCTTTTCGGTTCCGACTATCCTGTTGTTTGGGGAAGTGACATGAAATGCGAAGTAGACTTTATAAAGTCATGCAAACTTCTCACGCTTGAAGAAAAAGAGAAAATTTTAGGTTTAAACGCGGCAGAAATTCTCCGCATGGCTTGAGGCATACATCATGATTAGAGAGGTTTTCCCCAACATATTCCAAATAAAGGTTCCACTACCCCACAATCCTCTAGGACACCTAAACGCCTATCTAATAAAATCAGACGAGCGAACAATCCTAATCGATACGGGTTTAAACTTTCCACAAGCTTTTGGAGCTCTCCGCCAAGGCCTTTCTGAAGCTGGAGTAGAAATGCAGACCCTAACAGATGTTTTGTTTACACACTTTCACATAGACCATATAGGTATGATTCCCCGCATCAAAGATGCATCAAAGGACATTAATCTTTGGATACATTTCACTGAGAAGGAGCTTTCAAAATTCATAATGGAGGATTTTAGGAAATACTTGAATGATATGAAGGCCTTTCTCAAGGCTTCTGATGCACCATCATCCTATGTAGATAACCTCCAAAATTTTCATCCAGCCTTTTTCACTCCTAAAGCCTACGAGGAAATTGCAAAGACGGCGCATTCTTTAAAGGATGGCCAAGAAATCAACGTGAGCGGCTACGATTTTCAAGTGTTGTGGACGCCAGGGCACTCACCAGGTCACATATGCCTTTACGAACCCGATTTGAAGGCGCTTATCGCGGGAGATCATGTGCTTCCCACAATTACGCCGCATGTCTCTCAGTTTATGGCTGACACAAACCCGTTGGAGGATTACCTTAAAAGCCTTGAAAAAGTGGAAAGACTCAACGTCAAGGTCGTATTGCCGGCCCATGAGAAAACTTTCAAAAATCTTAGTGGAAGGGTTAAGCAGCTTAAAAACCACCATGAACAGAGGCTGAAGGAAATTTTAACTCTCCTTAAGAATGGAAGTTTAACACCCTATAGCCTAGCCTCTAAGGTGCATTGGAACGTAAACTACAAAGCTTGGGACGATTTTCCCCCTTTTCAAAAGTATCTGGCTCTTGGAGAGACGTTGTCTCATTTAACTTTTCTAGAGAAAAAGGGCTTTGTGAAAAAAATTGTTTTTGATCAGAAGGTGCTTTACGAAATTAACAAGGCGGGGGAACTCAAACTTTTTCCGTGAACTGTTTTTTGGCTAAAAGAGCTGCTCCAAAGGCGCATATAATCTGCGGCTCTTTCGGCAAGATTGGGTTTAACGCTATCCTTTTACTTAATGCATCAACGAATCCCGGATTCTTTGCAACTCCGCCGGTAAATGCCACTTCCCTCTCGAATCCGATTCTGCTTGACATGCTAAATATTCTTTCAGCTATGGCGTTATGAAGACCAGCGATGACGTCCTCAATCTTGCAGCCCTTGCTCATGTAGGATATGACTTCCGATTCGGCGAAGACCGTGCATGTGCTGCTTATCTTAACAGGGTTTAGTGATTTAAAATGAAGCGCACCCAGCTCTTCTATGGGTTTTCCAAGAATGGTGGCCATAACTTCAAGAAATCTTCCAGTTCCAGCCGCACACTTGTCGTTCATAACAAAGTCTAACACCCTTCCGTTTTCACCAATCCTTATAGCCTTCGAGTCTTGACCACCAACATCAATAATTGTTTTTACGGATGGAAAGAGTTTGTGAACTCCTCGGGAAATGCATGTTATTTCTGAAAACACGGCGCTTGCGTCTATGAGTTTTCTCCCGTATCCCGTTGAAACTATGTAGAGGATATCCCTTTTAGTCAAGTTAAGCCTTTCAAGAGCCTTTTTTAATGCTTCTTCCGATGAAGCCTTGAAGTTTATTCCAGAAGGAACTATGGCATGTGAAATAATATTTTCTCCTTCATCAACTATTACGACTTTTGTTGCCGAGGCTCCTGCGTCTACTCCCGCATACATTATCTTTCCCTTAAGACTTCAAGAAAAGCGTCAATTCTATTTTTGATTTGAGCTTCAGCATATTGCCTCGGATCAGCCATGTCAGCCTCGAATATGAGATAGGGCACGTCAAATTTGTCGCCCATGATCTCAGCTGTTACCAGTTGGGGTGCAGACCACGACTTACAACTTCTGTTAGAAAATAGAACTGCTCCATCTATGTCAAACTCTTTAATGCTTTTTAAAAACCTTTCAATTCGAAGGTCTATGTCAACGTTTAAGCCCATAGCCAAAACTTTTTTCGCTATGCTTTCCAACGGTTTTGAGAGGTCAAGCCTGTAAGCCCAAGCTTCACTGTAAGGCTCGTAAACGAAAACTGCTCCCCTATCTTCGAAATATTTTATCAAATCGAAGGCGTACCAAAGCCATATACCATCAAAAAGCAGCCTATACTTCTCGTTTTCAATAACACCTTCGCCTTTTCCCACTTTCCCTTTAACCTCTTCAAGAAGTTCTTCATAGAATTGCACGGCTTCCCTTGTTCCTTGCATGACCACTAGGGGGAAAATGTCTGAGGCGGAATCTCTACCGCCAAATGGACAAGGCTTATGCCTTCTAAGCCTTAAAGCTTCAAGCCATAATTCGCTTGCCTTATCCGAGAGCTTAACAGCCTCGACAAGTTTCTCCTCGTCAAACTTTAGCTTAAACTTCTCCTCAGCCACTTTTATTAGGTCCATTAGTTGTTTAACAACATAATCCAACACATAGTTGTCGAGGTCTTCTGGAGCTAATACGTAGGGAGCTTCGCCAACAAACAGAGGCGTTCCCAGATGTGCCTGTAAACTTTGCCACCACTTGACGTAGACATCGCATGAGTTTCTAAAAGTTATCAAAATATCTGGTGGTGGCATAAGCCCGCTCATTCCACTGAGGGCATAACCTAAACCGCATCTGCTATATGAGCAGAGATTTTGGGAGTAGCCTTTCCTCTCGGCCTCTTCAAGATAATCCATTATAAAGTTGCGGGCGCTGCACATAGCGCCAAAATGCTCGGGGGCGACTGGATAAATATCTAAGGCGCGCAGCAGCTCCACGGGTGTGAAAACCGTTATCCACGCAACGGGTTTTCCTTGAGCTTTAGCCTCAGATGCCCTTGCAAAATACTCGAGGATGAGCTCTCCTATCTTTTTGGTTGCTTGAAGGACGCGGCTTCTGCTTTTTTCTCCGCTCATCTTAACCACTTTAACCGCTTAGGGACTCGATAAACGCCTCCACCCTTGTCTTTATTCTGCCTGCTTCCTGCTCGAAATTCTCATAATCTATCAACATAGTGGGTATATTCCTTTTCGTCAGCATATCCTTTACATGGACAGCATCATACAAAATTGGATCACAGAACCTTTCGGCGATAGTTAATACTCCCCTTGCCTTAAACTTTTCAACCATAAAATCTATGTACGCTAACCTTTTTTGAAGAGGTCCATGAGATGGGCATGGGGTTCTTTGAAGATATCTATCCGCCAGCGCGTAGATAGGGTCTCTGGAAATCTCTACATTTTCCCAAAAGTACCTTGAACCCGTGCATAAATCGTCAGAGGCAATAAAACATCCAGCGTCTTCAATCATCTCTATCAATTTTAGATCATAAATCGCTGTTCCGTTTATATGCAGCCGAACTTTATCTGTCCTAACACTGTTGTTTTTGAAGATTAAAGCCTTAATCTGGGCGTTAATTTCTTTCTTCGGCATCCACATGCTTGCAAGAGCAAGCTGGAAGCGGTCTAACCCATTAACACAGTATTTTCCATCGTCATTGCGCATGTAAACCTCTTTCAGCAAGCTTCTATTCTCATTGCAGACTTCTATAGCCCTCAACAACGCTTCATCAGCAACTTTGGCGCCTAAAATCTCTGTTAGAAAATCTTTCAACCTTAAGAGTTCCTTTTTGAAGAATTCTGTTGAAAGCTCCCCCTCCGTGTTATGCGGCACTCTTAAAAAGAAAACTGGTTTTCGAACCTTCTTCTTTATTATGTCATAAAGCCTCCACATTGGATCACATGTGTGGGCAAGGACGAATCCGCTGAAAAACTCTTCCAATTTTAAAATGTTTTCAAGTACCGCGCTGGCAAACTGGCAAATGAAGGTTGGTGTCAGTGTGCTGGCGGCTGATCCAAAATTAGGTATCCTAAACGGCTGAAGCTCTGCTGAAATTATCAATTCTTCTGGGACATAGCTACACGAGTAACCAACCACTCCAATTCCCGAATCCTTATATTTCTTCAGCATCCCTATCGGGTTTTTGCACACTTCGCTAATGCTGGTTGATATTGTCATTTTAGACTTACTATCTAGGTATAGGAGGTCAGATAAAAATGTTCTTTGAAGAATTTTGCTGCTGTTTCATATACGAATGTAAGTAAGGTTTATTTGAACATAAGAAAATAAGTATTTCAGGTTTGTGTAATGTGCCCAGATGGAACCAAGGTTAAATTTGGTTGTTTCCTACCTGTTCCAGCAACCCCCGTGAATAAACTGCTTAAAATAGCCAAGGTCAACGAAGACGCTGGCTTCAATTCACTCTGGTTTCCAGACCACCTCCTATTTATACCGCCGGGCATTGTGCCGGAAGCTTGGTCGATGCTGGCTGCAACCGCCGTTTTAACAAATAGAGCCCTTCTTGGAACATGTGTCAGCGACCCGCACAGATATAATCCAGCAGTTCTCGCTCAAAAAGTAGCTACAGTCGACCAAATTTCCGGCGGCAGAGTAATACTTGGACTGGGGGCTGGTGAAGCGATGAACCTTGAACCTTTTGGAATAAATTGGGGAAAGCCCATCTCCAAACTTGCAGAAAGCGTGGCAATTATGCGCAAGCTTTGGGCTGGAGAAGTATTAAATTATGATGGAAAATTCTGGAAGTTTAAAGACGCCTTTCTGCAGATAACTCCCGTAAAAGGTAAAGTTCCAATCTATTTTGGGGCTAACAGTCAACGAACATTAAGATTAACTGGTGAGTTGGCTGACGGTTGGTTGTCTATTCCACTTTCGCCGAAATTGTATAAACAACGCTTGACGCTTGTTAAGGAAGGAGCCGAAAAAGCTGGGCGTTCTTTGCATGAAATAGAAACTGGAATCTACCTCTACACAGCCGTGGCTGAAAACGCTGAAGAAGCCTATAGGCAAATAGAATCCATTAAGGCTCAGATAATACCCACACCAGAACTGTTAAAAGAAGCGGGCTATAACGTCGAAATACCAGAGAATCTACGATCCATATCCTATTTCAAAGCGTTGCTAAATCCAGAGTGGATAGAAAAGTTTCTAGCTTACAGTGAACTTATACCCAAGGAGGCAGCGATTGAGTTTTCCATTGCAGGAACGGCTGACGACTGCATCGAGAAAATAAACGAGTATGTAAAGGCTGGTGCAAGGCATATCTTGCTAGTAAACGCTGGTCCAGACCCGAGACAAACTCTAAAAGTTTATAGTGAAAAGATAATACCTTACTTCAAAGAGAATGATTAAAATTTCTAACACAAGTCAAAGACCAAGTTTCATATCAAATGACAAAATTTAAATTATCCGTCTGTTTTTAAACTTCATAAAATCACTAAAAGAGGCAAACAGTTTGGTCAACTACGCAAGACTAAATAAAATTTCCCTTTTAATTTTCATAATTATAGCAATTACAGCTGTATGTATGTCGCTAGTTTATAAAATGCAAACCGAAGCCCTAATACTTTGGTTATTAAACTTCTTTGTAGCTTTCATAGTCGCAGTTTTTGGAAGCCTCCGTATCCGCAGTGAAGAAGAAGAAAAAATGCTTAAATAATCACAATCGGAATACTGCAAACCTTTATTTTCACATTGTTTGGACACATCTATGGCGCGAAAGGCTGCAAATGCTTCGAAAAAGAAAATAAACAGAGGATCCTCGACTATTCCTATGGGGTAGTCGTCTAGCTTGGACTAGGATACCAGCCTGGGGCGCTGGCGATCGTGGGTTCAAATCCCACCTACCCCATCACTGTTTTTGGAATGTGCTGTTTGAAACAAAGCTTATTTGTATGTTTTTGGAATTAGTCTGCATTAGGCAAGGTGTTAGAAAGTATTGGTTGATGGTGGAAGAGCCAAAATTAGTGTTTTTGTACCGGTTTATGAAGGGTCAGCCTTGTTGGGGCCTTTGTTGGAGAGGCTGACAAGTGATGGGTATTGTGGCAAGGAGATTTTTGTGGCTATTGATAGGCCTAGCATGGATTCGCTTAGGGTTGTGGAACGTTTTCGCGACAAGGTGCATTTCTTGCTTTGTAGCGAACGGCGGGGGAAGGTGGAAGCCTTAAACAGTGCTTTTAAACTTTCCAGCGGTGAAATTCTCGTTTTCCTGGATGCCGACGTTAAGATTGGTGAATGTGATAGTTTTTTGGAAACTGTGGAGGGGGAGATGATGGACTGCGATATTGCTGATTTTAAGAAGAAGATTTTGCCAGACTCTTTTGTTTCCAGAATGGTGAAATACGAGTATATTGGCTCGAATTACGCTAGCTATCTCTTCTCAAAGCTTGTTGGAAGATGCTTTGCTGTTGGAGGAACAGCCTTTGCCATTAAAAGGGAAGCCTTCGAAGAGGCTGGAGGCTTTTCAAAGGTTGTTTCAGAGGATTTGGATTTGGCTGTTAAGACCTTTATGAAAGGTCGAAGGTTCAAATACACTGAAAAAATTGAGGTCTACACTGAAGCGCCTTCTAATTGGAGGGAATGGTTAAACCAGCGGAAACGGTGGGGCATAGGTACAGGTTTATGGATTAAGGAGCACTGGAAAAGACTTGTTAGAAGTATTGCCAAATACCCGCATGCTGCGCTTCCCTGCGCCATCATACTTTTTCCAACAGTTGTGCCGCTTTTGTTCAGCTACGTTTGTTCTGCCTTTCTAAAAGGGCAGCCTTACAGTCTTATCCCGGCGGTTTTGGCGGCTCAGTTGAGCTTTCCAGCTGCACCAGCAATTCCTGTCTCGCTTTTATCCATTATTTTTGCAGGTTTGACAAATTTCTTTTTAGGTTTCATGGCGTTTTCAGCCATCTTCTACGCGGTTTCGAAAAAGCTGGGTTTCCACTTCAACATTGCAGAGTTCCTAGTCTACTATTTTGTTTACCAGCCCATAGCAGCCATCATACTTTTAGCCGGCACAGTAAAGGCTTTCATATCTAGAAACCACAAACTGGACTGGAAGGTTTAATCAATGAAAACTTTAAAATAAACCGTTTCAAGTCTATTTGAGACGCTCGAAGGTTGAATTTCAATGAGTTTGGCTATAGAAGCCTCAGAAGTTGTTAAGGTTTTCGGCAGTGTCCGCGCTCTAGACGGGTTAAGCTTTGCAGTCAAGCCTAGAGAAATTTACGGGCTTATCGGCCCTAATGGTGCCGGAAAAACTACAGCTCTGAGGATAGTTTCAACATTGCTTTTGCCCACCTCTGGCAATGTGAAAGTTTTCGGGTTAAACGTTGTCCAAAAGGCTGCCGAGGTTCGCAGAATTATTTCCTACCTTCCCGAAGAGGCTGGCGCTTACCGTTATCTTTCCGGCTGGGAGTATTTGGAGTTTATGGCGAAGTTTAACGCCAAAGACAGGGAAGAGGCTCGCGCCATGGTTGCTGAGGCTGCTGAAATTTCGGGTTTAGGTGAACGCCTCAAGGATAAAACCAAAACTTACAGTAAAGGCATGAAGCGGCGGCTTCTGGTGGCTAGGGCGCTTATGCTTAAGCCTAAACTGGCAGTTTTAGACGAACCCACCAGCGGCTTAGACGTCATCCACGCTTACCATGTGAGAGAAATCATAAAGAAGTATGTTAGGGAGCATGGCGTAACAGTGCTTCTTTCAAGCCACAACATGCTGGAAGTGGAATACTTGTGCAACCGAGTTGCCCTAATAAACAAGGGAAGGCTTGTGGCTGAAGGCGCTCCCCAAGAGCTTAAGGAAAAGTTTGGCTGCTCAAACCTTGAAGAGGTTTTCGCGAAGGTGGTTAAAATTGCTTAAAGGTTTTGGAAACTTCCTCATAAAAGAGCTTAAAGAGCTGGCCAGAGACCCCAAAATTCTCTTGGGAATGATTGTTGTCCCCCTCGTCATGTTTCCAGTCCTAGGCGGAATTATGGGTTATGCAGTGCAAACAGCCCAGGAACAAGCCATAAAAGCCACTCTAGTCGTGGTGGACAACGACGGTGGAAACTGGTCCAGCGTTTTCTTAGGCTTTCTGAAAGGCTTAAACATCACACTTTACATCGAAAACAATATGCGATTAGATGACGGAAAAGTTTTGGAACTGTTGTCGCGTTACAACACCACGCAAATTTTGGAGATTCCAGAAGGCTTCAGCCAAAATGTAACAGCCCACTTCAGCAATTCAAGCGTGAAGGCTTCGTTGTGGTTTTATGGCATTCTGCTTGGAACAAGCGTCTTTGAAAACGTCGGCTCCACCGTTGTCGACGCCTTAATAAACCAGTTTAATAGGGCTATAGCTCCAGACGTTTTATACCCTGAAAAGGCAACAGTGATCAAGGGTGAAATTAAGCGGGGTGTTGACCCAGCCGCTGTTTCTGGGCTTTTGATGTCGCAGTCCATAGCTATGCCAATCACTGTGCTTATTCTGCTCATGTATGCCTTCCAGATTGCCGCCACCTCGGTTGCCATGGAAAAGGAGGAGAAAACCCTTGAAACCCTCTTGACGTTGCCTATGGATCGCCTCGCGATTCTATGGGGGAAGCTTTCCAGCTCCATAATTGTTGCGGCTATCGGCGCGGTGGCTTACATGGCTGGCTACAGCTACATGCTTGGCTCTGTTATGGCTGGAATTCCAGAAGGCTTAAACTTGGATTTGGCTGCTTTGGGGCTTGTCCCATCAGTTTTTGGCTACTTGCTTTTGGGGTTAACCCTCTTTGTAACTATGCTTTCAGCTTTGGCTTTGGCTGTCATCATGTCGGCTTTCGCCGAAGATGTCCGAAGCGCCCAGTCTTTCGTAAGCTATATTTATCCGCTGGTTTTCCTTCCATCTATCGCCCTCATATACTTGGATGTTAACACTTTGCCTTTCGCCTTAGAACTTGTTTTTTATGCTATTCCCTTCAGCCACCCAGTTGTAGCCTCAAAAGCCGTTATAATGGGAGATTACTGGACGGTTGTTTTTGGCATAGTCTATGTTTCAGCCTTCACTCTTGTTGTTATGTATGCGGCTTCAAGATTTTTCGCAACAGAGAAAATCCTCACAGCGAAACTGAAATTCAAGGGATTGAAAGCTCAACGGGGCGAAAAACCAGCTGAAGAACTCTATTAGGCTGGTTTTCCCTTTAGCAGTTTTTGCATGACTTCCCCGCTTGGCTTAAGCATGTAATTGTGGTAGGCTAGTCCGTAGTCTGTATTTTCCGACGGGAAATCCTGGAGTGAAAAATATCCCCAGCTTTTGATGTGAAGGTCTGCAATAGCCTTTACCGTCTCCTTAACCAATTCGCATTTTTTCTCTTCATTGAAGCAATATCCATAACCCACTTTTTCAGAGGTGTGCCATCCCCACTCCGCCAAGAACAAGGAACCCTTTCCATTCAAAATCTCGTCAATCTTTCTCCTATAGAATTCCACAATCCATTGGAAGTGGGGACGGCAGAAACAGTTCTCTGCTCTACTGTAGTATGTGAATCCATAGCCGTCAATGTTCTCCAAATCATAGGGGATTCTTCCAAGCTGGACGAGGGTTAAATCTTCCATTTCAATGCCGTCTGAAACAAGCAAAACCGGTCGGCTTGGGTCCACCCGCTTTATTGTGTTTACGGCTTTCTGCATGCAACGTCGATACTCTCTGTAATTTTCAAAGTTAGCTTGAGTTGACGCGTTGTTTTGCCATCTGAAGGGCATGAAGAGCAGGTAAAACTCCACGTTGGAGTGGTTTTTGGCTATTTCCGTAACATTTTTTATGAAGCTCAGCCAAGCGGAAACTTTTGCCGTGTTATCTGGAAAATCTTTAGGCATCCAAAACTCGTTTGGAATTGGTCTTGAAGCGTTTTGTGCAAAGCATACGTTTATGGTGAAGTCTCTCCACATAATGTAAAGCGCCGCCTTCAACCCATACTCGCCGATAAGCCTCAAATACTCATCCAGATAGCCATCCAAATAATAACATTCAAGCTCCGCCACTCCAACGCCTTTAAAACCCATCTGCTTGGCAAGATTAAGCCAGTTTCTAACCCACCCCTGTTTAGTTTCGTTTCCCCTTATTGTTGTGCACCTTTCCAGAACATTTTCCGGCTGAGAATAGGTCATAATCACAATGTAGGATTCAGTATCTTTGATAACAAGAGGTTTGGCGTAATGCCTCGCTATAAACGGCTGAATTAAAGATGCAAGTAAAAGCAAAATCATCAACAAAACGAAAATTCTCAGAAAACCTATGGGTAAAACGGCCCAGAAAACAGCTAAAACAAGCATTAGAATTAGAGCAATAAAGAGGCTGCTCCAAGACTGTTTTGCGACTTCAACCTCTTCAAACTCTACCACAACAAAGCCAGCCGTCAAGGTGTTAGTGTTGCCTGAAGCTTGAATATGGCTTAATACCCAATCTTCACCTAAAGGAAAACCATTGAGAATGAGCCCTTTATCAGAAGTGTTTCCAATGTAAAAGCGTTCTCCGTCGAAAGCCATGCATAAAATGTTCCCAACCCTGCTTCTCCATCCTCCCTCACTACCCAAAACAGTGGCTACCCGCGTCTCATTTGAACCGCATTCAACATAGAAAACATCTATAGGCCACTGGTAAATCTTCAAGGCTATTCCACGCTTGCTTGAAAAGTTTGTGTCGAAAAAACTTAGAACCACGGCGTTATTTGTTCCTTCAACAAACGTTATGTTTAAAGTGATTTTGGCTTCAAACTTTCTATGGGCATCCTCCATTTCATAACAAAATGGTTCTGCCGAATTGAAAACCGAGTATGGGATAGAAAGCTTCATTCTAGCATGGACTTTGGCTGTACTGAATTGCACAGCTAAAAGAAAAAGCACTACTACAATAGCGGAACACGCCGCCCTTTTCACACGCCTTCCCACTTCCAAGACCTTAGGTTCAAAGAGTTAAGGTAAAAGCTTTTCCAGTAAATATGCGTAAATATTCTGTTGGTGCATCCTAGTTGGGAATTCAGCAAATTGAAGTCTACCCCGTTACCTTGGCTTATCATGAGCCTTTCCGAATAGCCCCTGGAGCAAGCACTGAAAGCCACAATGTGGTGGTGAAAATTGTCACGGATTATGGCGTCATAGGCTGGGGGGAAGCTTCCCCGTCGGAGCGGGTTACGGGCGAAACAGCGGAAACCGTCATCCAAACTATAGATAAGATTGCGCCTAGGCTTATTGGCATTTGTCCATTGCGCATTGAACAAAACGTGGGGCTTATGGACAATGTGGTGGCTGGAAACCCCTCTGCAAAAGCGGCTATAGACATCGCTTTGCACGACATTTTTGGCAAAACTGTTCGAAAAGAGCTTTACAGGCTTTTAGGCGGCTACAGAACAGAAGTGCTAACCGACATCACATTGGGCATAAAATCTCCAAAAGAAATGGCCCGAGACGCCGTCAAAGCCGTCAAGAAGGGCTTCAAAGCCTTAAAGGTTAAGGTAGGCGTAAACCCGCAGGGAGACATTGAACGGATAAAGCTTATCCGCGAGGCTGTCGGCGAAAACATCCAGATAAGAATTGACGCAAACCGGGGCTGGACACCCCAGCAAGCCATAGAAGTGCTAAACAAAATTGAAAAATACAATGTGCAGTTCGCTGAACAACCAGTTCCAGCCGAAGACTTGAAGGGCTTAATAGAAGTCAAGCGGAACTCGCCCATACCCGTAATGGCGGATGAAAGCGCTCACTCGCCTGAGGATGCCCTACGCTTGATAAAGGCTGAGGCCGTAGACCTAATCAACATAAAACTCATGAAAAGCGGAGGAATCCACAAAGCCAAGAAAATAGCCGCCATAGCCGAAGCCGCCGGCATACCATGCATGATAGGATGCATGGGCGAATCAGAGATAGGCATAGCCGCCGGAGCCCACCTAGCCGCAGCAGTGAAAAACATTCAATACGCCGACCTAGACTCCGACCTGCTTCTCGAAGACAAACTCGTCAAGCAAGGCGGAACAAAAGTGAAAAACTCCATGCGCATATTCCCCAAAACGGCTGGGCTTGGCATAAGAAAGCTTAATGAGGGGAAGCTTGGAAAACCGCTGAAAGTTTACAAGTGAAAACCTCCCATTTTGAAAAATGCAAGGCGTTATTGTTATGGAAGACTGGATTAGGAAGCTTTTTGTTGAAAGGGCAGGCATCTTCCTAAAACTTCTTGACGAAAGATGGAAAATAACAGAGGAACTTGTAAATGGAATGGTAAAAGTGCTTAACGGTTTTGGAATAGCCTCTGGAAACCTTTTAGATTTGTGTTGTGGAAACGGAAGAATTTCTATTCATATGGCCAAGAAGGGATTTAAGGCCGTGGGCGTGGACATATCAAGGGCTTTTATAGAAGATGCAAATAAAAAGGCGAGAGAACACGGTGTTTCAGACAAAACAAAATTTGTAGAGGGGGATGTGCGATGTCTCAAAGAGGTTTTAAAGGGGGTTTCTGAATCCTTCGACGTAGTTGTTAATGCTTGGACTTCTATAGGCTATTTTCCCAAAGAGGAGGAATTAAACATCTTCAAACAAGCAAGGGAGCTTTCAAAAGAAGGCGCAATCCTATTCATCGCTGAAACCGTCCACACGGAATTCTTCTCCTTAAAATTCACGCCAACAGACTATTCAGAAATAGACAACATTGTAATCCTAGAAAATAGAACTTACGACCCAAAAATAGCCCAGCTAAGCACAACGTGGACTTTCTATAAACGCCACAAAAACGACTTAAAATTCATTGACAAAGTAGATTTCCAACTCCACATATACAGCTTAAGCGAGCTTGTTGAGCTTCTTAAGAAGGCTGGATGGGAAACAGTGGCACACACTATGGAAGCCTATCCAACCTACAGCCCACGACCCCACTAACAAGCCTAAACATAGTCGCCAAAGCAATTTAGTTAATGGTGGGGCTGCCCGGATTTGAACCGGGGTCTAGAGCGCCCGAGGCTCCAAGCCTAGACCAAGCTAGCCGACAGCCCCTTTCGCCCGCGACATGCCTATGGTAGTTTTGTGGTTAGGTTTAATAAAGGTGTTTTCTTAACCTTTAAACCCTTAACGGGGGGATAATAACTATTTACCGCTGGGGGCTTGAAGGGTGTCCAGTCAACATCAACGTTTACGTGGAATCCGCGTTTTGAAGGCGGTTTCTTCGCCTGTGAGGCTTCAGATTTTGAATCTTCTCTTTGATAAGGGTGAGCTTTCCTATTCGGAGTTGATGGGTTTGTTGAGGATGAGTCCCAGCAGGGATGCTGGACGTTTTGCTTACCATTTGAAGTTTTTGCTTAGGGCGGATTTGGTTGAGGCGGATGTGGATTCTAGAAAGTATCGCTTAACGGATTTGGGCAAGATGGTGCTTGAGGTTGCTGAGGAAATTGAGAAGAAGAGTTTGAAAACCCAGAGGATTCTTGTCCGCACTTCACGATTCAGCCTAGAAGAGTTTGACGTTAACAAGATTGTGGACTCCCTTGTCAGGGAGGCCAACATGCCGGCTGAACAAGCCAAAAAGGTTGCAAAAGAGGCGGAAAAACGTCTCTTAAAGGCTAGAACAAGGTATTTAACGGCGCCTTTGATAAGGGAGGTTGTTAACGGAATTCTTATTGAAAAAGGTTTGGAGGAATACCGCCACAGACTTACCCGTTTGGGGCTTCCGGTACACGATGTGTCCCGTACACTGGGAAGGGGCAAAGTTTCCCAAGCTGTCTCTTGCATATGGGAAGAGTTTGGAAAAAACGTTATTGAAGAGTATACCCTCTTAAACGTGTTGCCAAGAGACATTGCAGATGCCCATCTTTCGGGGGAACTCCACATCGATGGCTTGGGATATTGGATTTTAAAACCAAGCGAAGTTGTTCATGATTTAAGGTTCTTTTTCAAAAATGGAGGCAGCCTTCAATCTTCCCAACATCCTCCGAAAAATTTAGAGTCTGCCTTAAATCTGACTTTTAACGTGCTTTTGCATTCGGCGAAGGAAACTGGAGAAATGCAGATACTTGAATACTTTAATGTTTTCACTGCACCTTTTTTAAAAGGCTTAGAAACATTCCAAGTTAAGGAGGCTTTAAGGCGGTTTATTTTCAATGTAAGCCAACATGTCAGCGCTTCGTTAAATTTGGAGCTGACGGTTCCTGATTTTTTGGCAGATAAATCCGTTGTTGGCGCTTCGGCCTCTGGTTGTTATGGAGATTTTGTGGATGAATGCAGGCTTTTGGCACTGCTTGTTCTGGAGATTTTAGCTGAAGAAAGCTTACATAAGCCCCTCTTAAATCCGAAAATTGTTGTTAAAGTACGTCCAGAAGCCTTTAAAGACGGCGAGGCAGCTGGCATAATGCTTGCTGCTCATCGCCTAGCTGCAGAGAAGGGCACCCCATACTTTGCAAACCTCCTTGAAGAAAATGAGAGGCACAGTGTTTTTTCCCCCCTTGGGTTTAGACTTAACGCTGACTTGGAAGGCGACTGGGAAGTCGACACTCTCCGCACTGGGGTTTTGGGACTTGTAACGGTTAATTTGCCACGGGCAGTCCATGAATGCGGCGGGGACAAAGCCAAATTCTTTGCGCTTTTGAGGGAAAGACTTGACATGGCGACGCGAGCCCTTGAAGTTAAATTTAGAATGCTGAGACAGAGCGGTAAGGGCTTCCTCCAGTTTTTGTATCAGACGGCTAACGGCGACCACTATTTTCGGCTGGAAAACTCTGTACGTTTGGTAAACCTAGTTGGCCTAGAAGAGGCGGCAGAAACCTTCGCTGGAAAGGGCATCTACGAAGATGAGGACTCCTTAAAGTTTGCCCTTGAAACTGCCCGTTACGTCTCAAACCTTTTTTATAAAGGCGACAGTAGGCGGGATAGACGTTTACCCTCAGCTGTGCCTTCCCAAGAGGCTTCTGCAAGGTTGGCGAGACAGGACATTGAACGTTTCGGAGTTGCCAAAGTTCATTTTCGAGGAACACGGGAAAAACCCTACTATTCGGCTTTCAACAAAGTAAACATCCAAAATTTGGAGGCTTCTTTAAAGGCTTTGGCTATTGGAAAAGAGCTTTACGGGCTGCTTGCCGGCGGGAATCTCACTGTTATAGAGCTTGGCGAAGCTGAACATGAGGCTGAGGCGCTTTTCGCCTTAACTAAAAGGCTTGTTGAAAACTATGGGGTGGCGTTTTTCACCTACAACCGCAACTTAACCTATTGCAGCCAATGCCGTAAGAGCATGTTCGGCGCTCTTCACAAGTGTCCAAGCTGTGGGTCTGTGGGCACGCTAACGGTGTTTAAACGTTACATATAAACGGCGAGTAGGCCATCAGCCTATTTTACCGCGCCTAATATTAACGCGAGCAGCGCCATCCGCATCACTATGCCATTCCAAACCTGCTGAAAATAGCGAGCGTGCGGCGTGCCGTCAACCTCTGAAGCTATTTCATCCACTCGGGGGAGCGGATGCAAAATTATCATATCCTTTTTGGCCTTTTTCAGAAGTTCTAAGTCAATTCTGTAAGAGCCTTTAACTTTCATGTATTCAGCTGGGTCTGGGAAGCGTTCCTTCTGAATCCTTGTTACGTATAAAACGTCTAGGTTTGGAATAACTTTGGCTATGTCCGTTTCTTCCGTTACTGAAATTTTACCCTTTATTTCTTCTAGGACCTCCCGCCGCATTTTTAGGGATTCCGGAGAGACAAGGCAAAGCTCCACGTCATAGTTTGACAGTGCATAGGCCAGCGAATGCACCGTTCTGCCGTATCTTAGGTCTCCAACGAGGGCAATTTTTAAGCCATCTATCATGCCCTTCTCCTTTAAAATTGTGTAGAGGTCCAGCAGTGCCTGTGTTGGGTGTTCTTCTGCGCCGCTTCCGCCGTTGATTATGGGTACTTTGGCGAATTCTGCGGCTAGTCTTGCTGCGCCTTCGAGAGGGTGCCTTATCGCTATTACGTCTGCATAGTTCTCTACTGTGCGCACTGTGTCAGCCAAGTTTTCGCCTTTCCGGACTGAGGCTATTTCTGCCTCTGCAAAGCCTATGGTGGAGCCTCCAAGCTTGTGCATTGCTGCCTCGAAGCTTAAGCGTGTGCGGGTGCTGGGCTCGAAGAAAAGCGTGGCGAGAATTTTCCCCTTAAGCATGTCTGAGCCTTTCTTGGCTAGCGGCTCCATCGCCTGGGCTGTTTTCAGTATGTAGTCTATTTCTTCCCTTGAAAAGTCTCGGATGGATATTATGTCTCTTCCCGCAAACTCCAAACCTGCACCCTAAACAGAAGCTTTATGCACTGCTTAAATAGCTTTTCATCGAGTTAAAACCTTTTATCTTAGAGGCTGTTATAGCCGTATAAAGGCGAGCTAAATGAGCGAAACAATGCTTTACGTTTCAAAAATCAAAGACGGCACCGTCATAGACCACGTTACTGGCGGCCACGCGTTGGACGTTGTAAAGATTTTGGGAATAACTGGTAAGGAAAAACGTATAATCACTATTGCGATGAACGTGCCGAGCAAGCGGTTTAAGATTAAAGACATCGTTAAGATTGAGGGTAGGGAGCTTAACCCCAGTGAAGTTCATAAAATTGCTTTGTTGGCGCCCCACGCAACTATAAACATTATCCGCGATTATAAGGTTGTGGAGAAGCAGAGGGTTAAACTGCCAAGCGTCATTGAGGGCATAGTTAAATGTGCAAATCCAGCGTGTGTAAGCAACAGCAACGAGCCTGTCCAATCCAAGTTTTATGTGAAAAGCGAGGAGCCTCTGGTTCTAAAGTGCCACTATTGTGGTTATATGATGGATAAGAATGACGTACTTAAACAGTTTTAGGCGTTAGAAGTATTCGGATTTTTAGGTAATGCTTATATCGTGAGTTGTTGTATTTCCAAATTGGATATGTCCAAATTTGGACATATCGAATACACGTAGAACAAAAATACACATGTAAAAGGTGGATGTTAGAATGATAGAAATCCTAGCCGCAATCGTTTGGGCCGCCTTCATAGGCTACGCCATATGGTACTTCACAATGGCAAAACACTATGCGCCTCTAACCCAAGAGGAGGCGGTAGTTCTATGGAAAATCCATAGGCAAAACGCCAAATGCCACTCAACGAAATGGCGAAAAATCAAACGCGGCGGAAAAATAGTTGGGTTCGAATGCGAATGCGGTTATAGGCATATACAAAAACGTCCAATAACAACGAGCACGCCAACCCCGAAAATCCAAACAAAAACCACAGTAATATATGAAAAGCTCCACAAGCCGTGATGCCACCGATAATTTCAGCAGAAAATGCGTTCAAAAGGCGTGTAGAGAGGTGAAGGCGAGCCAAGGCAAGCGGATAGATGGTTTAATTGGGCGTTTTGTCCATGCAAAATGCTTTCTTGACCTTTGATGAGTTGCTGGCAAAAATTGTAGACAGTGTTTTAAAGTCCATTTTCTCAGAGCGTTTCACCTTCTCCGTTTGGACTTATCTTGAGATGGCCGTTTCCATTGAGCCGTTAGATGTTGCACGGAAACCCGAAGCCTTTTCGGCTTGTTTGAGGAATTTGTTCGGAACTTCTGCGGTAGGGGATTTGGAAAGGCTTATTTTAAAATGCTTGTGCCAAGTACAAACAACTCATAAAATGATGGAGTAATGCTATACCCGTTTAACCGTTATGTTTGAAATTTTTCGCAATGCTTTCCGCATTTCATAAACATGTTTATCAGAGATTTTACAGAGGATGCCTCTTTTAACTCGCCTATTAAATACAGCCTTGACTCTTTTCCACTTATGGACAAACGTTTGATTGAAGTCTTCATTTCGAGGATGTGCCTCTGCAAGTGGCGGTTTGATAGGAATTTGTTTGCCGTTTCCTCATCTGAGGCTAAGACGGCAAAGGATTTGTAGAATTCGCCGTCTGAAATTACCCGTGTTAAGCCCCTTTCATTAGCTACTTTTAGGCATAGTTTTTCCTCTTTTATTGGGAGTATTTCCATGCTGAAGGTTAAGGTGCCTTTAAGAAAGCCCCAGCATGCAAGGAGGTCTTTATCCTTTGTTAGCAATGCGAGGGGATAATGCATAAGATTTTCGCGGTCTACGAGGCTTACGGCCATCTCGATTTCTGTGAAGGGTTCTTCCTCTTTAAGTTTGCAGAGGGCTCGGAAGCCGCCGCGGCTATAGGGGCGGAAACCGACAAAGCTGCTTCTTGGCGACATGTGCTCCTTAACGGTTCTGGCGTAGCTAACCGCAATTTTCCTATTTCTATACATTCCGATAAAATATACGATTAGGAAGAGGAAGGCAAGAGCAAAAATTAGGGTTATTTCATACATACCGCTGCCTCCTCCTCAATGGAGTCTATCGCAAGTCTTATATTAAGATGACTAGGATAAACCATAAAACGGAGGGGCTATCTTGCTGTCAGTAATAGTGATTCTACTGGGCATAATTATCTATGCCATTGCCTACTGGGGCTACATAAAATGGTTCGACAAAAACGTCATAATGTCCGACCCGAAACGTGAAACCCCAGCCCACACATACATGGACGGCGTAGAATTCTTCCCAACAAACAAATATGTTCTCTTCGGCTTCCAATGGAAAAGCATAGCAGCCCTAGGACCAGTGCTAGGTCCAATAATAGCTCTTCAATGGGGATGGCTCCCAGCGCTTCTATGGATTCTATTCGGAACAATTTTCATCGGATGGATCCACGACTATGGAAGCCTAATGGTTTCTGTTAGATCTGAAGGAGCATCATTTGGTCCAATAACATATGAGCTAATATCACCCAGAGCCAGAACAATTTTACTTTGGTATATTCTCTGGTACATTATCTTAGTCTTGTCAAGTTTCACAAATCAAGTTGCAAGGCTGTTCCAAAGGTTTCCAGTAAGTCCTATACCCGTACTTATCGTGGCCATAATTGGTGTAATAGCAGGCTTTCTTACATACAAATTTAAAGTTAACATAGTGTACACGACGATAATCGCCGTCATTATAATATTCCTCGGAATATGGGCCGGCATTGCCATGCCTTATAAGGCACCACTGGAACCAGTGCCCGCTACGGGTCCTGTTCCACCGTTTCCAAATGCCTTGGACTTTTGGATGTTCATAACTTTGCTGTTTTGCTTCTTGGGAGCAGTGTTACCAATATGGGTCTTTATACAGCCAATTAATTATCTCTCATTCTACCTCGTCTACGCAGGTGTTATAGGCGTAATAATTGGGGCTCTGGTCGGAGCACCCAATTATCAATATTCAATGACTACAACATTTTTTGACTCAGCGCTAAAGGTAACGCCTTCTGGTCCTCTTTGGCCTATGATGTTTGTAACAATTGCGTGTGGGGCAATATCAGGATGGCATAGCTTGATTGGGTCGTCGGTTTCTGCAAAGCAGCTGGACACGGAGCCAGACGCCCACTTTGTCGGTGGGGGAGCAATGCTTGCTGAAGGCATACTAGCCTTGGTAGCCTTAACATCTGTTGCAATTTTAGACCCAGCTGTAACCAAAAATGTGAGTGACCCAGCGGGGTCGTTTGTCACTGGTGCACGCACAATATTAGGAAATCTGGGGATACCAAGCAATGTTGGAGAAGGCTTAGCATCAGTCATGCTAATCATACTTGCAATAACCATCATGCACATAGGCTTACGAATTACACGTTTGGTTCTGTCAGACTTAGCAGGTCCCAGAGCTGGCGGAATATTCAAAAACAAGTACTTCAGCGCCATCGTTGTATGTATAATAGTTTACATTGTTACAAGCCCTCACATAGGTGCTGCATTTCAGTATATCTGGGGCACTTTTGGCGGTGCTAATCAACTTATGGCTGGGTTGGCGCTGATGATTGTTTCACTATGGCTAACCAAGGAGAAGCGTCCTAGAATCTATACAATAATCCCAATGTTATTTATGTTAATAACAACACTGTCAGCGCTGACCTACTTAATTTACGTTGGAATTTTTGGACCAACAGGTTATCTGGCAGACCCTACAAAATGGGGTGCACTTGTTGCCGTTGGCGTCAACATCTTCCTACTGATACTTGGGCTTTTCATGTGCTACGAGGGAGCAAAAGCCTTCAAGAGATTAGGGGCTGCAGCGAAAACTGCCTAAATTTCCCATTTTTATTTTTTGGCTAGGGCTTCTGCAACGCGGGCAATCATTTCTAGACCTGTCACTTCCGTCTCGAATAGTGGCACATATCCGCGAACCATTCCTGGAAACTTTTCATGGATAATTTTCAAGTAGCCCTCCTGCTCCTTAATCTTGTTAACTATGTAGGGTGAAGCGTTTTTCAGGTCGAACTCCTCTTTTGGAAGGACTTCATTCACTATCACTCCACCTGTTGGAATGTCGAAGGCTTGAACCCATCCTATGAAACGTTCGATGACGGCTATTGGAAGCGAAAGGGGCAAGGTTACAAAGAAGAAGGCTGTTCTCTCCTTGTCGGTTAAGAACATGCGTCCCTTCTCGGTTTTCTCTCTGGTGGCTAATAAACTTGCCAGAAGGGGGTCCTTCTTAATTTCCTCCATTATTTTTTCTTTGCGGAAAGAAAGTTTAACGCGGAGGGAGAGGGCTTCTTCTCTGCTTTTGATCATTTTATGGAGCCAAAGGTCATAAACTTTTGACATGCCTAAGAGGCGGTATGTGTGGGCTACGGGCGCAGTGTCGAAAACGTAGGCGTCAAACTCGCCCTTCAACATTAGGCTAACCATGTCGTCGAACATGGCTGACTCTTCAAAGGCGGGATTGGTTGTGGCAATATCCACAAAAGGCTCGGGGTCTAACGGAATATCAGCATATTTAAGAAAAGTGTAAATTTTCTCCCTTATCTCATTCTTGTACCTTTCAATGGTTTCTGAAACGTCAATTTCCACAGCGTAAAGGTTCTTTGTACCTTCAATTTTTCGGATTCCTTTGCCCCAAAGGTCTTGACCAAAGGCGCTTGAGAGGCTGTGGACTGGGTTTGTGGAAGAAATCAAAGTTTTTCTCCCAAGCTTTTCAGCCAGATAATAGGCTGTGCCAGCCGCCACAACGGTTTTGCCAACGCCGCCTTTTCCTCCAAAAAATAGGTACTTTAAATTCGGTTTTGAGGCAATGTATTCGCTGAAGCTTATGTCCGCCTTCATTTTTATGCCTCCCCAAACAAAACTTTAGCCACTTCCGGAATCATTTTTAGCCCTTTAGGCTCACGGTCGAACATTGGAACAACTCCACGGATAAGGGCGCCAAACTCCTGCTGAATGGTTTTCATATGCTTCTGCTGCATGGCGATTTTATTCTTCAAAAAGGCTGGAACATTCTTTTGTTTTAAAAGTTCAACGGGGTAAACTTGGTTCACTATAACCCCGCTTAGGGGTATGTTAAACTCTCTAAACATTTCCAAAGCCTTTTTCGTATCTAATATTGGCATAAGCTCGGGAATGAGAACGTAAAAGAAGGCTGTATGCTCTTGATCCCTCATCATGTTGCTTACAAAACTCAGTCTAGAACGGATAAAGTCCAACTCTTCTAGGATTTTGTCTTCTTGGGCTAAGCCGCCTTTCCCGCTCATGACAGCAGCCACGTCGCCGTATTCGGCGGCTTTCTTCCTTGTCTCGACTATTTTGTTTACCCAAGCGTCAAGGATTTCTGACATGCCTAGAAAGCGTATGGCGTGTCCATGGGGCATCATGTCGAAAATGTAGTAGTCGTAGGCGCCGCTTGTCATAAGCTCAACCATAGCGTCGAAGGTGGCGGACTCGGCCATGGCGGGCTCAGCAGCCGATGATTTAATGTAGTCTTCAACCTCTTTTGGGACTTCGCCGTACATTTTAATTATTTTCTGCCGAATCTCCTCCTGATAATCGGCTATGCGTTTGTCTGCGTCAATTTCCAAGGCGAAAAGGTTAGGGGCTATTTCAACCTCTCCCTTGCCGAAAATGTTTCTCTCAAAAATGTCTGTGAGGCTTGCTTGGGGGTCTGTGGAGAAAACCACAACTTTCTTGCCTTTGCTTGAAAGCCAGTAGGCAGTTGCTGCAGACAGTGTTGTTTTGCCTAGACCCCCTTTGCCGCCGAAAAGGATATACTTCACATTAGGGTGGCTTGCCAAATACTCCCTAATCGAAATAGTTGTTGACAAGATTCAGCCTCCTTTTTAGGCGAAAACTGAGTCGGTAACGTCCCTTTCCCTTAGCAGTGTGCGCTTCCAAGTTTTTATGTGGGGGACGCAGTAGGGCAGAAGCCTAAGGCAATAGTATGGAGGCAGCACTGGAACGCCTAACATGTCGCCCATGGTGATTAACATGAAAAGGTTTTCCAAGTGCATTCTTGTTTTTAGGGCGTAGCTTACCATACCATGCATGGCCATGCCGTAAACCAAGCCCTTAACAGCCTTCTTAACCTCGCTTTCCTTTTTCCCTTCGCTTGTTTCCTTCTTAGCCATGATTCTTCACTACATGAATATGAAAACTTCATTCAAGATAAAAATGTTGTTATCTCCCGCTCATATTTTAGAGTTTTTCCGTTATATCCTTCTCTCTAAGCAGAAAAATTTTCCATTCCCTAAGCCTTGGAATCCAGTAGGGCAGAAGCCTTAAACGGTAATAGTTGGAAAATGGGTATCCAAGCATATCGCCGAGCACAGCAAGCATCAGCCCATATTCAATTACCAGTCTTCTCTCTTCAAGGTCTCTAATGGCGCTGTAAACTGTTGCACCTATCAGAAAATCCTTGAACTTCCGTAGAAACCCCCTTTTTGAACCGCCTTCAACAGACAATATTAACCTTCCAATTAAGTTTAAATGCGATTGAAGGATATAACTCTACCTCAACATGTCAAGGCGGTGGAACAAAAATGTATGAAAGGGAACTTCTCATGATTCCAGGCCCGACAAACGTTGACCCGAGGGTTTTGCGTGCCATGTGTAGACCGCCCCTATCCCATACAAGCTCAGAATTTGCCAGCATATTCAAAGAAGCCTTAAGTAATTTGAAGAAGGTTTTCATGACTGAAGGCGAGGTCTTCGCTGTGGCTGGTTCTGGAACATTAGCTTTGGAAATGGCCATAGCCAACATCGTGGAGCCCGGCGACAAAGTGCTTAACACCGTTTCAGGGTTTTTCGGACAATACTTTGTTGAAATATCAAAGGTTTATGGCGCCGTGCCCCGCGTCTTGGAAGTGCCATGGGGCAAACCCGTCAAGCCTGAACAGGTTAAAGAAGCCTTAATGGAAGATGATTATAAGGCTGTGACTGTTACTCACGTGGAAACTTCCACTGGTGTGGCTAATCCCATTAAGGAGATAGGCGAAGTTGTCAAAAAGCACAGCGATGCCTTCTACATAGTTGACACTGTCTGCTCGCTTGGCGGCATGGAAGTCCGCGTCGACGAGTGGGGAATAGACGTATGCGTTTCAGGCTCGCAAAAATGCCTAGGCGTCCCACCCGGCTTGGCCTTAATCGCCATAAGTGGAAAAGTCTTGAAATTCTTGGAAAGACGTGAAAGGCCCGTTGGCTCTTGGTATGGAAGTTTCAAGAATTGGCTTCCAGTAATGCGGGACCCAACAAAGTATTTTGCAACCCCCGCCGTCAACATGGTTTACGCGTTAAACGAAGCCTTAAAAATTGTTGTTGAGGAGGGCTTAGAGAATAGGTTTAGGAGGCATCATGTTTTAGCTGAAGCCTTCAGAGCCGCCATGGAAGCCTTAAACCTTAAACTTGTAGCTGAAAGGGAAAACGCCGCCGACACCGTCTCCGCCATCTATTATCCGGAAAACGTTGAAGACAACCAGTTTAGAAACGAGATGAAAAAACGCGGCATAACGGTTGCCTCAACACTGGGCCCATTAAAGGGGAAAGGCTTCAGAGTCGGCCATATGGGAAATGTAAACCAAAACGACATATTCGCAACAATAACAGCCATAGAAGCAACCCTTAAACATTTAGGATGCAAGACTGAGCCGGGAAGGGGGACAGCAGCAGCCCAAGAAAAACTCCTCTCGCTAACCCATTAAATTTGTACTAAGCGTCATATTCGCAGCCATTGGAAATTCGCAAAACATTATTCCTTCTTTTCTACGAGAAAATGAACTGTTTGTGGTCTTATTTTCCCTAGCCCCTCCCTACAGTCTTTGGGCGGCGAAAGTTTAGGCTTCAAAAATTTATTTCTAACTTTTGTGAGTTTTTAAAAAAGGTGAAGGGAGGTTGAAGGGTTACTCTGGCGGTATTTCGCTGAGCAGTGCTTTCATATCTATGCCCATTCTCTTGTTCTTGTATGTGTAGTAAATATAGAGGGCTAAGCCTATTCCTAAGACGAGGCAGGATATGAAAATATCAAGAGGGGCCATGACTTGGGCGTTGGCGGCGAAGAAGAATATGCCTAGAGCAAAGGCGACAGTGCCGCATAGGGCTGGAACTCGCACACCACCAACCTCAACCTTTATGCTTTCGTATATCTCGGGCTTGGTGATCGGCAGAAAGGCAAGAGCTAATCCTGTGAACAAATAGCCAAGCAGATACATGAAGTTGGCAATGAAAAAATAACATAAACCCAGAAAAAATGCGAAAAATCCTTGAAAAAGATAAAAAGTTCACCCTAACCTTTCGGCTCAACTTAGAAAATATACTTAGAAATGAGGAGTTTCTTCAAAAGTTAGGATTCTCTAAGGCGGATATCACAAAAATTTTTTCCCGCATTCAAAAAGTCTTAGATGCGGTACCCGAGGTAGAGAAAAAATGGAGCAATCCATGGTGGAACGTTGATGTTGAGACACCTCAAATCTTTGGGAAAACCTAAAGCCCAACAGCCAAGGAACGTTTGTCTTCCTTCTTGAAAAATCAAGGAAAGCGGTAGAATAATAGTGAAGCACGTGCTTTCCTTTGAAAGCTTATGACCTTTTTCTCTCTTTTGTGTTTTCGCCTCTGCAGTTGATTATAAACTCTTGTTTATCTCTCCCTTTTATAGCGAACCGCAAGCTTTAAAAAGTTCAAAGTTGTACGTGTAGAGGGCTTTGAAGGTCAATTTGAGGTCCGAAAGCCGAAGAAAGGCTGTCCTTGTTTTGGAAGATGGATCTTTCTTCTTCGGTAAGGGTTTTGGGGCCTCCGGGAAAACATCTGGAGAAGTTGTATTTTCAACATCTATGGTTGGGTATCCCGAAGCATTAACAGATCCCTCTTATAAAGGACAAATTTTGACATTGACCTATCCCCTTGTGGGCAATTATGGCGTCCCGCCGCCAGTTTTTGAAATGGGAGTTTTGAAATACTTCGAGTCGGATAATATTAAAGTATCCGGCCTAGTTATCCACGAGTTATGTAAGAAACCCCACCACTGGGCTTCGACCAAAACTTTAGACGAATGGCTCATAGATGAAAACATTCCAGGAATTTACGGAATCGACACTAGAAAACTCACGAAGAAGCTTAGGGTTAAAGGCGTTATGCTAGGGATTCTCGAAGTTTATGAGGACGGCGAACCCGATGTTGAAAAGCTCAAAGAAGAGGCAAAAAGGATCCCAGACCCTAACGCGACAGACTTGGTTAAAGAAGTAACGGTCAAAGAGCCGGTTTATTATGACGCTGGCGGAAACAAAAAGATTGTTTTGATCGACTGTGGGGTAAAATATGGGATTCTCCGCAATCTTTTAAAGCGCCGTGCCAACGTGATAAGAGTTCCCTACAACTTCTCAGCTAGAGAAATTTTAGAATATAATCCTGACGGCGTTTTAATAAGCAATGGTCCGGGCGACCCGAAAAGATGCGTTAAGACCATTGAATGTGTTCGAGAGCTTGTTGAAGAATGTGTTCCAACTATGGGAATATGCTTGGGGACTCAGATTCTGGCACTAGCCCTAGGCGGAGACACCTACAAGATGAAATACGGCCACAGATCTCAAAATCAACCCGTACTTGATCTCAAAAGTAACAGGTGCTACATCACTACACAAAACCATGGATACGCCGTGAAAATAGAATCTTTGGAAAAGACAGGGCTGGAGGCTTGCTTCATAAACGCCAACGACAAGTCCGTTGAAGGAGTAAGGCACACTGGTAAGCCCGCTTTTGCGGTTCAATGGCATCCAGAGGCCTCACCGGGTCCATATGATACCGAGTTTCTTTTCGAAGAATTTTTGAAAGTTTCAGGGGGATAGAATGCCAAAGTTTGAGTCTGTGCGCAAAGTTCTGATTCTAGGTAGTGGTGCAATAAAAATTGGAGAGGCCGCGGAGTTCGACTATTCCGGAAGCCAATGCCTCAAAGCATTAAACGAAGAAGGAATAGAAACTTTTTTAATTAACCCTAACATGGCTACTATTCAGACTGACCCTCGTTTAGCAGGAAAAGTTTACCTATTGCCCGTAACGCCTGAATATGCCGAGAAAGTTATTGAAAAAGAAAGACCGGACGGAATTCTCCTGGGGTTCGGCGGACAAACAGCGCTAAACTGTGGGGTTCAGCTCGCAAAGAGGGGAATCCTTGAAAAATACGATGTTAAAGTTTTGGGGACTTCCATCAAGGCGATAGAGGAAACTGAAGATAGAGAGCTTTTCAGAAAGGCGATGCTCCGTGCAAACATTCCCATTCCAAAAAGTAAATCTGCTTTCTCCGTAGAGGAAGCACTTCAAATTGCTGATGAGATAGGGTACCCGGTCATCGTCAGAGTCGCATACACTTTGGGAGGTAAAGGTTCAGGGGTAGCCCACAACAAGACAGAGTTAGAAGATATTGTTAGGCGGGCTCTAGCGCAAAGCATGATCAAGCAGGTGCTAGTTGAGGAGTATCTAGGTCACTGGAAAGAAATAGAGTATGAGGTTATGCGGGATTACGCCAACAACTGCTTAACTGTGTGTAATATGGAAAACATTGATCCCATGGGTGTCCATACAGGTGACTCCATAGTTGTGGCTCCATCGCAGACGCTAACTAACCACGAATATCATCTACTTCGTTCAGCTTCCATAAAAGCTGTCCAAAGCTTAGGAATAGTCGGCGAATGCAACATTCAATGGGCTCTAGATCCTAAATCAGAAGAGTTCCGCGCCATAGAAATAAACGCGCGAATGTCAAGAAGCTCAGCTTTAGCAAGCAAAGCAACAGGTTACCCGCTGGCTTGCATAGCTGCAAAATTGGCTATTGGCTATTTGCTTCCAGAACTTATCAATAAGGTTACTGGTGTTACCACAGCATGCTTTGAGCCAGCACTAGACTACATTGTAGTTAAGTTTCCAAGATGGGATTTCAGAAAGTTTCGGCACGTTGATCGCCACATCGGTCCACAAATGAAGTCCGTTGGAGAGGTAATGGCTATTGGAAGATGCTTCGAGGAAGCCTTGCAAAAAGCAGTCCGCATGTTGGACATTGGAAAGAAGGGTTTAGTTTGCAATCGAGAAGACGACGAACCCGAACCATTAGAGACAATAAAGGATGCCTTGGCAAACCCAACCGATGAAAGACTTTTCAAAATAGTTAAAGCTATCAAAATGGGAATACCCGTAGAAGAAATTTATAAGCTAAGCGGAATTGACCCCTTCTTCTTATACAAAATCAAGAACATAGTTGACATGGAAAGGAAACTACGTTCATTAAAGTCTTGCGACGAAACTTCTCCTGAAACGATTAAAGAGGCAAAACGCTTAGGGTTTTCAGACGAACAAATTGCTATCTGCCTCCGAACTGATGAAATGACTGTTAGAGAGCTGAGAAGGAAAGCGCGCATACTCCCCGTAGTCAAACAGATAGACACTTTAGCTGCTGAATGGCCAGCAATGACAAACTATCTTTATCTGACCTATGGCGGAGACGAGGATGACATAGATTTCAGTGCAGACAAAAGCAAAGTTATAGTTCTCGGAGCCGGCGTTTTCAGAATAGGGTCAAGCGTCGAGTTCGATTGGTGTGGGGTTAACACCATATGGGCACTTAAAAAGTTCGGCATACAAGAGGCAATAATGGTTAACTGCAACCCTGAAACTGTTTCAACAGACTACGACATTTCAGATAAACTCTACTTTGAAGAATTAACCTTAGAAAGAGTTTTAGACATATACGAGAAGGAAAAACCATTAGGTGTCATAGTTAGTGTTGGAGGTCAAATTCCGAATAACTTAGCCTTAAAATTGGCGAATTCCGGCGTTAGACTTCTTGGCACGTCAGCTGAAAACATAGATCGCGCAGAAGACAGGGCGAAGTTCAGCGCTCTTCTAGATTATTTAAAAATCCCGCAGCCAGAGTGGAGCAAACTAACAACAATAGAAGATGTCAAAAAATTCGCAAAGAAAATCGGCTACCCAGTTCTGGTCCGCCCGAGCTATGTTCTTTCAGGATCAGCCATGAAAGTGGTTTACTCGGAAGAGGAGCTAGAAAACAGCTTGAAACTGGCAGCTGAAATTTCACGGGAACACCCAGTAGTTGTATCCAAGTTTATTGAAGGGGCCAAAGAGGTAGAAGTGGATGGAGTTTCCGACGGTGAACACGTATTAATCGGTGCAATCATCGAACATGTTGAAAACGCTGGGGTGCACAGCGGCGACGCAACAATGGTCATACCGCCACAAACTTTGCCAAGCGATGTGCTAAAAACCATCGAGGACTACACGAACAGAATTATAAAAGCTCTTCAAGTAAAGGGGCCATTTAATATTCAGTATTTAGTAAAGAACGGCGTTACTTACGTAATTGAATGCAATTTACGTGCGTCTAGGTCAATGCCCTTTGTAAGTAAAACCCGAGGCATTCCACTTATAGAATTAGCTACTTTGGCGATGTTAGGTAAAAAGATTCAACAAGCTGAAGACGCTCAACTTCCACTCCTCCAGCATGTTGGAGTAAAGGTTCCCCAGTTCAGTTTTATGCGTTTAAGCGGAGCCGACCCCGTTCTAGGCGTTGAAATGCTAAGCACAGGAGAAGTGGCATGTTTAGGAAAAGATTTTGCAGACGCCCTCTTGAAAGCATTGCAAGCGGCTGAACTCAATATTCCGTTCAAAGGGGGCTCAGTTCTAATCACCGTTGGCGGCGAAGAATTAAAGAAAAAGATTGCGCCGTTAGCGAGGGCATTAGCAGATATGGGGTTCAAAATTTACGCAACAGAACACACTGCACAGGCTTTACGCAGCGCTGGGGTTAACAACATAACAGTTGTATATAAAGTCAGAGAAGCAGACAAGCAGCCGAACATACTCACCATCCTTCAAGAAGGCAAAGTTCACCTAGTCATTAATATCCCCACAAACAACACGGAAAGCTATATAAACGCCTTAGAAGACGAGTATACTATTCGAAGACTAGCTGTTGAATTCAACGTTCCAGTCTTGACAACTTTTGAGCTTGCACAAACCCTTGTAGAAGTGCTACGACAACGTCTCAACTGTGAACCAGAAATATGTTCACTAAACGAGTACTACAGTGAACGCATTTCATTGGACTTAAATTCAACCCTAAAATTATGTTCTTATTCAACGCCTTGAAGACACGCGCAAACAAGCCTTCTCACGCACCTGCCAACCCCCATAGAACGCCCTATCGCCAGACTAGTGAACACTTGGAGCCAAAGTGGACCGGGCGGTATGCAATTAAATAATTAAGTGAATCCTTTTTACAGTTTTCTTATTTTTCCTGGTTCTGGCTGGTATATTTGGCCTTGCTGTGTTAGGCGCCATATGGCTGTTTCAACCGCAGC
>Ga0207433_10001915_pt1 | contig 43633 bp, 46 predicted proteins | sample YelNatPaOPGAMG01_FD_187559 | JGI IMG/M metagenome (GOLD analysis project Ga0207433, IMG submission 187559) | Hot spring thermophilic microbial communities from Obsidian Pool, Yellowstone National Park, USA - OP-RAMG-01 (SPAdes) (version 3) | ecosystem: Environmental > Aquatic > Thermal springs...
AAGGTCCCCGCATCAAAAAACCGGTCCAGTCGCTCCCGCGCCGTCAGCTTCCCCGCCTGATGCTGCTTCGCCACCGCCGGCCCCCCGCCCATCTCCTTGATCTTCGCTTCCCGCTCCCGCAGTTCCTCGATTTTTTGAGCCACCGTCTTCATAGCCACTCCGATAAAGGATTTCCCGGCATTCGTCTCTTCATGCAGGGAAGCAACAGTTCTGGAAAAGAAAACTCAAACAAACCTATCAGATGGCCGCAAAGCCAACAGTGCAGGATTTATGATTTTACTGTAACAAAATTTGTGACATGCCGCAGCGGGCCTTAGAAAAAAAGGGGGGCAAAGAAGGTGGAAAGAATTGCTGTTCGCTGCCGGAGAGCAGGACATCGATGGATTGCTATCCTTGAGAGCCTGCGCCTCCAGGCGACAGGACCCGAAGACTTTGCTTCACCCCTGGATATCAGCACCTGGCGGATGGTCATCCGGTTGGCGTGCCGATGAGTTTCATGAGCGGTGGGGAGGAGAATTTTTTCATGGGGAGGAACAGGAACAGGCAACAAGGAACAAGAACAGCAGCAGGAAATACAACAGCAGAGATACTGAGACGTTTACCATGAAACCGATGGTCAAAAAAGATTGCCATCCCGGATTATTCTGGGGAGGTGGGGCTATCCTCATCTTTCCCCCGGTGCGGCTGGGGTAGGCCGTCTCTTCATGAACATGCCGATTCATCGCCAATTGTCCGGGCCGGGCGGCCACCGGCCGCCCTGACCTTCATGGTGCGGTCGCCGATCATTGCGGTGACTCTTGGGAAACGCTTGTCGATGATCGCGATCCACCTGCATCATTTCTCTGCATAAACAACAACGCAAAAAACCACTATCGGCGGTCCTCCCTGAATTTTTCTGAACAAAGTTTTGATGGCTCTGAAGAAAGTTGGAAGAGCCGCCAGGAGATGGCCCGGCTCATTCTTCCCCCAGGTTGCCTGCCGGTTATCATGGCTTCCATGCCGACGGCGGACGCAGATCGCCGAACACCCGGACAATGAGAACAGGCCTTCTGGCCGCATTGGTTTTCATCTCGATTTTGCCGGCATAGCGGCCCACCTCCCGGCTCTTGTTCTTTACTTCCAGGACATAACTCTTGCCTGGCTGCTCCGGCCTGAGCTTCACTTCGATATACTGGGGGATATTGGTGGTTACCTCACTGATCTCCCAGGGAATATCCAGATGGGAAATGAAGCGCACCTGGGCCTTGAGTTCATCTCCCGCTTCGCCCTCGAAGCGGACGATGTGGTGGGGCTGGATTTCGATGGTGGGCTCCCCTATACCTGTCAGGGAGAGGGTTACCTGGGGCCGCTCCGGATCGTTGAAAAACACCTTGGTGTGCTTGGCGAACTGCCTGAGGACCGAAAAGGGGGCGACGGTCAGGACAATCTTGCCCTGGCCGCCGGGGGGAATGATCCGGTCATAGTCGGCGGCCGTGCAGGCGCAATCCGGATCGATATCCTTAATATGCAGGGGTGCGTCCCCGGTGTTTTTGATGATAAAGGCGTGGGTCAGCTCTTTATCTTCAAACACCTTGCCGAAGTCATAAGAGGTTTCTGGAATTTCCACCCGTGGGGAGGCCAGGGCCGGGCTGCCAGCCGCCATGATCAAGCCCAGGATCAAGCCACAGGCAACAAGGTTCAACGCCCGAACAGATTTTCGCATCTCATGGAACCTTTCTGGTCAAAAATGGTGGGTGGCACAGGGTGTCTTCACCTGTGCCGGCGCAGGCTGAAGCCTGCGGCTACAGAACTGCCGGGGGCGGTTCTCAATTTTCATGGTATGGGTATCCCTTGGAACACGGGCGGCTCGTTAGATCAGGCGTCCAGGGCTCGCCAGCCGAAGCTTTCGAGGTATGTCTGGAGCTTTTCCCGCTTTTCCCGGTATTTTTCCTCCCCCAGGGGCGCACAGTCCTGGAGACTGATCTCCCCTTCCCGCAGGGCCGCGGCAAAGGCCATGCAGGTGGCGTAGCCACAGGCTTTGCAGTTGGTCAGGGGGAGGAGCTTCAAAATCTCCATGATCTTGAGGCCCGCCTGGCTGGTATAGCGGGGCGTGATCTGGTCCCGACGCTCGTAAATGTCGTTGATCTGCCCTTGAATCCAGGCGAGCAGGGCATGCGCCTCAGCAAAGTCCTTGATGCCGCGTATGGCTATTTTTTGGGGGTGAAGGGTGATCCACTTGCCGTCCGACAGTTTCAGCAGGAGCACCTGATTGACCCGATCATAATCCCACCCGCCCAATTCGGCATTTATATAAGGCAGGGCGGGAGAGATATCCGCCGGGAAGGTGGCGATGGCGTGGAGGACTTCCTTGGTGGAGTCCATCTTGGGACGAAAGATTTCAAAGGTGTCGATCCGGTCCAGCAACATTGGTCCCCTCCAGGAAGTTACCCCTCCAGTCTGGCAACCCTGCTCTTGATGATCCCCCAGAACTCCCTGTCATACTGCCAGATTGCGGCGCCTGCAGCTACTTCAGCTTCTCTCGAAGAAGGGTGCCTAGACGCTTCCTGAGATCATCACGCACCGAGCGAAATACGGTCAGGATTTCCTCTTCCGTGCCCGTGGCCCTGGCCGGGTCCGGGAAGCTCACGTGCATGACTTCGGTTGCGCCGGGAAACATGGGGCACTGTTCGGCGGCGTTGTCGCAGACGGTGATCACCAGGTCGAACTGCTCGTCTTTCAGGTCATCCACTGACTTGGAGCGGTGTTGGCTAATGTCGATACCCAGTTCGCCCATAACCTGGATGGCCCGGGGGTTTACCCGGCTGGGCCGCACCCCCGCAGAGAAGGCTTTTACCTTTCCTGCCAGGTCATGGTTCACCAGGCCTTCGGCCATCTGGCTGCGGCAGGCATTTTCGGTGCAGAGAAACAAGACTTTCAGCATGGGGTTGTTACCCCTACGCAGAACCAAAACAGCGGGTTCTTTCATGACGGTGACCTCGACTTCCTGATTTTGTTCATCTTTTCTCAGAAAAAGATGAGCGGATCGTTAGGCAAACATTGGCCTTTGATGAGCCTGCCAGGATTCCGAGGTCACCCCTCATCAGGCAATCATTTTTTTGATCTCGTCCACGCTGGGGACCTTGCCCACTACCTTGACTTCCCCGTCCACCACCAGGGCCGGAGTCATCATCACGCCGTAGGACATGATTTTACTGAGATCAGAGACTTTTTCCACTTCGATTTCGCCACCTACAGCCTTAGCCGCCTCTTCGGTGCGCTTGGTCAATTCCACGCACTTGGGACACCCCGGCCCCAGTATCTGTACCTTTTTCATGCGAACTCTCCTGTATTCTATTTGGGATGGGGGGCCAAAAATCCGGCCCCCTCCGCCTCATTATACTTCCGATTATGCCTTATGCTCCCCAAAGACAGTCATGCTTGGCACGAGGGGTCTTCGATCTTCCTTCCACAGAAAGATCATTCTTTTCTTTGCAGAGCAAAGGGGCATATCCATAACTTACTTTTTCCGATCAGGGGCAGCGATCTCAGGCTCCGAACTCCTTGAGCTTGGCCAACACCGCATCATAATCCACGTCGCCGTCGGCCCTCCAGATAAGGTTGCCCCGGGCATCCAGAAACAAAAGCGACGGTGGATAGGTGAGGTGGTATTTCCTGATATATTCCCGTGCCGTCGCCTTGTCCGTGGAATAGTCGATACGCTTGAGCAACCCCTGTCTTTCTCCCACGAAGACCCGCTCCACCACCAAATCACCGGCTTTGCATTTTTCCACCAGACAGCCGCAGGCCTTGCTCAGCGTGATGTACACCACCCGGTCCAGTTTGGCCGTCTCCGCAGCCACCTTCTGTTCCCCTCCCCAGGTCAGAAGCCAAATTCCCAGAACAAGCCAGACAACCAGAAACTTTCTGCCTCTCACGTATGCCCTCCCCTCGAGAACTTCAGAATTGCAGCTCAGAGAGCCGCGGTTTCCCTGTTTCGTAATGCTAGTCCTTCTGCGATCGTGTGCTTGATGCAGTGCCTGCCAGGATCAAGCCCCTGGAGGCGAGGTGGCAATGGCGGGCAGGTACTCCTGCCCCATCTTTGTGCCTGTGCCGATCACGGTGGCGAACATGGTTTCCAGATTCACCAGGACTGATTCAAACCGCACCGTAAACAGGTCCTGGCCGGGATGATAGGTAGCCCCCAGGACGCCCGCCAGCCGAAGTAATGCGGCGCGCACCGCGTCGGCACATCCCATTCAGGTGAAGCCTCCTTGTTGCCTCATGCCCGCGACCCGCAGTCGGACCTCAGTGATCATATCCAGTTTTCGTTCCACTCCGTAAGGGTCATAGTCTCACAAAACGGCATTGAACAGATAGCCGACGATGATAATACCCACGGCCACCACCGAGATGAAGACCGCAATGAGCTTGGGTTTCAAGACCTTGCGAAGAATGACCGTTTCCGGGAAGGAAATGGCGATGATGGACATCATGAAGGCCAGCGTCGTGCCTAAAGCCGCACCTTTGCCCATGAGGGCCTCCACGATGGGGATAACTCCGGCGGCGTTGGAATACCACGGCACCCCGAACAGGACCACCGCCGGCACCGACCACCAGGCCTTGCCCATATATTTGGCCATCATGCCGGCGGGGATATACCCGTGAATGGCCGCACCGGCGCCGATGCCCAGGAGAATATAAATCCAAACCCGTCCGACAATCTCCCTGACCTGCTCAAAGCCGTAGTCGATACGGCCCATCCAGGTCAAGGTCTGCAGGTGGGCCGGGGTCTTCCCCATGCGGATCTCATAGACCCAGTCTTCCACCTGGCGCTCCATGTTCAGGCGGCCGATGACCAGGCCGGCAAAGAGAGCAATGAGAAGCCCGGTGGACATGTAGAGCAGGGCGATGCGCCAGCCGAACATGGCCAACAGCAGGGCCAGGGCGATCTCATTCACCATGGGGGCGGTGATGAGAAAGGTGAAGGTGACGCCGAGCGGTATGCCCGCTTCCATAAAGCCGATGAACAGGGGCACCGCCGAACAGGAGCAGAACGGCGTCACCACCCCCAGGGCCCCGGCCAGGGCGTGGCCCAGGAATTCCCGCTTGCCTGCCAGGATGGCCCGGGTGTGCTCCGGGGTGAAAAAGGAGCGGATGACCCCGACGGCCCAGACGATCAGGAGCAGCAGCATGAAGACCTTGGGGATATCCAGGAAGAAAAAGGAGACGGATTCCCCTAAGTGGCTGCCCGGAGTGATCCGGAGAAGATCATAGGCCACCCACCGGGAGAACGGGTCCAGGCGGCTGTAAATCGGATACCAGACCAGAAGCCCCAGGGCCAGCAGAATCAGTTTCAGGATTTGCCTGGATGAAATCTCAGCAAAACCCGCTTTTAGCCTGGAAAGAAAATTGGCGGCCGGTTCGGCGGTTGCTGAAACAACTTCCGGCGCTCCCGCTTGCTTGGAGAACTTGTGCATATGCATAGTTACGTTACCTCACACAAAGATCGGCCCCTGTAGGGTGTAAAACCTTCCGGATTACAGGGCGCGCCCTCCTCGAAAAAAGATAGAGGCGCCGGCGAAGAAGAGAAGGTAGCCGGCCCCCTGTTGCATCAGATTGCCCCATTTGGCCCCCTGGGACTGCAGGAAGCTTTCGATCACCCCGCCCAGATATGAGGCGCCGCAGGCCGGAATGGGCCTGGTCTGCAAGACCTGACCCAGGGTTTCACTCAAGGTCAGCCATGGTCTCCTTAATGAACAATAAACTTTAATGCCTGGAGTTTCTTGATGACCTCATCCTTCGATAACGCCCCGATGTGCCTATCTATTTCCTTGCCTTCGGGATTCAGGAACACCTGGGTGGGGATGGCCACGATATGGTATTGATCGAACAAAGGCCGCTGCTCGTCCACATAGACCATGCGGAATTCCACCTGATTGCCATATTGCGCCTTCAAACCCGACATGACTTCCTTCATCTCTCTGCAGGGGATGCAATACTTGGAGCCGAATTCAAAGAGGGCCGGCTTGCCCGGGGCCGGGGCCACAGCCTGCGCCTGGGTCGGCATGGCCCCCCAGACCGCCAGAAACCCTGCCGCCAGACCCAACAAACCGATTACGCTGCCACGCAGATATTTCATTGTTTTTCTTCCTTTATCCGAATGATTTACGCCAGACCTTTGCTGACAGTATGCGCCTTTTTAATCATATATCCGCATATATTAATATTAACCCCACTCGAAGTCAAAACCGGCGCGGACGGACACATTTTTTTCAGCCATCCCGCTTCCCTCACCGGGAAGCCGGCGGGATGAGGAGCACCGGGCAGGGGGCCAACCGGCAGACATTGTGGGCCACGCTGCCCAAAAAGAGCTCTTGAATGAAGCCCCGCCCCTGGGTACCCATGATAATCAGAGAGATGTCCTGCTTCTCGGTGATGGCCAGAATGGCCGGGAGGGGGTGGCCGGGGTCAAAGACAGCCTCTACCCGGCTGAGCCCGGCTTGGGTGAGGCGTTTTTGCCATTGTTCCAGCAGGTCCCGGGCCGCATCCTCGGCCCATTCCCGGTAGCCGGGGGGGTAGGTTTCATGAAGGGGCACATCCAGGGCGTTCAGGAGCGTGACCTGACCCACACCCTTGGGAGCCAAACCCACGACATACTCCAAGGCCCGGTCGGAGATCTTGGAAAAATCCGACGGAAAGAGAATATGGCGCAAAAGTTCAGTGCAGGTAAGGCGACATCTGCCCTGTGGTTTTTCCGGCTTCAGGTCCATGGGCAGGAGGAGGATGGGGGTGGTGGCATGATGCACAATGGCGCTGCTCACCGACCCCAATATGCCTTCCTGCTTGCCGTGGGACCCCACCACGATCAGGTCCGCCCCGCAGCAGCGCGCCACCTCATTGAGAGAATAGGCGGGCAGGCCCTGGCGCAATTCTATACTCACCTGAAACCCCTGGGCCTCCAACTGGGCGGCTTGTTTCTCCAGCCCCGCTTTGGCCTCAGCCGCGAGTTTCCCTTCCATGCCCATGAGAAACTTGACGCCGGTCACATGGGTCAAAATGACCCGCACGCAACCCAGGGCTTTTAATTCCCCGGCGCAGGCGACGATTTCGTCCCAGACGGGGGACAGGTCAGTGGCCAGGATAATGGTCTCGAACATGCCTTGGCACCTCCTCTTTACCCAAAGATTTTGGTCAGAGTCACGGTTCGTCTGGCTGGATGGCGCCCGGCTGGCTTTGTAAAACGGGGTGGCGATCCTTCACTTCATTCAGCATGACCCGTGAAAAGCTTTTTTCAAGAGCCTGCCAGACCCTTTTTGCAATCTTATAAGCGATTAAACAAGTTTATTCACGGAAAAAATATTTTCTGAGAATAGCTGTCCACGCCAATCAAGATACCCACAGACCAACCTTCCTGTGCTCCCTGCCTTGCCGCCGCGGCTCTCTTCATTTACAGGAACAGTGGGCCTCCTCGCCCGGGCCTGCCGTCTTCCCTTTGGCAACCATCCACGTTTCCAACTTGGCTTTCAGAGCCTGGGCTTCGGGATGTTCCTGAAAAAATTCGCCCAGCAACCGCAACTGCCGGTCCTGCCGGCTCCCCGGCGGTACTGAAATGCGGTAATTCATCCACAAGCCGTCCCGCCGATCCGTGACCCAGCCCAAGTGGAAAAGATAGCGCAGGTGCCGGGAGGCCTTCGATTGGGTGATGCCCAGGACCTCCATAATATCGCAGACGCAGAGCTCCTCTTTTTGCATCAGGAGCCAGAGGATCATCAGGCGGGTCTCGTCTCCCAGCGATTTAAAGAGTCGGGCTACGTTTTTCATAAGAAAATAATAACCGAATAACCGGATACTGCCAACGATTTTTTTCGGTAAAAAATTGTATCATGTCATCTTGACAATCTTTAATAGTAATTTATTATATAGTGAAACTATATATATTAAAAAATATGGAGAGGACGCCATGAAGTTTCTGAGGGATTGCAGAGCTGATGCCACTGCCGACCTGGTGTACCGGGTGTGTCCCATGCATCTGTTGGAGCCGGCGGAATTCCTGAAGGATTTGCAGCAGGGGCAGGTCCTCGAGATCCTCACCGACTATGACGGGGCCTTGGAGGACATCCCCGCCTGGTGCGCCAAGCACGGCCAGGAGTTCATGGGCATCTGCGAACAAGAGGACGAGGACGTTTTCAAACTATATATCAGGAAACTCCACTGAGGGTATGATGATGCGAGTATATCTGGACCATGCCGCGGCCACCCCGGTCCGGCCCGAAGTTTTGGCAGCCATGCTCCCGTATTTTCGGGCGCATTTCGGCAACCCCTCCGCGGTGTATGATCTGGGAGCCGACAGCAAAGAGGTGATGGAGGCGGAACGGGCCAAGGTGGCCCGCCTCATCGGCGCCCCCGCGGAGCAGATCATCTTTACTTCCTGCGGCGCGGAGGCCAATAACCTGGCGGTCAAGGGAGCGGCCCTGGCTCACCTCAAGAAAGGCAGACATATCATTGTCTCGGCCATCGAGCATCATTCGGTGTTGAATTCCGCCCGCTATCTGGAGAAATTCCATGATTTCGAAGTGACGTTCCTGCGGGTGAACAAGTTCGGCCAGGTGGAACCTGAGCGTTTACTCAAGGCCCTCACCCCAGGCACGGTCCTGGTGTCCATCCAGCAGGGCAGCAACGAAATCGGCACCATTCAGCACATCAATGAACTGGCAGCCCTGTGCCGGGAACACGGTGTCCTCTTTCACAGCGACGCAGTGGCGGGCGCGGGCACTATCCCCATCGATGTCCAGGATCTGGATGTAGACCTGCTCAGCCTTTCCGGCCCGCCTCTGGGCGGGCCCAAGGGCACTGGCGCCCTGTATTTCCGTCGGGGCCTGCGCCTGGTGCCGCAGATACACAGCGGCATTCAGGAAAGCGGCCGGCGGGGCGGCACCGAGAACCTTCCGGGCATCGTGGGGCTGGGCGTGGCCGCGGAGTTGGCCCAGGGGGAGCTGAGCGCCACAGCGAACCGCCTGAAAACATTGCGGGACCGGTTGATAAACGGCGTCATCGGGCAGATTCCTTATGTCATCTTCACCGGTCACCCTGAGGAGCGCCTGCCGGGGCACGCCAGCTTTTGCTTTGAAGGCATCGAGGGTGAGGCTCTGGTTTTTATGCTGAATGCCCGGGGCATCTGCGCCAACACCGGGTCGGCCTGCGCCAGCAAGGCCCTCAAGGTGTCTCCCGTGCTGTGCGCCATTGGGCTTCCTCCGGAGGTGGCCCAGGGTTCCCTGGTATTTACTCTGAGCCCTGACAACACCGAAGCAGAAATTGATTATGTGTTGACGGAGCTGCCTGCGGCTGTGGAAAAACTCCGGTCTTTTTCGCCGGTGTGGCGCAGGAAAATGGCCGCCGCAGGAGGAGGGCCGCAATGATGAAACTCTCTACCCGAAGCCGCTACGGCACCCGCCTCATGGTGGACATGGCCGAGCATTACTTGGAAGGCCCTGTCCAGTTGGGAGACATCGCCAGGCGGCAGAACATTTCCGTGAAGTACCTGGAGCAGATCATCATTCCCCTGAAGAAGGCGCACTATATTGACAGCATCCGGGGACCCAAGGGAGGGCATGTCCTGACCAGGCCTCCGGAAGAGATTACCGTGGCCGAAATTGTGGCTCTCCTGGAAGACGGCGTCAATCTCTCTGATTGCACGGCGCATACCGAGGTTTGTGAGCGCGCCGGTTTCTGTCCCACCCGGTTGGTATGGAAGGCGGCCTCGGAGGCCATGTTTGACAAACTGAAGTCCATTACTCTGGCAGACCTGGCCGCACAGGCCGGAGAGGCCAAAAGCAAGGAGATGCAGAATGTACTCTGACATCGTCATGGAGCATTTCTCCAATCCAAGAAACACCGGGGTCATCGAAGACGCGGACGGCGTGGGCGAAGTGGGCAACCCGGTCTGCGGCGATATGATGACCTTCTATATCAAGGTCAAGGATGACGTCATTGAGGACGTCAAGTTTCAAACCTTCGGCTGCGTGGCGGCCATTGCGGTCTCCAGCATGGTCAGCGAGATGGCCAAAGGCAAAAAACTGGAGGAAGCTCTCCGGATCACCCGGCAGTCGGTGGCCGAGGCCCTGGGTGGATTGCCCCCCAACAAGATGCACTGCTCCAACCTGGGAGCAGATGCCCTGGCCCTGGCCATAAAAGATTATCAAAAGAAGCACCACTGAAAAGGAGTTTGCCATTATGGTCCCAGCTCCGCCAGCTCTGGTCCCGGAAACCAAGCCGGACATCGATGTGGCCCGCCAGGACCGCTCCCTGGCTGATGAAGTGATGGTCCGGAGCGGCACGAATCTCAAGGCCTGCTACCAGTGCCGCGCCTGCGGCAACGGCTGTCCTTTTGTGCAAGCCATGGACTACACCCCCAACCAGGTGCTGCGGCTGGTGCAATTCGGTTTGCGCCAGCAGGCTCTTACCTGCCAGACCATCTGGGTCTGTGTGGGCTGCCACACCTGCTCCAGCCAATGCCCCATGGGCATTGACCTCGCGGCCGTGATGGACACCTTGCGGCTCATGGCGGTGGAAGAGGGGGTGGCCATTGGCCGCCCCAACATTCTGGACTTTCACGAAGAGGTCCTGCGGTCCCTGGAGCGTTACGGCCGGGCCCACAAGCTGGGCATCATGCTGCGGCACAAGCTGACCACCGGGAATTGGTTTAAGGACCTGGATGTGGGGTTAAAGATGCTGGCCAAGCGCAAGTTGGACCTGTGGCCTTCCAGGGTCCAGGATATCAAAGAGATCGACAGCCTCTTCACCTGCTACTGGAGAAAGGCATTATGAGCAATCTTATGGATTTTTCCTACTTTCCCGGTTGCTCCCTGGCTACTTCGGCCGCGGAGAGCAACCTTTCCATGATGAAATCCGCCCAGATTCTCGGGTTCAATCTCATTGAGCTCAGAGATTGGAACTGCTGCGGTTCCTCCTCGGCCGGCACCCTGTGCAAGAATCTGGCGCTGGCCATGGCGGCCCGGAACCTTTCCCTGGCCCCGCCGGACCGGCCCCTGGTGGCCATGTGTCCCCGCTGCCTGCATTATCTGCGAAGCGCCCAGAACTGCCTGAAAAATGACCCTGAGACCAGAAGCAGGTTGGAGGAGCAGTTTAACCGCCCGCTCCATCCGGACTTGGAGATCGTGCATTTTATGGAGATCCTGGTGCGCTACGGCCTTGACCGTCTGCACGCTAAAGCCCGTCGCAGCTTGCAGGGGCTCAAATTCATACCGTATTACGGCTGCACCCTGGCCCGGCCGCCGCGTTTGGCGAAGGAGAAGTATTTCCAGGGTGAAATGGAAAACATCCTGGTGGCCCTGGGAGCCGAGCCGGTAACCACCGGTTTATCTTATCGCTGTTGTGGTTCCTTTCTGTCGGCCACCGACCCGGAAGTGGTAACGCCTCTGGTAAATGAGATCATTGACAGCGCCGTGGCCTCCAAGGCCGATTGTCTGGTCACCGCCTGCGCCATGTGCCAGCTTAACCTGGAGATCCGGGCCACCACCAAAACCAGGCTGCCGGTCTTTCACTTTTCCGAAGTCCTGGCGTTGGCCCTGGGGGCTGAAGACTACGAAAAATGGTTCGTGCGCCACATCGTGGACCCCCGGCCGCTGATCCAAAATCTGGCTCAGGCTGCTTAACCATGGTAAAATAGAAAATAATCTCACGATAGCTCCAAAGGCATGTCATGGTCAGCCTCAACCGTCATCTGCCGCGTCCGGCGTCTTTCCTTCTTGCCCTGACTCTTGCCCTGACGTTTTTCCCCCCAGGCTGCGGCAGCGATGGGGACCGGGCGGTGGTGGACTTTGACAAAACCCTGCCGGTGGCCAGGCCCGGAGATCAGGCTTCCCGGAATCCACCCCTCCGGGTGGCGGTGGCCGCCATGGTCTCCCCCAGGGAAACGTTCGACCTCTACCGCCAACTTCTCAGCTATCTCAGCCGCCGGGCCGGGAAAGATGTGGAATTCGTGCAGCGGAAAACGTATGTCGAAATCGACGAACTCCTGAAAAAAGGGGAAATTGATCTGGCTTTTATCTGCTCCGGGCCTTACGTGGCCGACCGGAATAAATTCGGCTTTGCAGCCCTGGCCGTGCCCGAAATCCACGGCAGCCACTTCTACCGCTCTTATCTGATCGTCAATAAAGAAAGTCCAATTCATCACCTCGAAGAACTCAAGGGTCATACCTTTGCCTTTACTGACCCTGATTCCAACACCGGCCGCCTGGTGCCCACTTACTGGCTGGCGGAACTGCATGAGCGGCCGGAAACCTTTTTTACTCACATTGTCTATACCTATAGCCATGACAACTCTATCATGGCGGTGGCCAGAAATCTGGTGGACGGCGCTACGGTGGACGGTTTGATTTGGGAATTCTATCAACAGAAGGACCCCACCTTTACCTCCAAAACTCGAATCATCAAGAAATCTGAACCCTTCGGTGTCCCGCCCCTGGTAGCTGCCAAGAGCCTCTCGGTTCAATCCAAGGAGCGGATTCAGCACATTTTGTTCTCCATGCACCAGGACCCGGAGGGCAAAAAGATCCTGGCGGAGTTGATGATTGACCGGTTTATCGCACCTCAGGAAGAATGGTATGACAACCTGAGGCAGATATACCGGCAGGTAGCCGGAGAACAACCTCAATCCCATGCGCCTTAAGAGCCTGAAGAGCAAACTGCTCCTGGCGGTCAGCATTCTGGTGATCGCCAGCGGGCTGGTTATCACCCTCCTGGTCACCCGCCAATACAGCGCGGCCCTGCGCCAGGCTATGGTCGGCCAGGTGGAGAACGCCGCCCAAACCATTGCCCTGGACGCCGCCGACAAGATTCTCGTCAATGATCTCGTTGCCCTCCAGAAAATGCTGGACCAGCAGATCCAGAGCAACGCCGATCTTGGGTATATCCTGATCTTACGAGACGGCCGGGTTCTCGCCCACACCTTTGAGCGCGGGGTTCCCGAAGAACTGCTCGGCGCCAACGAACCCCTTCCCGGAGAACGGCCCCACCTGCGCGAAATCGTCTCCCAAAAAGGCGAATACTTCCTCGATGCCGCCTGGCCTATCTTCGGCGGCAAGGCCGGGGTGTTGCGCCTGGGGGTTTCTGAGAAAAACTACCGCCGCCAGGTGGGCCAATTGTGGTTGAAAATCGCGTTGTTCACCCTGGGGGTTCTGCTCATCGCCTGGATGGGCAGCCTTCTTTTCGTGCGGCGCATAACCCGGCCCCTGGCCACTCTGGTCCAGGCAACACAGGAGATCGACCGGGGCGAAGCGAATGTGCAGGTTAACGTGCAGGGGCAGGATGAAATTGCCACCCTGGCGGCATCCTTTAATCACATGGTCCGCCGCCAGGAGGAATACACCCGTCGCCTCGAAGAGCAGGCCATGGAGTTGGAGCGCGCCCATGGGCAGACCGTCACGGCCTGCAAGATAGTCCAGGAGGTCAGCGCCCTGCGCACCCTGGACGAGATGGGCGCCATGTTGCTCCACCGACTGAAAGATACCATCCTCTGCCAGCACCTGGCGTTGGCGCTGTTCAGCTCCACCAAGGAGGCGCTCTATGTCTTGTCAGGCCGGAAAGCCAGGATATTCAACGACCCGAAGATTGTCAAGGCGGTAAAGGATACCCTGGCAGGGCTGAAAACGGTTACCTTCTCCCGCCGCAAGCCTTTCAAGGCGCCCATAATTCCCGAAGATTTTCACGCCATGGAGCGCCAGGCCATTATCCCCTTAAGCAGCGATAAAGTGTATGGCGCGGCAATTGTCGCCTGTCCGGGGAAATGCGCCTGTAATCACGAGGAAATCGAGCGGGTCCGCCTCATCTTGAACCAGACAGCCGGAGCCCTGGGCCGCGGCGTTCTCCATGAAGACGAGGTCGCGGGGCTTAAAAAACGGCTGGAAGCGGCCACCGGCTTCGGCGATTTGATCGGCAAAGACCCCAAGATGCAGGTGGTCTATAACTTAATTGAAGATGTAGCTCCTTCTGATGTCACCGTGTTGATTCAAGGCGAAAGCGGCACCGGCAAGGAATTGGTGGCCCGGGCCATCCACCGGCACAGTCCCAGGAAAGATGGACCATTCGTGGTGATCAACTGCTCGGCGTATCCCGCCACCCTGTTGGAGAGCGAACTGTTCGGCCACGAAAAGGGAGCCTTTACCGGGGCCTTGCGCCAAAAGGCGGGGCGGTTTGAGCAGGCCCACGGGGGCACGGTTTTTCTTGATGAGGTGGGAGACATACCGCTGCCGGCCCAGGTTAAATTATTACGGGTGCTCCAGACGCGGAAATTTGAACGGGTGGGAGGAGAACAGACGCTCACGATAGATGTGCGCATCCTGGCGGCCAGTCATAAGGACCTGATTCAGGAGGTCAAGAACGGTAATTTTCGGGAGGACCTCTTCTACCGCCTGAACGTGATCCCCATAAAACTGCCGCCGCTCAGAGAGAGAAAAAATGATATTCCCTTGCTGATCGAGCACTTCCTAAAGCTGTTTGCCGCGGCCAGGGGAAAGGACATTCAAGGGCTCAGCTCCGAAGCCTTGCGGGTGCTCCTGAATTATTCCTGGCCGGGCAACGTCCGGGAGCTGGAAAATACTATGGAACACGCGGTCGTGCTCGCCAAGGCAGGACAGGTGGAAGCCTGGGATTTACCCGCCTGGCTCCAATCCGGTCAGCGGGAGGCCTCGCCGACGCTCTCCCAAAGGGAGGAAAAAGCCCTTCTGGACGTCCTGGAAGAGTGCGGCTGGAATAAAAAAATGGCGGCCCAACGGCTGGGCATAAGCCGCAGCACCCTTTATCTTATGCTGAAACGGCACAAGATTTCCCCTTCCAAAACCACCACTCATTAATTCTCCTATCCCCTTTTATCTGTCTGAATGGCCTTTCTATATGTCCGAATCTCGGACACAACTATCTCTTTAAAATCATTATTGTTATTTTGTAGTGTCGAAAATTCCGTGTCCGATTGGCGGTGCAAGCTGTGAATCTTACTCCTCTCTTACAAATTCTTTCGGCAGATTTAATCATCAATTTCAATGAGTTAATTTTGTCTTACCGAAAGGTTGGGGACCAGAAAAGTTGGCCTGAAATATGCTCTCTGCCCCATGGAGAGAAAACCCTTATAGATGGGGAATAGGGAATCGGGCATGGACAGGCTTAAGGTGGCGGTAGTTGATGCGGATAAGCGGGCTTGCCGCGCCCTTTGCGCTTTGCTGGAGCAAGCCCGCATTCCGGCCGCCTCATTCCATACCCTCACTGTTTTGACCGAACGCCTCAGCAAAGAGCCGGTGGCAGTGTTGATCGTAGACCTGGATGGCCTGCCGGTGGACAATACCTTCTTTCGAAGCCTGAAAAAACAGTATCCCGACCTGCACATTTTGTGTCTTTCCAGCCGCACCTACCACCCGGGGCTGGAAGAGGCCATGGGAGAGCATATCTGCGCCAGCCTGGGCAAGCCCTTAAACCCCGAGGAGCTTTTTTACTGGCTCAAGGCCTTTGCCGCACATTGAGGTGAGTCATGGTGAAACCAACCCGGCAACCCGAATATGAAAGAAAATAAGGAGAGAAAAGCATGGACAGACGTTCTTTTGTGAAGATCGGTGGCCTCTTGGGCGGCGCCCTGGGGGCGGCCGATCTTTTAATCATCGGAGACGCGCTTGCCAACCCTCCTGCGGATCAAAAAACCAGCCTGCCCGTGCTTGAGCGTGTCAAAGCCGAGCCTGGCGAAGACGTGCTTATCCGCATGCAGCGCGAGCTGGTCCGGGCCATGAACAAGCCCATCGAGAAGCGGCGCTGGGGGATGGTCATCGACACGCGCAAATGCGTCGGCTGTCATTCCTGTAATGTCGGCTGCATCATGGAAAACAAGCTCCCTCCCGGGGTGGTTTACCGCCCGGTGATCGATCTGGAAACCGGCAGCTATCCCAATGTTGGCCGCAAGTTTGTGCCGCGGCCATGCATGCATTGCAGCAATCCTCCCTGCGTGCCGGTCTGCCCGGTCAAAGCCACCTGGCAGCGCCCCGACGGCGCGGTGGTGATAGATTATGACGTCTGCATCGGTTGCCGTTACTGCATCACTGCCTGCCCGTACCAGGCCCGGACCTTCGACTTTGGAGAGAACTGGGACAGTAAGGCTGCCGCGGGAAAGGACGGCCCTCTGGCGCTGCAGACCGGCCGAAAATATGCGCGGGAGCCTTCTTTCGAGTATGGCGCCCTCTGGCACCGCAGCGAAGGCGTCATCCCTGGCAGCCCGGTCGGTAACGCCCGCAAGTGCACCTTCTGTGTACACCGGCTGGAGCACCGCCAACTGCCCATGTGCGTCACGACCTGCATCGGCAGATCGACCTTTTTCGGCGACCTCAATGACCCGACGACTCTGGTTTCCCAACTGGCCGTCCAGAACAATGCCATAAGTTTGAAGCCGGAGCTGGGCACCTCACCCAAGGTATTTTACCTGCTTTAAACCAAGGAGGTCAGAATGGCTGTTTCTTCCGTCTCTTCCGTCGTCGGCACTGCCAGTCCTGCCCTGCGGCGCCTGTTCTGGGCCTTGTGGATTCTGGCGGCCATTATCGGCGGGATCGGTTTTATCGAGCGGTTGCTTCACGGCGACCAGGCCACGGACTTTTCCAGCTATATCCCCTGGGGGCTCTGGGTGGCCGGGTATATCTACTTTAGCGGCTTGTCGGCCGGCGCGTTCCTGCTGGCCGCCGCCATCTATGTTTTTAAGATCCGGGTGCTTGAACCGATCAGCCGCCTGGCGCTGCTGTTGGCCGCGGTGACGCTTCCCATAGGCTTGTTGCTGATCGGCTTTGACCTTGGCCACCTGGAAAGAGCCATCCTGGTCATCATCCGTCCCCAGTTTCATTCAATGATGGCTTGGATGGTTTGGCTCTATACCACCTACCTGATCCTGGTGGCTGCGATGCTGTGGTTGAGTTACCGTAGCGATCAGCCCGGCAGGGGTCCCGAGGCGGCGACCAGAGACCGGGCCAGGTTGCGGGTGCTGGCAATAATCGGCTTTCCCCTGGCCATTGGGTTTGCCGGCGGCGTCGGCGCCCTGTTTGCAACCCTGGCGGCCCGCGAGTTCTGGCACTCTTCGTTATTCCCCATCTTTTTTCTGGTGGGGGCCTTGACGTCCGGCACGGCCCTGGTGACCGCGGTGTTCGCCTGGCAATGGCCAAGACGCGATGCCGCCTGGAAAGACATTATGACAATAATGGGCCGCACGGTCCTGGTGTTGGTCCTCGTCGATTTCATGTTGGAATTGGCGGAGTTTATGACCCCGTCATGGTATCAGATCGGCTCGTTTTATGAGCTCACCAGATATGTTCTGTTCGGCCCTTACTGGTATGTGTTCTGGATAGTGCACCTGCTGCTGGGCGTCATCGTGCCGATTGTGCTGCTGGCGAAAAACCGCAGCCCGATAATTACGGGAGTGGCCGCGGGCCTGGTGGCGATTACTTTCTTTGCGGTGCGGTTGAACCTGGTCATTCCCGGTCTGGTCACTCCGGAACTGCGCGGCTTGGAACGGGCATACAGCGACCCCATCGGCAACCGGCTCACCTTCGCCTATTTTCCCACCTGGTTTGAGTGGCAGGTGCTCCTGGGCGCGCTTGCTTTCGGGGTTGCCCTTTGGTACGTCTTAATACGCCTATTCCCGCAGGTTTTCTCCAGTCCTGCGCAATCCAGTGAGGTGGGCCAATGAGCGAGAAACAGGAAAATGGAAAAGTGAGCCGGCGGTATTTTGTCACCGCCTGCAGCGCCCTGGCCGGCGGCGTGGCCCTCAGTGTGTGGGGCTGCGGGAACCATGAAAAACCGGGATTGGCGGGCACCAAACCTGGTCCCTATCCGCTGGCTGACGCCGATAACGTCATCTACACCACCTGTCTGCAATGCAACACGCAGTGCACCATCAAGGCCAAGCTCCAGGACGGCCTGGTCGTCAAGATCGACGGAAATCCCTATAGCGCGGTCACCCTGTTGCCGAATTTGCCCTACGCCACGCCGCCCACGGAAGCCGTGGTGGTGGACGGGGCGATCTGCCCGAAGGGTCAGGCCGGTGTGCAGACCATCTACGACCCCTACCGGCTGCGCCTGGTCCTCAAACGCGCCGGGGCCCGGGGATCGAATACATGGCGGGCCATTTCCTTCGAGCAGGCCATCCGGGAGATCAGCGAGGGCGGCCAACTGTTTGCCGATATTGGTGAGAAGCGCCACGTACCGGGGTTTAAGGAGGTCATCAAACTGCGGGACCCCAAGCTGGCCAAAGAAATGGCCGGGGATGTGGAGGCCATCCGCAGCGGCGCCATGACCGTAGAGGCTTTCAAAACCAAACATGCCGCGCACCTGGATCTGCTGATCGATCCGGATCATCCCGACCTGGGGCCCAAAAACAATCAGTTCGTCCTGCAAGGCGGGCGCATTTCTCCGGACCGTGAAATCATCACCAAACGTTTCACCTTTGGCTCCCTGGGCTCAGTCAACTGGTTCGGGCATACCACGATCTGCGAACAGGCTCATCACGTAGCCTTTATGTACTCCCTGGCCCAATGGAAGGAAAAAGACGGCAAGTACTCCTGGGACAAGGGTCCCAATCACATGAAACCCGATTATACCCATGCAGAGTTTGTCATCTTTTGGGGCACGGGCTTCAACGAGGCGAATTTTGGGCCCACCAGCATGGCCCCCAGGGTGTCGCAGGCCATTTACGACAACAATCTTAAGATCGCGGTGATCGACCCGCGGTTGTCAAAGAGTGCGGCCAAGGGGTGGTGGATTCCCGTAAGTCCCAACGGCAACCTGGCCCTGGCCCTGGCCATGACCCGTTGGATTATTGACAATAAGCGCTATGATGAAAAGTTCCTGCGGAATGCGAATAAAGCTGCGGCCGTGGCCTCCGGCGAGAAGAGCTGGACCAATGCCACCTGGCTGGTAAACCCCAAAACCGGTAAATTTCTCCGGGCCGACGAGGCCAAGGTGGGCGCTGCCAACCAGTTCGTGACGCTGGTGGGCGGGACCCCGGTGGCAGTGAACCCCTCGGACGACAAGGCCGCGGTGGTGGGCGACCTGGATGTGACCGCCACGATTAACGGCATTCCGGTCTCCTCGAGCTTTAGACTGCTTAAGGAGGCGGCCGCGGTCAAAAGTTTGGACGAATACGCCAAAATTGCCGGACTGGAAGCATCTGAGATTGTGGCCCTGGCCAGGGAGTTCACCAGTCACGGGAAAAAGGCGGGCATCGACTTTTACCGAGGTCCCATCAAAACGACGTATGGCTACTATACCGCGCAGGCGATAATCATCCTGAACTTCCTCATCGGCAATGTGGACCATGTGGGCGGCTTCATGAAAGGAGGCGGCGCCTGGGATGGCACCGGCGGCAAGCCTGGCCAGCCGTACCCGATTGCCAAGCTGCATCCGAACGCCCTGAAGCCCTTCGGGGTCAAACTGACGCGGGAAAGCTCGGGTCCCTACGAAACCTGCACCCTCTTCAAGCGGGACGGCTACCCGGCGAAGCGGCCCTGGTTTCCCTATACCGATGACGTGTATCAGGAGATCATCCCTGCCGCCAACGCCGGCTACCCGTATCCCATCAAGATTCTCTGGCTGCACTATGGCACGCCGGCCATGGCCTCACCGGCCGGGCAGCTCCAAATCAAAATGCTCCAGGATACCGAGAAGGTTCCGCTCTTCATCGCCACGGACATCGTCATCGGCGAGACCAGCATGTACGCCGATTATATCTTTCCGGACCTGTCGTATCTGGAGCGGTGGTCCAACCCCTTGGGCACCAGCCCGGTGGTCCTTTCTCAAATCAGCAAGTTCAGGCAACCCGTCACTGCACCGATCCCCGAGATCGTCACCATCGACGGCGAGCAGATGCCCATCAGCCTCGATGCCGTGCTGATAGCCCTGGCCAAAAAGCTGGGACTGTCCGGATTCGGCAAAGACGCGTTTGCACCCGGTCAAGACCTGAACCGGCCTGAGGATTTTTATCTCAAGATGGTGGCCAACCTTGCTGCCGGCGATAAGCCCGGCGACTCGGTGCCTGCGGCCGATGCCGCGGAGATGGAGTTGTTCCGCAAGTCCAGGCGGCATCTGCCCAAGGCCGTTTTTGACGAGCAGAAATGGCAGGCGGCCGTGGGTGACCATTGGCCACAGGTCGTTTATCTGCTCAACCGCGGCGGCCGGTTCGAGGCTGCCTCGGGCGCCTATGCAGACGGGTTTGCCAAGCACCCGTGGGCGAACCAATTGAACCTGTATATCGAGCCGGTCGGTTCAGGCATCCACGCCGGAAAGGGCCAGCGGTTTTCGGGCGTCCCCGTCTATCAGGAGTTTGAATCCTTCGACGGCAAGCCGGTATCTTTCCCGCCTGAGTTCAACCTGGAGCTCATCACCTATAAGGAAATTCATGGCACCGAGTCCCGCACGATCGGCAACTATGCGGCGCAGATGGCGATTATGCCGGAGAATTTCGTTAACCTGAATGAGAGCGACGCGCAACGCCTGGGTCTGGCTGACGGCGACCTGGTAAGGGTTGAAAGCCCCGGTTTCGCGGGGAGCTTCGAGTTGGGACCTGGCCAGGCACCGAGTAAGGTGGAAGGCAAGGTCCGCGTTACCCAGGGGCTGCGGCCGGGAGTCGTCAGCATCTCTTTTCATTATGGCCACTGGGCTTACGGGGCCCGCGATATCAATATAGATGGCCAGCGGATTCCCGGAGAACCGGCGCGCGGCAAGGGGTTGGCACCCAATGCGCTGATGGCCGTTGATGGTTACCTTAAGGATGTGAGCCTTACGGACCCGATTGCCGGAGACAGCGCGTTCACCGGTACCCGGATAAAGCTGGTCAAGATCGCTTAACCCCCGCCTGGCGGCGGTTTTACAGGAGCCTCAGAGATGGAGCAAGACGCCAGGGCCAATGCAGCAGAGGCAACCTTCGAGGAGTTGCTGGCCGGCTCAGTGGCGGCCCACGGCCATCTTTGTCCTGGCCAGATCGTGGGGGTGCGCATGGCTCTGTTGGGCCTGCGGCTTATGAATTTTGAAGCTCCCCCGACCTATAGCCAGCTCAAGCAGCTCATTGTCTTTATCGAAATGGACCGCTGCACCGGCGACGCCGTGGCCTACGTAACCAATGTCAAGCTGGGGCGGCGGTCCCTGAAGTTCGTGGATTACGGCATCATGGCGGCCACTTTTGTCAACCTGGAAAGCGGCCAGGCCTTCCGGGTCATCTCCACTGAGGAATCCCGGGACCTGACCTTGACGTATGCCCCTCTGGAGACGGAGAAGCGCCGGGCCCAAGTGGCCGCCTACCGGATTATGCCGGACAGCGTGCTTTTCCGGGTGCAGCAGGTCCAGGTCGATTTGACCCCCTTTGACCTGCCGGGCCCCACCCGCCGCAAAGTGACCTGCGTGCAGTGCGGCCAGGTAGTGCGGGATAACCGGGAGGTGGTGAAAGACGGCCTGCCTTACTGCCGTCCCTGCGCCGGCGGGGGATATTTTTCCGAGGCCAGAGAGATTACCTGGGAAGAAATGAACTGGGCGCCGATGTTGCCAAGGCCGGAAAAGGTTGGTCCACCGATCCAACCGGAGTCCGCCGCAACCGGACGGCGCGTCCCATGAGGTCATCGAGATGATTAAAACCATCAAGCTGGAAGAGGCCGTCGGCACCAAGCTGGCCCATGATATCACCGAGATTCGCCCCGGAGAATTCAAGGGTCCGGCCTTTCGTAAGGGCCACACCGTGTGCTCGGAAGATATCTGCCGCATGCAGCGCCTGGGGAAAAACCATCTCTTCGTCATCGATCTCGAAGCAGACGAGATCCATGAGAACGAAGCCGCGGCCATCCTGGCCGGAGCCCTGGCCGGCGAGGGAGTGGCCTGGGAGAATAATCCCCGGGAAGGGAAAATCAATCTTTACGCCGCTCGGGACGGCCTGCTGCGGGTGAACCCCCAGGCGTTGGCCGCCTTTAATATGGTTGATGAAGTCATGTGCGCCACCCTTCATAACCATACCCAGGTGAAACAGGGGGAACTCGTCGGCGCCACCCGAGCCATCCCCCTCGTCATGAAACGGGCCGCCATCGAACGGGCTGCGGCCATTGCCCGGCAAAACGGCGCGGTGCTGACCGTACGGCCGTTGCTGCAGGCCAAGGCCGGTCTGATCATCACCGGCAATGAAGTCTATCATGGCCTCATCCGGGATCGGTTTGCGCCCGTCCTCACCCGGAAGCTGGAGGATCTGGGGTCCCAGGCGATGGCGTTGACCTTTGTTCCGGATGATGCCGGGATGATCGCCGGGGCAATTCGCCTCTACCTGAGTCAGGGCTGCAACCTGCTCCTGCTGAGTGGGGGCATGAGCGTGGACCCTGATGATGTGACCCGCCACGCCATCCGCAAGGCTGGCGCCACCGAGATGCATTACGGCTCTGCGGTGCTGCCGGGGGCCATGTTCCTGGTGGCTTATGTGGGAGAGGTCCCCCTGCTGGGGGTGCCCGCCTGCGCCTTGCATCACCCGGTGACGGCCCTGGACCTGGTGCTGCCGAGAATCCTGGCGGGGGAACATATCGGCAAGCTTGAACTGGCCCTGTTGGGGCACGGCGGCCTCTGCCGGAACTGCCCGGATTGCATTTATCCTCGTTGTCCTTTCGGCAAGGGGATGTAGACCATGGCAAAGGACCCAGCCACCGCCGGCGTTAATTACCTGCGCATCTCGGTTACCGACCGCTGCCAGCTTCGGTGCCGGTATTGCACGTATTGGCGGGAGTGGCAGAAGCTACCATGCGGGGAAATCCTGCGCTATGAAGAACTCCTTCGCCTTGCCACTTTGGCCGCAGTCAAGGGCATTTCCAAAATCAGGGTTACCGGGGGCGAACCTTTACTGCGTCGCGGCTTACTGGAGTTTCTCCCGGAATTGCACCGCGTCCCCGGTATCACCAAAGTCTGTCTCACCACCAATGGGGTGCTGCTCCCGAAGCTGGCCTCCGCTCTTTATGAGACGGGCCTGCGTCACCTCAATATCAGCCTGGATACACTGCAAAGGGAGCGCTACCGTCATATTACCGGCCGGGATAATCTCCCCGAAGTTTTGGCGGGTCTGGAACAGGCCGCATCCCTGGGCTTTCACCCTGTTAAAATTAATTGCGTGGTCTTGAAAGGCATCAACGATGATGAAGTCCTTGATCTCGCCATGCTGGCCCGGGACCGCCCGTATCAGGTGCGCTTCATTGAATTGATGCCCACCGTTTCTCAGCAATGGTGGCAGCGCCATTTTTTGCCCCTGCCCGCAGTGCTGCTGCGGCTCAAGACGCTCGGACCTCTGCTGCCGGCAATCCCGGAGGATGCGGCCGGGCCCGCCCGGATATTCCGCGTGCCGGGATTTCAGGGGGAATTGGGGTTCATCAGCCCTCTGAACGGGCACCGATGCAGCACCTGCAACCGCCTGCGCCTTACGGCGGACGGCAAACTGCGCCCCTGCCTCCTGAATCCTCATGAACTCGACCTGAAGGGGCTTCTGAGGATGAGTCGGGGGGATGATTCCTTGAGCTGTCTCTTCGAAAAGGCCCTGGAACTGAAGGGAGGAAAGGCCGGATCCTCCTTGACTCATGCTCACCCTCCTGGCCGATCTATGGTCAGCATCGGCGGCTGAATTGGTGGAAAACGCCCCCCGGTCTCCCCGAACAACCAGGATTCTTTTGACCCAAGTTCTGGAGGAAACGCTGTTTTTGACGTAAGTGGTTGATAATCTTAAACTGGTTTGTCGTAAAGGGAAAACGCGGTGCCGATAAGAGGGCGGTATAACGAAATATAATTCCTGAAAGTAAAAGATGTTCCCTGGCATTCTTGCGGTGACCTGATGGCGGCGCCGCATGGTTGTCAAATACAGGCAAGGTACCCGTGCCGCCAACAACCTGAAAAGACCGGTTGGCCGACGGGTTATGGCGGTTCCCTTCCCAGTGTCGGAAATTATATTCATAACCAATGAATACTTATAGATATTTTGGCAGAAAACCGAAAACTGCAAACCAAAAACCGCATAACGCTTGCCCGAGGGTCCTTTGTGTGATAGAGGAAAATAATTCCAGGGCGCAAGGCCCAAGGAGGAAGCATGGCGGGAAGGGGCGTAAATAAGGTTATCCTTATCGGGAATCTGGGAAGCGACCCGGAGATTCGTTACACTGCCAGTGGTGTCGCAGTGGCAAAGTTTAGCGTAGCTACTACTGATTCCTATGTCGACCGAGATGGCAACCGCCAGGAGACAACGGAATGGCACCGTGTGGTGGCTTGGCGTAAACTGGCGGAAGTTTGCGGGCAATATCTCTCCAAAGGGAAACAGGTCTATATTGAGGGACGTTTGCGAACCACTTCATATGAAAAAGATGGAATCAAACGGTATACAACCGAGATCGAAGCCCGAGAGCTGCTCATGCTGGGGGGGGCCGGGGATCGCAATGCCGGTCGCGATTTTGAGGCGCCCTTTGCACCGCCTGCGGGCGGCGTGCCGGAGGACGATATCCCCTTTTAGGGGAATCCCTGTCGCCCTATGAAAAGCCGGGCCGCCCTGCGCCAAGAAGTTCAAGTCCTTCTCAAAGAGGGAAATTTCCCGGAACTGGTCAACCTGGCCGGCCGGGAAAGCTTTGTCACTGCACTTCTGCTGCAGTTTCTCTATGACCCCAACGATCCCCTGCACTGGCGGGCCATGGAAGGTCTGGGACATGTGGCCCATGGACATCCTTCCCGGGTTCAGAAGGTTGTCACCCGGCTCCTCTGGCTGCTCAACGAGGATTCCGGCAGCTTCGGTTGGGGGGCGGCCTCGGCCCTGGGGGAGATCGGGCGGCATGAGCTATCGGTGGTGGCCGACATTATCCCCATGTTTTGCGGTTTTCTGGAAGAGACCTTCTCCCGGGTCCCCATGCTGTGGGGGATTGGCCGCATGGCGGCAGTGCATCCCGGGGAACTGCAGGAGGTGATCCCCTGCCTCCTGGCCTGCCTGGAGGATAGCGATCCCCAGGCTCGGGGCCTCGCGGCGTGGGCCTTGGGAATTTTACGGGAGCAGGCGGCCGCAGAGCCATTAAAAAAATTGTTTGATGACAGGCAGCCTGTAGAACTTTATGATAACGGGGAACTGCGCCGCACCACAGTCGCGGAATTGGCCCGGGAAGCTGTTGCGGCCCTGGAATGAGCTTGCCATTTCCCATGGTGGCAGATAATAATAGGGGACAATTTTACACCTGAATACTGCAAAGGAAGGAAACGGATATGGGTTTCTGGCTGATTGTGGTTTTCCTCGCAGGAGTTTACGTGGGCTTCAAATACCCCGAACAAGTGGCCAAGGCGGTTGACAGCGGCAAAAAACTGTTCGACGAACTCAAGGACAAATTCACCAAAAAAGACACGCCTGGCCACTAAAAAATGGAAGTCGGGGCCTCAGGGCGGAAGGCCACCGTTTTTATCCAATGATCAGTAATCGGTAATCAGGATTCCACAGCAGGCTGGTGCACAATGCTTTTCTTTGGCATCCTGAATGCAGTAAATCGCAGTAACAGTTTGAAAATATAAGAATATTAGCTTCGTTCAGCATGGTAAGGTTGCTTCTTTGGTGGCTTTTCAACACCCTGCTAAAGTAACTTGCCTGCTGACTCGGCAGGCTCTGGGCTGATTACTGATCATTGGCGGCCGGTCACGGGATCAGGGCGCCAAGGCAATGACCGCAGCCTGGCGCCCCGTGACCCGGTCCCGGCGGTAAGAAAAAAACTCCTCTTCCCGGCAGCGGGTGCACAGCTTGGCAACCTCGATGTTTTCGGACCTGATGCCGGCCGCCCTGAGCTGATCGAAGCTGAGGCGCCAGAGATCGAAGTAGCATGGGCGCACCTGGTATTGCCAAACCTTTTCCGGAAATTCCTGCCGGTAGTTGCGGAACTCGGCGCAGCAAGGCCCCAGGCCAGGTCCGATGGCGGCCCTGAGAGCTTCGGCCCGGGAACCGAAGTTGAGGGTCAGGAGAGCCACGGTCTCGGCCAGGATGCCGCCGACTTGGCCCCGCCAGCCGCAATGGGCGTGGGCCACCACCCGGTGCTCCGGGTCATAGAACATCACCGCCTGGCAGTCGGCCTGCTTGATGAGCAGGCCCACACCTGGGGTGGCGGTGATGAGGATGTCCACCCCGGGAATCTCCCCGGCAGAAACGGTCTGACCTCCGGTGATGACGGCCCCTTTGAGGCCGTGCACCTGGCTGGCGCTGACGAGCCTTGTTAACCTCAGGGTCCGCTGCACCCGGTGCAGATTTTCCTCGACGTTTCGGGGCAGGTCCCCCACATCCAGGCTGACGTTGAGGCTGTGGTAGGGCCTGCGGCTCACTCCGCCCTGCCGGGTGAAAACTCCATGGATAAGACCCGGAATTGCCGCCAGGCCTGAAAAACGGTACAGCCTGACCCCTTTTATGTCTATCAGCTCCATAAACCAACAATCGTAACCTGGCCGGGAAACTTTATTCGCTGACAAACAGTTCCATACCGGGTTCGTTTGAAGCTGCAATTATACACCCCGAAAACAGCGAACTGCCACCCCACTGTATCACGTTTCAGGATAGGTGAAACAATGGCCGGAAAAAAATTCCTTATCGTGCAGCACCTGGACTGGGAAGGCCCGGGAGGCCACCTGCTGGCGGCTCTGGCCGAAAACCAGATTGCCTTTGATCTGGCCGAGGTCTGGCACCAACCCTTGCCTCTCCTGGCCCCCTATGCCGGACTCATTGTCCTGGGGGGGTCCCCCAATGTGGACGAAGAGGCGCAATTCCCCTACCTCAAGCCCCTGAAGGCGATGATCAAAGAGACGGTAAACTCCGGCCGGGCCTATCTTGGGTTCTGTCTGGGCCATCAACTCCTGGCCCATGTGTTGGGCTGCCAGGTGGGCCCTCTGCCCCGCAAGTCCATAGGCTTCATTACCGGACATCTTACTCGCCGGGGGGAAGCCCACCCGGTTTTTCAGGGACTGCCCGCCGAGATGCGTCTTTTCAAATGGCACGGCCAGGGGGTCATCCTGCCACTTCCTCCTGGCCTGGAAATCCTGGCCGCCTCCCCGGCAGCCCCGGTGGAGGCCCTGGGGATCATGAACAACCCCCGGGTTGTGGGCCTCCAGTTTGATAACCATGCCGATGCCAGGGATGTAGCCAAGTGGCTGACCCACGACCGGGAGTGGGCCCTGGCCGGCAGCGGCGTGGATCCCGAGGCCCTCCTGGCCCAGGCCCCCAGGGAAGAAGTGGCCATGGGCGAAAGTTTCCGCCGCTTCATGGGAAATTTCTGCCGCATTGCCGGTTTGCTCTGAGTCTCTCTTCAGTCCGCTTCATCTCGAATACCTCTCCTTCAGATGTTCCAGAACACCGGGTTCCTGCTCAGGGACCGGTGTTCCCTGAATGTCGCTCCTGCCGGTCGATTCTGGAAAGAGAATAAAAATTCTTGCCGCGGGATGGCATCAAACTTGAATACAACTTGAATAAATCTTTCTGTGGGGGGAATACATGAAGAGGAACAAGCGGACTACTATCCTGGCAAACGAAGACCTGACGCCACTCACCGAGCACATCCTGAACAAGATGGGGAAGGAAGGGCTGGCCATCCGCAAGCGCCTGAAATCCTTTTACCGGACCCGGACCATCAGTGCTGATGAAACTTTTGAGCAGCCGCTGGAGGCAGCAGCCTGCGAAGCTGCGCCGCATTAAGGGGGCAGATTCCGGGAGGCAAAAATTTCGCACCGGAAAATTAGGCCTGCTCCATAAGTATAGGCATTAGCCGGAAAAGTCTATACTTTTGACCGGGAGGACACCGATACCATGGTGGAGACCAGGCTATGAATCTTCAAAACATTGCCTGATGCCAAGGTGCGGCCATTGAGGCAAGGCAAAGGTAGCCACGAAACCTTCACCCCGTGCCGGGGGGTAATACCGACTCGCAGTCAAACGGTGGCACAAGGTTACCAGCCTGTGCCGGCGCACGGGAAAGTTTGCCGCTACAGAAAATTGCCGATTGAGTGCAACTTGGTATAAGTCGTGCTGCCGGAACATTCTTTGTCTGATGGCACATTGGCATGAGAAATCCGGGGGTTGCAGTTGGCCCAAGTTGGGGGAAGGCGGTCTGCTCCGTCCAGAGTCTGGGTTTTTATTGACGCTGACCCCGCCTGCCAGTATATTGTCAACCAGGCTTTCTTCTGGAGAATTCCATGTCCTGGCTGGCAATACTGTTACTCCTTGTACCCCTGGTGGGGGGATGCGGTGGCAAGATACTCACCCAATGGCCCCAAAAGAAAATTTTTACTGAATATTTTCGCCAACAGCAAGTGAAGCTTGGCATGAGCCGGGAGGAGGTGGAGGCCATCATGGGCCCCCCCCAAATCCGGGAGGAGGCGGATTATCGGGGCGGAAACTTCCTGCTGTATTTCTATCGCACCCACAATATGGATTACCCCGAGAGCAACACCGTGCGAGGGGGCTATACGCCCTTTATCTTCCAGAACAACCGCCTGGTGGGTAAAGGCAGCAGGGCCTACTTCCAGGCAGTGGACCGGTCGGCTTGGTCTGGGGAGGTGGCCCCGCCCGCTCAAGCCCCCCACCGTTCCATGGGCCCCCAGCGGTCCTGGTGAGGCACATCGGGCGACCTCTTGCGGAATCGCCTGATGTCCCAAGCCGGGCTATGGTCCGCAAAACCAGAATCGGCTGGGTTTTGTCAACATTGCCCCCCCCAAAAAAAAAGACCCCTGAGGGTCTTTTGTGCCATTGGCCACGATAATAAGGCGGCTGCTCGTCCCAGCTCAGGACGATAGGCGCCGGGAAAAGGCCTTCCCTGAACTGTTCTCATATTGGCGGGGACGACGAGACTCGAACTCGCGACCTCCGGCGTGACAGGCCGGCGTTCTAACCAACTGAACTACGCCCCCAAGAAATGGTTTCTGATTCTGCGATCTACTCGGATCAAGTCCTCATTCTGCCACCCTGTTCATAGCTGAGGCAAATAACTTTGAACCTGGAACTCTCTTTTAATGCGCCTGGAGGGTCGGCGGTTGTTCCCCTTCCGCCACGTAGGCCTGCTCGGTGGCGACCGGAGGCGGCGTGGGCGTCTTAAACAGGCTTTCCGGATCGTCCACCGCCATGGCCAGCTTCAGGACTTCATCCATGTGATCCACGGGCACCAGTTCCAGGACCTTGAGGATGCGGGCGGGGATATCCTTGATATCTTTTTCATTTTCCCGGGGAATGACCACCAGTTTGATTTGATGCCGGTGGGCGGCGATGATCTTTTCTTTCAGTCCCCCGATGGGCAGGACTCGTCCCCGCAAAGTGATTTCGCCGGTCATGGCCACGTCCCGTTTGACCGGAATCTTGAGAAGCGCCGAAATGATACTGGTGCCGATGGTGATGCCGGCCGAAGGCCCGTCTTTGGGAATGGCCCCCTCGGGCACGTGGACGTGGATATCCACCCTCCGGTAGAAATCCTGATCCAGCCCCAGGGTTGTGGCCTTGGAGCGGACATAGGAAAGGGCCGCCTGGGCCGACTCCTGCATGACTTCGCCGAGTTTCCCGGTAATGAGCAGCTTGCCACGGCCGGGGACCACCACCACTTCGGTTTGGAGGAGTTCGCCGCCGAACTCGGTCCAGGCCAGGCCGTTGGTGAGGCCGATTTCGTCTTTTTCTTCGGTGCGGCCATACCGGTATTTGGGCACTCCCAGGTACTTGGCAATGGACTGGCTGCTCACCGCGACCTTGTGGTCGGGGCCTTTCTCCGCCACTTCCCGGGCCACCTTGCGGCAGACCGAGGCGATTTCCCGTTCGAGATTTCTCACCCCTGCCTCCCGGGTGTAGAGACGGATGATGGTAAGAATTGCGTTCTCCGAAAACTGGATATTATCTTTGGTCAGGCCGTTGGCCTGGACCTGCTTGGGAATGAGGAAGTGCTCGGCAATCTGGAGCTTTTCCACTTCGGTGTAACCCGGCAGCCGGATAATCTCCATGCGGTCCTGCAAGGGGAGCGGAATGGAGTACAGGTTGTTGGCCGTGGTGATGAACATGACCTCGGAAAGATCATAGTCGCAGTCCAGATAATGGTCATTGAAGGCTATATTCTGTTCCGGGTCGAGCACCTCGAGAAGCGCCGCGGAGGGATCGCCCCTGAAATCCGTGCTCATCTTGTCCACTTCGTCCAGGCAGAAGACCGGGTTGTTGCTTTTGGCCTTGCGCAAGGACTGAATGATCTTCCCCGGCAAGGCTCCGATATAGGTGCGCCGGTGCCCCCGGATTTCGGCTTCGTCCCGCACGCCCCCCAAAGACAGGCGCACGAAATTGCGTCCCAGGGCCCGGGCCACCGACTTGGCCAGCGAGGTCTTCCCCACGCCGGGCGGGCCCACCAGGCACAGGATGGGACCCTTCATCTTTTTCACCAGGCTCTGCACCGCCAGGTACTCCAGGATGCGCTCTTTGGGTTTTTCCAACCCGTAGTGGTCTTCGTTCAGGATGCGCTCGGCCTCGTTGATGTCGTGATTGTCTTTGGTCTTCTCGTTCCAGGGCAGAGCCAGAAGCCAATCGATGTAGTTCCGGGATACCGTGGCCTCGGCGCTCATGGGACTCATGAGCTTGAGCTTTTTCAGCTCGTGCTTCACCTTGCCGGCAGCCTCGGCGGTCATGCGCTTTTTCTTGAGGCGCCGCTCCAGTTCCTGGATTTCCCCTTTGAGATCCTCCTTGTCCCCCATCTCTTTCTGGATGGCCCGCATCTGCTCGTTGAGGTAGTACTCCCGCTGGGTCTTTTCCATCTGTTTCTTGACCCGGTTTTTGATGCGGTTTTCGATGGACAGGACCTCGTTTTCCTGGTTGATCATGGTGAGGACGGACTCAAGGCGTCGTACCGGGTCCAGGATCTCCAGAAGTCCCTGCTTATCTTCGCTCTTGATGGTGAGGTGGCCGGCGATGGTGTCCGCCAGACGGGAAGGGTCTTCGATGGCCGCCACCGTCTGGAAGGCCTCCTGGGACACCTTCTTGTTCAACTTGGTGTAGGTCTCGAAGGAGGCCACCACCGAACGCCGCAAGGCCTCGAGTTCGGGCGTGGGGTCCCAGTTTTCCAGGAGCTCCTCCACCTCGACCTGGAAGAAGTAGGGGTTGGCCAGGTACTGGATGATCTTGGCCCGGAATTTCCCTTCGACCAGGACCTTAACAGTGCCGTCCGGCAGGCGCAACATTTGCAGAATGCTGGCCAGCGTCCCGACCCGGTGGATTTCGCCCTCTTTCGGCTCATCCCGGCGGGCATCCTTCTGGGTGCAGAGCAGCACGTACTTTTCCTGCCCCATGGCATGCTCCAGCGCGGCAATGGATTTTTCCCGGCCGATGAACAGGGGAACCACCATGGTCGGAAAAACCACGATGTCCCGTAAGGGCAAAAGGGGCAGGTGATGTCTGCGGCCCCCTTCCTCTCCACCTTTGCGATTCAGGCGAAATATCATTTTTCCACCACTATGCCCGGCTTTTCCCAGGAGGTTTCCTCGACCGCGCCGGTTCCATAGGTGAAGATCGGCGCGGCGTGTTTGATGATGAAGTCGGCGTTGATGAGGCATTCCTGAACGTTTTTCAAGGAGGGGATCTCGTACATGAGTTCGAGCATGGCCCCCTCGAGAATAGCCCTGAGCCCCCGGGCTCCGGATTTGCGCTTCAGGGCCTCCCGGGCCACCGCCTCCAGGGCGTCGTCGGTGAATTTCACCTTGACGTTGTCCATTTCCATGAGCTTCTGGAACTGTTTCACCAAGGCGTTTTTGGGTTCGGTGAGAATCTTCACCAAGGCCGCTTCGTCCAGCTCGTCCAGGGTGGCGATGACCGGCAGACGCCCCACAAATTCCGGAATGAGACCGAATTTCAGGAGGTCCTGGGGCTGCACCCGGGCCAGGATTTCTCCCAGTTGGCGCTCCTTTTTGCTCTTGATTTCGGCTCCGAAGCCCATGGATTTCCTGCCGATGCGGGAGCCGATGAGGTCATCCAGCCCGTTGAAGGCTCCCCCGCAGATGAACAGGATGTTGGTGGTGTCCACCTTGATGAACTCCTGCTGGGGGTGTTTGCGGCCGCCTTTGGGGGGGACCGACGCCATGGTGCCCTCGATGATCTTCAGCAGGGCCTGTTGCACGCCTTCGCCCGAGACATCCCGGGTGATGGAAGGGCTGTCGCTTTTCCGGGCGATTTTGTCCACTTCGTCGATATAGACAATGCCCCGGGAGGCCTTCTCCACATCGTAATCCGCCACCTGGAGAAGGTTGAGGATGATGTTTTCCACATCCTCGCCCACATATCCTGCTTCCGTCAGGGTGGTGGCGTCGGCGATGGTGAAGGGCACATTCAGGATCCGGGCCAGGGTCTGGGCCAGCAGGGTTTTGCCCGAACCGGTGGGGCCGATGAGCAGGATGTTGCTCTTCTGGAGCTCCACGCCATCCAGATCCACCCGGCTGCTGATGCGCTTGTAATGGTTATACACCGCCACGGACAGGATCATTTTGGCCCGTTCCTGCCCGATGACGTATTCGTCTATCTGCTTCTTGATGCCTGCGGGCTCCGGTATGGACAACCGGGTCTGCTTCGCCTCTTCCTTTTCGTACTCTTCGGCAATGATGTCGTTGCAGAGTTCGATGCACTCATCGCAGATATACACTCCGGGGCCGGCGATGAGTTTTTTCACTTCACTCTGGCTCTTGCCGCAAAACGAACACAGCAGGTCGGTACCTTTGTCAGCACCGCGTTTACTCATAAGGATACGCCTCCCCAAGCCCGAAGGTGTTTTTCCGGACTTGGTGTTGTTGCAACAATTTTCGATATTATATCGGCACGGGGGCCTGCTTGCATAACCCCGGCAGCCGGTTTTGCCTGAAAATTCTACACCGGCTGGGTTAACGTCCGGTGCGTGATAACCTGGTCGATCAGACCGTATTCTTTCGCTTCATCCCCCGACATAAAATAATCCCGGTCGGTGTCCTGGGCAATGCGTTCAATGGGCTGACCGGTATGCTTGGCCAGAATTTCGTTTAACTTTTCCCGCAGACGCAGGATCTCTTTGGCCTGGATGTCCACGTCGCTGGCCTGCCCGGTGAAGCCCCCCGATACCTGGTGAATGAGAATGCGGGAGTGGGGCAGGGCATAGCGCTTGCCTTTTTCCCCCGCGGCCAAAAGCAACGCCCCCATGCTGGCGGCCTGGCCCATGCAGTAGGTAGCCACCGGGCTTCTGATGTACTGCATGGTGTCGTAAATCGCCAGGCCCGCGGTCACGAGGCCCCCCGGCGAGTTGATATAGAAGTGAATCTCCTTTTCGGAGTCCTCGGCTTCCAGAAACAGCATCTGGGCGATAACCAGGTTGGCGATCTCGTCATTCACCCCGCTGCCGAGAAAAATGATGCGGTCGCGCAAAAGCCGCGAATAGATATCATAGGCGCGTTCGCCCCGGCTGCTTTGCTCCACAACAATGGGAATCAACATATTATGACGTCTCCTGAGCGGCGGGTTCGCCCCCCTGGGTGAGCTCGGCCGCATCCAGGATGAGTTTCATCACTTTTTCATCCAAAAGTTGCCGGGCTAAGCCTTCCATCAGGTTATTTTCCTCGTAATATTGCTTCACCTGGGCCAATGGACGGCGGCTGCGCCCGGCGATTTCGGCCAGTTTTGCCTCCAGTTCCCCCTCGTCCAGGGCAAGGTGTTCCTGAGCGGCAATTTTGTCAAAAATGAGTCTGAGCCTGACCCTACGCTCCGCCTTGGGCTTCAGCCGTTCCAGCATCTTCTCCAGGTCCAGGCCCTCCAGATTCAGCCCTTGGCTTTGCATGAAGTGTACCTGCTCCCGGAGAATGCCTTCCTGTTCCTGGCGGATGAGAGAAGGAGGAGCCTCGAAGGGGTGGCCGGCAATCAATTGGTCTATCGCCTGGTTCTCCAGCCTCATCTGACGTTCCCTCTCCCTGACATTAATAATATCTTCTCGGATGGCCTGACGCAAGTCAGCCAAAGTCTGAAAGTTCCCCTCCAGGCCCTCGGCAAAAGCGTCGTCCAGTTCGGGAACCACCTTTTGTTTCAATTCCTGAACCTTCACCTGGAACTCGATAACCTTACCGGCCAGCAACGGGTTGAAAAAGTCCTGGGGAAGCTCCACGGCAAAGCGTGTCTCCTGTCCCGGGGTCAGCCCGATAAGGTTTTTTTCAAAGTCCAGGTTGAACTTGCCGGCGCCGATTTCCAGATAGGTATTTTCCGCCTTGGCCTCAGGCAAGGCCTCTCCGGCAAAGTAGCCCTGGTAGTCCAGGACCACAAAATCGCCTTCCCTGGCACCCCGGGATTCTGTTACGGGCTCGAGCATGGCGTTGGACTGGCGGATTTCCTCCAGGCGGGCCTCCACCATGTCGTCGGTGACCTCCACCTTCCAGTCTTCCAGGGTCAGGCCTTTATAGTTCCTGGCGGTAAACTCGGGGGGCACTTCCACTTCCACCTGGTAGCGGAAGTCCTCTCCTGAGATCACGGGTGGAACAGGTTCGGGCCAGTTGAAGCCCACCGCGGTGAGAGACTTTTCTTTCAGTGCATCCACGAGGGAGCGGCGCACCAGGGTGTCGGAGACTTCTTCCTGCACCTGTTTTTTGTAGTACATCTCCAGGACCGACCGGGGGACTTTTCCCGGTCGAAAGCCCTTGATTTTGACCCGTTTCCCCAGGTCCTTGTAGGCTCGGTTGAGTTCCTCCGTAACTTCGGCGGACGGCACGACAATCTGCAGCCTGCGTTTGATGTCGCTCAGGTTTTCCATCTGAATGTCGGTGTTGGTTTCCATCGTCGCTGGTTCTATCGCTTTTGGAGCTTCCTTTCTAAAATTTTAGCATACCTTGCCCATCGAAGATATTGGTGCGAGAGGGGGGACTCGAACCCCCACGGTTATCCCGCTGGATCCTAAGTCCAGTGCGTCTGCCTGATTCCGCCACTCTCGCATTCTATAACACATTCGAATAATTTAGTAATTATTATCAGGCAAGTCAAGGTGTGGAACGGGCAGGGCTCAGGAAAACTGTGACTTCTGCACCCGAAAGGGACAGGGCAGGGGAGGGCAGGCATTTGGTTGCAGAAATGGAGGGAAGGCCTGAGGAAATGATTTCATACCTCTGGAGCCTGCCACCTGATTTTGATCACCGGTCATGGGTTACCCTTGGTTTCTTCCATTGTTTCCCGGCAAAAACAGTGGTATTTTTCTTACACATGTGCAGCAAACTCTTGTCCCCCGTTGGCAAATAATCATCTCGGAGGAAAATACCGGTGACATCCCCTGAAAAAAATGAACTTGATCTTTTGCGCGAGCGCCTCACCGTGTCCCCCCGCCTGGTGTGGGACCATGTGGACGAGGCCGAACGTCGGGCCATCATGGATTATGGAGAGCGCTATAAGAAATTTTTGGACGAGGCCAAGACCGAGCGGGAGGCGGTGAAAGTCATCGAGGCTCAGGCCAGGGGGAAGGGCTTCGTGCCCCTGGCCGGGTCCGGGCCCAAGGCGTCCTGGTTTTATAATTATAAGGGCAAAGTCATCGCTCTGGGAGTTCCCGGCCGCCGGCCCCTGACCGATGGCCTGCGCATCATCGGGGCCCACATCGACTCGCCCCGCCTGGACCTGAAACAATATCCCCTGTATGAGGAAACCGACCTGGTATTCCTGAAGACCCATTATTATGGCGGCATCAAGAAATACCAATGGCTGGCCCGGCCCCTGGCCCTGCACGGGGTGGTCCTAAAAGCCGACGGCTCCCGGGTGGAATTCCGGGTGGGTGAAGACCCGACAGACCCGGTGTTCACCGTCCTCGACCTCCTGCCCCACCTGGCCCGCAAGGCTCAGATGGACAAAAAAGTCTCCGAGGCCTTTGAAGGGGAAAAGCTCAACGTCCTGGTGGGGTCGCTCCCCATCGGCGACAAGGACACCAAGGAGCGTTTCAAGCTGTACCTGTTGAAATTTCTCCAGGATACCTATGGGTTAACCGAGGAGGACCTGGTCTCCGCCGAACTCGAGGTGGTGCCCGCCGGCCCTGCCCGGGACGTGGGTTGGGACCGCTCGCTGGTGGCGGGCTACGGCCACGACGACCGTTCCTGCGCCTACCCGGCGCTGGAGGCCATTCTCGAAGTCAAAGACCCGGATTACTCCTGCATGGCCCTGTTTTATGACAAAGAGGAAGTCGGCAGCGACGGCAACACCTCGGCCAAGAGCTGCCTGCTCGAGGACATCGTGGAGCGCCTGCTGGAACGGGAGGGGGGTAATCCCCTGCAGCGGCGCCGGGTGCTCATGAACTCCCGGGCGCTGTCCGGGGACGTGACCGGGGCCATCGACCCTGACTACCAGGAAGTCCATGAAAAGCGGAACGCCGCCCGCATGGGGTACGGCATTTCCCTGACCAAATTCACCGGCCACGGCGGCAAATATATGGCCAACGACGCCCACGCTGAATATGTCGCCTGGCTCCGGAACATCTTCAACGAGGCCGGGGTCATCTGGCAGGCCGCCCATCTCGGCAAGGTGGACGAAGGCGGCGGCGGCACCATCGCCAAGTACCTGGCGGTCCACGGCATGGAGATCATCGACACCGGCCCCCCGGTCCTGTCCATGCACTCCCCCTTTGAGGTGGCCTCCAAGGCCGATCTTTACATGGTGCTCAAGGCCTACAAGACCTTCTTTACCGCCTCGGGGAAATAAAAAGCGGTTTTCCATTTTTGGTTTTCGGTGTATAGTTGCAAGACAGGGGGAGTGTCGAGGGGAGTTGCATCCCCTCGCTCTCCTTAATTTCCCTGCATCGCAGTGATCGTATGAAAAAATTTTTCACCCGCTTCAAAACCAAAGAACCCGATCCCACGAATGCCTCCTGGGGAAACGTGGCAGGCTTTTACAGCATGCTGCTTTTCCTGACCGCCATCCCCTTTGCCCTCATTGTCGGCTTGGTGTGGCTCAACGGCATCATGGGTTTTAACACCTACATCTTTATCGGCTTTGCCGTTCTGATGGGCATAGCCATCTGGCGCCTGTACCGGGGCTGGGGCCGCTTTAAGCAGCGCTTGGCGGCCCAGGGAAGCGAGGTCCAGGATCTTATGCGGGAGGCCGCCAAGACCGGCGGCAACATGGAAGTTTCGGTGATGAACGGCCTGTTCACCGTGCGCTATCACGGCCGGGGCGGCGTGCTGCCTGAGGGCCTGCCCCAGGGCCGGTCGGCACCCCTGGCCCTGGAGGGGCCGGTTATGGACGCCGAGGCTGTCGAAGAACCCCAGCCTCAGCCTCTGTCTCCGGAGCGCATCCGGGAAGAACTGTGCGAATTCCTGCGCCTCCGGGAAGAGGGCGTTATCACTTCCGAAGAATTTGACCGCCTCAAGACCAGTCTTCTGCAACGCATCCCGGCCTGACGGCAGGAAGCGGTAAGCACTCAGGGAACAAAGGTGAGGTGCTGGGGTGCAGGTTTTTTATCCCCTTTTTCTGACTGTCCCGAAAAGTTCCTCAAGGGCGGCACCGGCCTTCCAGCCTGGCTGATTGTCAAGGCGGGCAGGGATGCCCGCCCCTCCGACTTTGTTTTGCCGCTTTGAACGCGGCCCGAAGCACCGGTGTCCTCATGTATACCAGCACAGGCTGAAGCTGTGGCTGGGGAACAGCCGCAGCCGGGGGCGGTTTTCATATTTTCCCGGGTGCAGATTATCTCTCCCCGCTGACTGCTAACTGCTCACTTCTTCCGGCCCCACTTCTTCCGGGTCCACCTTCGCCGAACTCAGTGCAAAGACCGGGCCGGCGGCGAGGGCGGTGCCGTCCCAGAAATCCTTGCGGAACTTATAGTAATCGTGCAGGCGCGCCAGGCTCTTCGCCAGGCGGCGGAGGGACTCGTCGTCCAGGGTATTGATGCATTCTTGCAGGAAGACCACGTAGGTGGCGGGGAGATAAACCCCTTCTTTTCCCAGGCTGCCGGTGAAATCCATGCGGTATTGGCCGTCCTGCTGCTCGAAGAATTCAGCCCGGTAGCTCCGGTTGGGCGGCTCCATGGGCGCTTCGGTCTGCAAGGTCAGCTCTCCCAGGGGGAGCCGGGGCCGGTTGGGCGCACCTTCATCGCTGAGGATCACCTCCACCACCTGGGACAGGAAGGCCATAAGCTCGTTGGCCACCCGGGTTTCATTGAGTTCGGCCAATTCAAAGAGAATCCTGGCGTACAGGAAAATGGCCAGAGAGACGGTGTCGTGCTCGTTTTTCAGATGGTCTTGCCATGACAGCGAGGCGTGGGCGGCTTTGTTGCGAAAGAAGTCCACCTGCACGGTGGCCTTGAGTCGCCCCCGGTTCCGTCGCAGACGGCCCCAGAGTTCTTGCAATTGTTTAATCATGGGAGATAGTCGTCAGACGTACTGAGAGTACCAGCCGATCCCCATCGGCAGCCGGTGTTGTGCACCTCAAATTAAGGTTATGTAATGGCTCCCCATTTGTAAAGAGGAAGATAGGATTGTTTCCTAAAGCATGAGAAAAATATGGGATTGATCTCAGGTCCCACCCGGCCTATCTGGCGGCCGCCGGCCCCTCTGTCACCACAAGCTGAAATCCGGATCTGGTTTCGGCCAGATTGTCGGGCACGCCGAAAAACACCGCGGTAAAAGGTTCCTTTTTTCCGGGTTGCAGCACGCTCTCCTGGGAGCGGCCCCCGGGTTTGGCCAGCCAGCCCTTGATCTCTTCCGGGCTCATGGTCTTGAGCTCAGTGTCGGTGAAAGTCGAACCGGCATACACACTTTCTTCCTTAACAGGCCGATGCTGGGCGTCAGTAAGGGTGGCCTTGAGGCGTATGGGGCCCCGGGCCGTCTTTCCCTTGTTCAAGACCTCCCCCTGGATCACCAGCAACTGGCCGCCTCCCTGGACATTCACCAAGCCCTGGTAATGCGCCTGGGCCCACTCCACCGGCAAGTCCCTCAAGTCCTCGGCCGTTACCGGAGGTGGCGGTGGCGTCACCTTGGTGGGCGCAGGAGACCTCACCCCGGCTTCCGGAGTCGCGGCAGGAGGAGCCGCCGGCTTGGCGGGCTCCAACGTCTCCTTGAGCCGCTGAGCCACGCCGTTCAAGGGCTTGAGTGGTCCGGGGAGCACTCCTTGCCAGGCCCCCAAAGCCAGGCCGACTGCCGCGCCGGCCACCAGGAGTATGGCTGAAATCCACAGCCAGTGCCGTTTTCTCCTGGGGGGAAAAGGCAACAGTTCGGCTTCGACAGACTCGGGTGAAATCCCGCCCGCCTCCTGCGAAACCATCTCCGGGGCGGAAGGTGGCAGGGGGGCGGCAGGCCCGGAAGGAGCCGGTTCCGGTATGTGGTCCGGAGCTTTCGCAGCAACAGGCGTCTCCGGCGGCGCCTGCACCGGCGGGGCCCAGTCCGGCCCGACGATCTGCCCTTCCCGGGTTATCCGAAACACATTCTGACAACGGGAGCAGCGCACTTTGGCAGAAGCGCCTGGAATGCGGCTTTCATCCAGGGAAAATTTGGTCTTACACTCCGGACACGCCACTTCCATGTATGTAACCACCTGAATATCTTTGGTAAATTTATTAACTTTCTATGTTATCCCAGCCGGTGCCCGGAAGTAAAGTCAATTCTTGCATCCTGCTCATTCCCTGGTAATGCTCAGGCACTATGACCTGTCGGAGTTGAAGTAATTTCAAGTTTACAGTCGCGGCCAGATATTTTATACAATAAGGTTGAGGTACAAAAAGAAGCCTATGTTTGGAAGTTCTGCCAAAGTGTTGCCCAAAGGAGTGCCGGATTGTTTAAAGAAACGGCAACTCTTGAATGACAAGGAATTATCCCCGGAACTCTGCCGGAATTATGGTGAAAAGTTCCTGGCCCTGGGTTTCTGGGAGGATGCCCTGGAGTTTTTCCTGCTGGGCAATTACCAGCCCGGTCTGGAGAAACTCAAGGACCTGGCCATAGAGGCCGGCGCCCCGCACATCCTGGCGCGCCTGGGGAATCACCCCCAGGAGGTCTGGCGCCAGGTGGCGGATCGGGCCTTGAAATTGAGGAAAATCCAGTTTGCCCGGCGGGCCCTGGAACTCGCCGGCGACAAAGATATAGCCGACGAACTGGCCGCCAGTTCCACGGATAACAGCTCGTGAAGCGAAACTTATGACCACGCGGGAATCCTTTCGCATACTCGGGGTAAGCTCCAAGACAGGGTTGGAGGAAGTGCGCCGGCGCTTTCGCCTCCTGGCCCAGCAGTACCACCCCGACCGCAACCCTGATAACCCGAAGTCCGCCGAGCAGTTTCGCCGGGTCGTGGAAGCCTATGAAAAGGTGCAGGCCCACCTGGCCCGGACTCCCAAGACCGAAGAATCTTACTACCGCCGCAACCGACGCACCGCCAAACAGGAATTCTTCGAAGAAATCCTGGGTCTTGACCCCGGGGACGACACCCCGGCCCAAGCCATGGGCCCCGATTTTCGTTACGATTTCCGGATTCCTTTTGTCGATGCCCTGCTGGGCCTCTCCACCACCATCATGGTGCCCATCCTGGCCACCTGTGCCTGTTGCGACGGCCGCGGCAGGGTGCCGGCCTTAGAACCTCAGCTCTGTCCGGACTGCCAGGGCCAGGGGCGGCCGGTAAAAGGCCCGGGGTTGTTCCGGAGCGGCCCGGGGTGCCGGCGCTGCCGCGGCACGGGCCAGATGCGGGAACAAACCTGCCCGGCCTGTGAAGGCAAGGGGCAGTCACAGCAGTTCCGGCCTTTTCATCTGGACATTCCGGCCGGCACCGAGGACGGCGCCCGGTTCCGGTTTGTGGGTGAAGGCGGGGCGAGTATGGGCGGCGGGCCCCCAGGCAACCTGGAGGTAGTCATCTCGGTGGCGCCCCACGAGTTTTTCACCCGGAAGGGCCGGGACCTTTTCTGCCAGTTTCACGTGTCTTTCGCCCAGGCGGCCCTGGGGGGGGAAGTGCAGGTTCCCACGTTGATGGGGTTCGCCACCCTGAACCTGCCTCGCGGCACCCAGAGCGGCTGCATTTTTTGCTTTCCTGAGGCCGGTGCGCCGGGCGATCTGCACCAGCCGCCGGGCGATCAGTATGTGGAGGTGGTGGTCACCCCCGAGAGCCTGAACCTGTCCCAACGGGATATGGTGGGCAACCTGACCGGCCTGGGAAAAACCGGGATGGATCGAGCGGCCCATGAGTGAATTTACCCACTTGGACGAAACCGGCAAGCTGCGCATGGTGGATGTGGGTGACAAGCCCGTGACCGTGCGCCGGGCTACCGCCACGTGTCGGATCCTGGTGGGTCCCAGAATCTTTCCCCGCCTTCTGGCCGGGGATCTCCCGAAAGGGGATGTCTGGGCCGCAGCGCGCCTGGCCGGTATTATGGCCGCCAAGAACACCGCCCAGCTTATCCCGCTGTGCCATACTCTGCCGCTCACCGGAGTGGAAATAGATTTCACTCCCGACCCCACGGCCCAGGCGGTGGAGATCAGGGCCAGCGTGCGCACCGAGGGGCGCACCGGCGTGGAGATGGAGGCCCTGGTGGCTGCCGGTGTCGCCGCCCTGACGATCTATGATATGTGCAAGGCCGTGGACCGGGGTATGGTCATCGGCGACTTGGTCCTGGTGGAAAAAAGCGGCGGAGCCAGTGGTGATTATCACCGCCTGCCGCCAAGTAATTCGCTCAAGAGAGCCGGCAATGGAACCTGAACGTATCGAATATTTCCGCAACCTTTTGCAGGAGCGCATCAACGAGCTCCTGGGCGAGGCCGACCGGACCCGCAACGTTATGACGGGGGCCGGAGCCTCTGCTTTTCCTGACCCCGCTGACCGGGCCACCCTGGAAACTGACCGCAACTTCACCCTGCGTATCCGGGACCGGGAACGCAAACTTATCGCCAAAATCAGGGAAGCCCTGGAGCGCATTGAGCTCGGCACTTACGGTGTCTGTGAAATCTGCGGCGGCCCCATCTCCGAGAAGCGCCTCATGGCCCGGCCGGTAACCACTATGTGTATCGCCTGCAAGTCCCGCATGGAGGATCAGGAAAAAATCCGGGGAGTCTGAGCAGGTTGGGAAGACTTCGAAAATTTGCAAGATACGAGGCAAATCAGAGGAGCTGTACGCTCAGACTCGGCCTGAACGAGCCACCCCCTAACCTGCTGCCGGTCCCGGCGTCCGCACCCGCCCACCTTTGACGGTCAAGGCGGCGAGAACACTGCCGGAACCCCTTCCTCATCTCTCATCTTACGGAAGGTTCCCGGAATAATTTACTATCATGGAGAAGAGCTGCTGACGCCGGCAAAATTGCCGCGGAGCGCGGGTATCTTGATGCTTGTGGTCAAAGAAGTATGATGACAGACGTTCCTTTCCTTTTTACCTTCTATGAAAACACTGGTTGATTTAAAAGCGCTCACCCTGGCCGAACTCGAAGACTTGGTCGCCACTTGGGGACAGCCCCGTTTCCGGGCCCGGCAAATCCTGAAGTGGGTATATAAGGGGGTATCGGCTTTCGAGGAGATGACCGATATCAGCCGGACGTTTCGGGAAGAACTGGCCAGCCGGGCGCGCCTGAGCAATCTCACGCTCTCGATTCGGCAGGAGTCCCTGGACGGTACCCAGAAGTTTCGCTGGCTCCTGGAGGACGGCGGCAGCATCGAGTCCGTCCTCATCCCCGAAGAGGATCACAGCACGTTGTGCCTTTCCAGCCAGGTCGGTTGCGCCCTGGGCTGCCGATTTTGCCTGACGGCGCGCCAGGGGTTCACCAGAAATCTGCACACCGCGGAAATCGTCAACCAGGTGCTGGCGGCGCGGCCTTATGCTCCCGCCGACAAGCCCCTCACCAACCTGGTGTTCATGGGCATGGGGGAACCGCTGGCCAACTTCGACCAGGTGGTCCGGGCCATCCGCCAGATCCAGGCCCCCTGGGGGCTTCATTTTTCCAAGCGGCGGGTGACCGTGTCCACGGCCGGAGTGGCCCCCCTCATCCCCCGCCTGGGAGCCGAGGTCCCGGTAAATCTCACGGTCTCCCTGAATGCTGTGGATGATGCCACCAGGAGCGGCATCATGCCCATTAACCGGCGCTATCCCATAAAGCAACTTCTGGCCGCCTGCCGGGACTTTCCTCTGCCTCGCCACCGCCGCATTACCTTCGGTTATGTGCTTCTGGCCGGGGTCAACGATGAACCTGCCATGGCCAGGGAACTGACCCGGCTGCTGGCAGGCTTCCGGGCCAAGGTCAATCTCATCCCCTGCAACCCCCTTCCGGAGTTGCCCTTTGCCGCCCCTGACCTCGATCGGGTCTGGCAATTCCAGGAGATTATCCGGCAGGCCCACTACCCGGTCTTCATCCGGGAGTCCCGGGGCCGGGACATTGCTGCGGCCTGCGGCCAACTGGCCGGCGGCCGGCCTGACGCGTTCCTGGGCCCTCGCTCCTGATCTGAGTCTCACTGCCAGGACTTGCGAGGTCAAGTTTCGCACCCTCTTCACCCCGGGGGGACCGCTAATTTTCAGGGGGGACCCCAATTTCCGAAAGAAAAAGGTAGCCCCAGACTTCAGCCTGCGAAATATTATGTTAATCGATTATGTCTTTTGCTCTACAAAATCTATAATCGAAGATGAGCGGGTGAGGGGGCTAAGGGCCAGCGGGCCCTTACCCCCTCCCCCGCACCCCCTCCCCC
>Ga0207433_10001920_pt1 | contig 43587 bp, 59 predicted proteins | sample YelNatPaOPGAMG01_FD_187559 | JGI IMG/M metagenome (GOLD analysis project Ga0207433, IMG submission 187559) | Hot spring thermophilic microbial communities from Obsidian Pool, Yellowstone National Park, USA - OP-RAMG-01 (SPAdes) (version 3) | ecosystem: Environmental > Aquatic > Thermal springs...
TCTTTGGATACTTTAGGGCACATCTTGCTTTTATGATGGCAGCATTTAACATTTTGGCTACATGGCACGGATTGAAGGCGGATGAGAATGGATTTGTGCATCTTTCTATTGCTGAATTCAGCCTGTAAAACTAGCACCATCGGTTACTAACGGCGCCATTCCCAGTGTCTTTGCCTGCCGCCTCAAAGGTCACTTCCCTAAAATATCGGCAACCACCGAATCCTTACCCGATTTTCCTCAAAAACCACTACACTACCCACCCTTAAATCCCCTTTTATCCGCTTCAGATTAGCGAGAAGCAATTCAACCTGTCGCTCTGGACGCCTCTTTATCCCTTTCCGAAACAGGATAATAGATGGCTGATTCTTTCCCCAACGAGCCAATAGGGTTCCAAAATCTGTGTCCGCTGAAAGGATTACCCTCCCGTCTTGGACAGCACGGAGGAAAACTTCTTCGTCTTTCGCCCCCCTGCATCCCATACTCCCGGACATGAACGGCATCATAACCTGCCTCCCTCAACTTCTCGGCGACAAAAGAAGACAAAGCGTTATCAACCAGAAACTTCACGGCACTGTCACCAAAGGCAGTTGCCTTTCTTGAACCGCTTCGGCAGCAAACTTAAGGGCTTCTTTAATGTCCTCTGGCTCCAAATCAGGGTAAGCAGCAAGTATCTCCTGCTCCGTCATTCCTTCCGCTAACATCTCCAAGATTGTGACAACAGGAATTCTAAGTCCCCGAATACAGGGGACACTGCCCATTTGTTCTGGGGCAACAGTAATGCGAATGAACTTCAATATTACTCACCTTAACAATTCTCTCAAAATTATTTTATCTCAAACCTTTCCACTCATCAGACATAAACTCCATAATAGCTAAAAATTGTCCATTGGGAAAACTAACTTTTTATCCTTGAATCTTTCGAACGAACAAAATATCAAATAGAGCACAACCTATTATTCCACCCAATAGTGTTTTTAGGCACAACGGAATTAATGCATCCCAAGGCAAACGACCGTAGTTGGCAAGCAGAGTTCCAATCATTAAACCTAATGGTATCCCTAACATAGTAAGCCTCATACGATGTTTGACGGTGTATTTAGGCACCATTATCACCTCTTTTTCAAAAATTGGAACAAATATTACCACAAATGAGACTGCAGTTTTCTTCTGTAGAACCTCCATATAAAACTGAGCAAACAACTCCGCATACTATTCCCCAAGGTGGCGAGATAGCACTTATAGCACCACATATTAAACTACAGGAAATCGCACCACTTATTATCCATACCCAATAACAAATATCCATACACTTATCCAAGCATTTTAACTGATTGGGAGTTGGAGGGTTAGGGAGATTGCAAAAAGGAGAGCGGTGAAACTCTGGAACACATATTGACTCCATCATGCTAGGCGGACCACAGTATGGCCGGCCATCAGGGCAACATGTAGCTATGTCATTTGGATTATCTGTCTCACATGATCCTTGAGGACAAATCGCTCGTCTTAACAAGCCAGTTGGGTCAATATAATTGCAAGGGTTATTGCTGACATACCTATACCAATTCTTTCCGTCCTTAATTGGATCCAAACTTACAAATCTTCCTACCTCTGCATTGTAACACCTCACCCCAAGCAGCATCAAAGCACTTTCTGTGTCCAAGTAGTAACCGTGCTTGCCGACATATTTGAAGGGATTTTGAACTTGGGACTGGGGATTGGTTATCTCGTTGCCCCAAGCGTCAAAGGCGTAAGCATCAACAACCTGCCCCTGAGAGCCCATCAATTGCCTTGTCGTCCCAATCCCTTCAAATCCATACCAGTAACTCGAGTTACTTCGGGCCATTGCTATCAATCCCCTACCATTATGGTGATACTTTGCCACTAACGGTACTATCCCACATAAACCATATTTGTTCATTCTCTTGAGTATTCCTTCCAATACATCCAAGGTATTAAAAGCCAACCTTCTTTGCTACTATATTTAACCAGATTACTCTTATTTCGAATATATTCTACAAGTTCTAAAATTTCTTTTTCTTGTAACCCTAACCCAGGTATCTTTATCATATGCAAATTACTATTTTGTGTGTAATACAACATACAATTCCAAATTGGCTTATGTCCTGGACCATAAGAAAATAAACTAGGATAAATCCTTAATTTGATAATATTGCTATAATTGATTTTAATTTCTCTTTTTAATAAATCTATAAAAATCAATTCTGTTTCTGTCAATAATATTTTACCGTTATAATACCATAACTCTCTGAGAATACCCCAAGTGATAAGCGGAGACACAGCAATTGTGCTAGCTATTGTTACTTTTAGCCATGTAATAAAATCTACTTTTGCTCTTGTTATAACAATAAGTATAGTAGGTGCTAAAATAATGAACAAAGATATAGCCAATGCACTAGTCCCAGACCCACTTATATGCTGAAACTTTAGTTCCAATTTCTTGTCCATTTATTCACACTCCTCCAAAGTCAATGTTATTGAAATAGTTAACCCAAGACCACCGCAGAATCCTTCTAACTCTTAGGTTAGATCTAAATCCTATGTTTTATCTTCCTGATGTATCTCCACTATTACTTTATTTCTGATCAGAGGCTATTTGATAGTAAATTTCGTCTTGAAGCCCAGCCCAGAAGAGTTCGTGCTTGATGCCTTGTGGATAAGATTGTAAACAAAGAACCTTTAGTCCACTAAGCTCCTGTAGATACAAAAATTTGCCTATAAGAGAACAATACTTTAAAGGCTTATTCTTACTAAATAACCAAATAGATCCAATAAGTATAATTATTATGATTATTATCGTGCTTCTTGACATTTTTCTCACCTCAATCAGGAAGTTTTTTTGAACAATTACCTTTCATAAATTTTTCTTTAACACAATCATAAGTCTTTTTCCATGCCTCACATTCGGACTTAATTCTATCAAAAGACTGAGGAGGAGAAGGGGCGTTACCCCAGCGGCGACAATGCTCTCTATGGACAAATTCGTGGCTTGCTATACAATCCTGAATACAACCAACAGAAGCATCTGAGGCTCCAGGGCAAGGATTATTAAATAGTGGACAGTGAAAGGTAATCCCTGTACACTGACCATTCTGCTGACAGCAGTAAGACACTGCATAACTACCACTGCAAGGGTCTGTGCCTGGTGAAGGGAAATAACCACCTGGTGGCTCTTCTCTAAGGTGACAAAAATTCCTAATCATTTCCCTAGCGTGTTCTATCAATTCATGGAGACATTTACAACCCTTCCTGTCTAATTGGTGAACATTACAATTTCTACGGATTGGATTAACCCTTGTGGGTGGTCTACGCACTCTATTACAAGGCGTGCAACACCATGATGGTATTAATCCTTCAGGATCTATATGTGAAACTGGGTTATTGTTAACATACGCATAATAGTTTATCCTATCTCTTACAGGATCTAAACTAACAAACCTTCCAATACTGGCATTGCAATACCTTACTCCAAGTAGCATTAGCATGCTTTCTGTGTCTAAGTAATACCCATGCTTGCCGACATACTTGAAGGGATTGGAAACTTGGGACTGGGGATTGGTTATCTCGTTCCCCCAAGCATCAAAGGTGTAAGCGTCAACGACTTGCCCTTGAGAGCCCATCAACTGCCTCACCGTCCCTATCCCTTCAAATCCATACCAGTAACTTTGATTGTTTCGGGTCATAGCCAACAATCCCCCTTCATCATGATGATATTTTGCCACCAAGTTCCCACTTTCGTCATACTCAGCCACCAACGGCGCTAACCCAGGCACCTCACTCGCTCCCAAGTCATACACAAACCATCTCTGATATTGCCCCACGACCTCCTTGAACCTCCTGAACCCCAACCCATCCACCTTGAAATTCATCACCACACTGTCTTCCAACCTAACCATCTTGTCCTCATCGTCCCAATAATACCGAACCTGACTTGTCCCCGTTGCCTTTGATATCGTGTTACCGTTAGGGTCATATTGGTAAACCGTCGTCACCCCATTCGCCACTTCCTGAAGCAACTTGTTCCCACTATCGTAACTGTAACTCTTTTGCCCAACGATGTTCCCTGTCCCATCCCTTTCAACCATCCCCAACCTGTTCCCCGAACCATCGTAAGAATACTCATACCAGTAAGGGTTGCTCCCTTCCCTCTTCTCACTCGTTAGCCTGTCTATCTGGTCATAGCCGTAACTTACCGTCGCAACAGAAAGGCTCCCATCAGGCTGCAAAACTTCCTCTTGAACCTGAACTTTGTTCCCCGCAGCATCGTAACTGTAAACGAACCTTGAAAGCAGCCCGTTGTCGCTTGTCCTGCGATACTCTATCTGAACCAACCTCCCAGCACCATCGTAGGAGAGAGTCGCATAAGTTCCATTCCCGTTCTCCTGCCTTATCAACTTCCCCTCGCCATCGTAGAACAACTTCGTCGTCCCAATCAATGCGTTGCTCACCTGCACTAACCTCCCAGCGGCATCGTAACTGTAACTCGTCACCAACCCTTCCGCATCCACCATCTGAACCCTTCTCCCCAAAGCATCGTAGGAATACTGCAAAGTCTTGGTTGTGCTCCCAACAGGTTGCGTCACCGAAATGACCCTTCCCAAAGCATCATACTGCCAACTTACCGTCCCCGTTGTATCGCTCATCTGAACCCTTCTACCCAAAGCATCGTAACTGAACGAATGCACCGTCCCGTCTTGATAACTCCTCTTAACCAACCTGTGGGCAGCATCGTAACTGTAGTTGATGACCCTCCCGTCCGCCTTTATCTTTTGAACCATGTTCCCACAAGCATCGTAAACATATCGCTCCTCCGTCCCATCTCCCCTCTTCAACTTCACCAAATGACCCTCCCCGTCATACTCATACTGAACCACTCTCCCCTCTGGGTCTGTCACCTTGATTTTCCTACCCAAAGCATCATACTCATAAACCGTCGGCTTGCTTGCCCCATTCTGAGGGTCTATCACCTTCACCAACCTGTCCCTCACATCGTAGACATACTGGGTCGTCCTACCTTTTGCATCCGTCTCAGCGATTTTGTTCCCGACGGCATCATACTGGTAACTCGTCGTCAAGTTCAACCCACCAACATCCACGATGACTTGCACAAGGCGGTTGTTAGCGTCGTAGCCAAACTCCGTCACCCTCCCCGTCGGGGAAATCTCCCTTATCTTGTTGCCGACGGCATCGTAGGCATATTGGGTGGCGTTGCCCAAAGGGTCTGTAACCTTTATCAGGCGGTTGCGGGCATCGTAGGTGTAAACCGTAGTGTTGCCCAATGGGTCGGTAACCGATGTTCTGTTTCCGTTTCCGTCGTAGCCATACTGGGTCGTGTTCCCTAACGGATCCGTCTCTGCCACCAATCTCCCCGCCCCATCGTAGTTGTAGTGCCAAATGTTGCCTAAAGCGTCCTTTCTCTGCACTACTTGCCCCTTCCCATCGTAACTTTGCTCCGTGATGTTCCCCATCGGGTCGGTCGTCTTCACCAATCGCCCTGCTGCATCGTAGTTGTAAGAAGTCGTGTGGTTTTGGGCATCAGAGACAGAAGGATACTTTCGTCTCATTTTCCTCAACGGGTTGTAAAAGCCATTCCAACCGCCGCACGACACTCCACCACCAATGCATCATCTTCAGCGTCTTTCCTTGTCGCCCTCAAAAGTCCTCCCCTAAAATATCGGCAACCTCCGACTAGCAAGAAGCAATTCAACCTGTCGCTCTGGACGCCTCTTTATCCCTTTCCGAAACAGGATAATAGATGGCTGATTCTTTCCCCAACGAGCCAATAGGGTTCCAAAATCTGTGTCCGCTGAAAGGATTACCCTCCCGTCTTGGACAGCACGGAGGAAAACTTCTTCGTCTTTCGCCCCCCTGCATCCCATACTCCCGGACATGAACGGCATCATAACCTGCCTCCCTCAACTTCTCGGCGACAAAAGAAGACAAAGCGTTATCAACCAGAAACTTCACGGCACTGTCACCAAAGGCAGTTGCCTTTCTTGAACCGCTTCGGCAGCAAACTTAAGGGCTTCTTTAATGTCCTCTGGCTCCAAATCAGGGTAAGCAGCAAGTATCTCCTGCTCCGTCATTCCTTCCGCTAACATCTCCAAGATTGTGACAACAGGAATTCTAAGTCCCCGAATACAGGGGACACTGCCCATTTGTTCTGGGGCAACAGTAATGCGAATGAACTTCAATATTACTCACCTTAACAATTCTCTCAAAATTATTTTATCTCAAACCTTTCCACTCATCAGACATAAACTCCATAATAGCTAAAAATTGTCCATTGGGAAAACTAACTTTTTATCCTTGAATCTTTCGAACGAACAAAATATCAAATAGAGCACAACCTATTATTCCACCCAATAGTGTTTTTAGGCACAACGGAATTAATGCATCCCAAGGCAAACGACCGTAGTTGGCAAGCAGAGTTCCAATCATTAAACCTAATGGTATCCCTAACATAGTAAGCCTCATACGATGTTTGACGGTGTATTTAGGCACCATTATCACCTCTTTTTCAAAAATTGGAACAAATATTACCACAAATGAGACTGCAGTTTTCTTCTGTAGAACCTCCATATAAAACTGAGCAAACAACTCCGCATACTATTCCCCAAGGTGGCGAGATAGCACTTATAGCACCACATATTAAACTACAGGAAATCGCACCACTTATTATCCATACCCAATAACAAATATCCATACACTTATCCAAGCATTTTAACTGATTGGGAGTTGGAGGGTTAGGGAGATTGCAAAAAGGAGAGCGGTGAAACTCTGGAACACATATTGACTCCATCATGCTAGGCGGACCACAGTATGGCCGGCCATCAGGGCAACATGTAGCTATGTCATTTGGATTATCTGTCTCACATGATCCTTGAGGACAAATCGCTCGTCTTAACAAGCCAGTTGGGTCAATATAATTGCAAGGGTTATTGCTGACATACCTATACCAATTCTTTCCGTCCTTAATTGGATCCAAACTTACAAATCTTCCTACCTCTGCATTGTAACACCTCACCCCAAGCAGCATCAAAGCACTTTCTGTGTCCAAGTAGTAACCGTGCTTGCCGACATATTTGAAGGGATTTTGAACTTGGGACTGGGGATTGGTTATCTCGTTGCCCCAAGCGTCAAAGGCGTAAGCATCAACAACCTGCCCCTGAGAGCCCATCAATTGCCTTGTCGTCCCAATCCCTTCAAATCCATACCAGTAACTCGAGTTACTTCGGGCCATTGCTATCAATCCCCTACCATTATGGTGATACTTTGCCACTAACGGTACTATCCCACATAAACCATATTTGTTCATTCTCTTGAGTATTCCTTCCAATACATCCAAGGTATTAAAAGCCAACCTTCTTTGCTACTATATTTAACCAGATTACTCTTATTTCGAATATATTCTACAAGTTCTAAAATTTCTTTTTCTTGTAACCCTAACCCAGGTATCTTTATCATATGCAAATTACTATTTTGTGTGTAATACAACATACAATTCCAAATTGGCTTATGTCCTGGACCATAAGAAAATAAACTAGGATAAATCCTTAATTTGATAATATTGCTATAATTGATTTTAATTTCTCTTTTTAATAAATCTATAAAAATCAATTCTGTTTCTGTCAATAATATTTTACCGTTATAATACCATAACTCTCTGAGAATACCCCAAGTGATAAGCGGAGACACAGCAATTGTGCTAGCTATTGTTACTTTTAGCCATGTAATAAAATCTACTTTTGCTCTTGTTATAACAATAAGTATAGTAGGTGCTAAAATAATGAACAAAGATATAGCCAATGCACTAGTCCCAGACCCACTTATATGCTGAAACTTTAGTTCCAATTTCTTGTCCATTTATTCACACTCCTCCAAAGTCAATGTTATTGAAATAGTTAACCCAAGACCACCGCAGAATCCTTCTAACTCTTAGGTTAGATCTAAATCCTATGTTTTATCTTCCTGATGTATCTCCACTATTACTTTATTTCTGATCAGAGGCTATTTGATAGTAAATTTCGTCTTGAAGCCCAGCCCAGAAGAGTTCGTGCTTGATGCCTTGTGGATAAGATTGTAAACAAAGAACCTTTAGTCCACTAAGCTCCTGTAGATACAAAAATTTGCCTATAAGAGAACAATACTTTAAAGGCTTATTCTTACTAAATAACCAAATAGATCCAATAAGCATAATTATTATGATTATTATCGTGCTTCTTGACAGTTGACCGAAAGCGAGGGAGAGGAGATTGCTGACAACCCCCAAAACAACCATCAATTTGGCTCTTTCCCATCGCCTCAACATGGGAAATCTCTCCCTAAAATTTACTCCTCAACAACTACCGTCACCAACCCAATTGCCATTATAGCACAAAAGGGTGACGGTGACTCGCAGGTTGCGGATGAAACGAGACAAAGATTGGCGCAACTTTTCCGTTAACTCGTCCAAGGTCAGGCCTGCCGCTTGAATTGCACCGACAAGTGGGAGACGAATGAAGCCATCTGGACCGATGACTTGCTCGCCGGACAAAGTTTGGTCGTTCAGGACGATGATATTGACCACATCTCCCGGAACGAGCCGATAAATTTCGCCCTCTTGAGCACTGCCACCCCAACTAACCTGAAGCAAGAAAACTCCGATTAGCACTTCGACCAATAGCCACCTGTGCATCCTGCTATTCCGCCTCCTCAGGAAGTTCCCTGTTTCCTTAGACGAACCCATACCTTGTAAGGTGCGGATTAAAGGCACGAAATATTATCACGAAATATTATGCAGCACCCAGCACTTCAAAATATAGCGCTTTAAGGTTGGTCAGTGACCGCTAGTCGAAAGCCGACGGTCGCCGACCGTTAACCACGATCAGACACAATTAAGCCCTTTGCGTTTCTCAGTGTGTTCCCACTATAAATCAACCAATCAAATCAATGCGGGTTCAAATCGCCCATAACCTCGCAAACAGCCCAGTTGTCATCATCCTCGCCCACTATGAATGCCGATAGCGGTTGCAATGCGTTGCCTATCAAGTTACACGCAAATGCAAGAAATTCACACGCAATTTGCGTGGCAGATTGCCGCCTCTCTTCACTCAGTTCTGAAGGAACTAACACGGCAATTGCGCCTATCTCTCCGTTCCAGCACAGAATCACTTCCGCCCATTCGGTCTGAATCAGGCACGCATACGGGTCAATTTCTGGCAACCATCGGCATACAGCGCTCATGAATCGCATCGGACGACGCACGATGATAGACAGCAATTGCCGATACTGCCATGCGGGCATTGCAAATGAAGCGGTCACAACCCATGCCTCATCGTTGCTGTCAATCCGCCAGTAGCCAACCTTGCTTACATTAGTCAGTGGCACCGATGAATCCTCCTTTCCACCACAAGAATTGTCTGTTTGGATAGATTCTCTGCTCAATACCCGCAAAGCAGCCACGACGCCGCAACTTTCCGCTTCTATGTGCACAGTTTCAAATCAACGACGACGCCTCCTTTCACGCTGCTCTTGTTCCGCCTCCTCTATTCGTTCCCGCAGTCTCTTGTGAAGTTCAAGCAATTCGGCTTCAAGCACTTCTATCGGGACTTTTTCTGCAAGGTAGGGGTTGATTTGACCCATCGCTGAAAAGACTTCGTCTGGGTCTATTTTGAGGAATTCTGCGAGGGCGACAGCGTTCTCGGGAGACAATAACCTGCCGTAGGGTTTGACCTTTCCGAGGAACGCTGCATAGGAGTAACTGATTCCAAGGTTTTGGGCGATGTCAACTAACCCGACTCCACGACGCTCCATCCATTCTTTGAGCCTTTTTCCAAAGTTCTCAAGGATTCGGTCTCCTAACTCCACTGGCGCACCACGAAACTGCAATCCCAAAGTCTTCCGCATCCCGCTGCACCTCCTTTGTCAGCTTCCTTTTGCCTTCATGGTTACATAACCAAATAAAGTTTAAACGAATTCGGTTGAAAATGCAAGACGGCTTCGTTGTAAGAAATCCCTGCCACAGGTGAATTGGTCGCCTGTGATTTCTATCACAAGTGATTCCTATCTCGTGTGATTTTCGTCACTATCCCTGTCGGGTCTTTTGGCGTTCTACAAATACGGACACCTCTCGGCAAAGAATGCAAGTGCGTAAGTATCACCAACTCTGATGATTTTGAAGTGATAACGAGTGCATGGGATAGGGAATTTGGAGTCCGCCGCTGAACAACCAATTGCATTATGAAGTGCGACTATGAGAATGTGGATTGGAATAAAAGTCTCATCAAACTCAGCAGCCTGCAGCACTCCTGCGAGGAAATCACTCGCAGCAGCATGGTCTTCTGGGTCAATTTCCATGACAATTTTGTTCCACAATTCAGGCTTTTTCTGGGCGTCTCTCAGAAAATCCAAGATCACTGACGACAAGGACGGCTCATTGCTGTGTTGCTCCATCAGCATCTCAAACAAACCTTCCATCATGACCACCTCCTGTCGAGTCTATGCAACTACGAGGTTATCTAACGACTCTTGAACTTGCTCCCAAACTTTCTTCCACTCGTCTTTGCTGATCGTAATCTCAAGCATTGCATTATCCAGAACTGAACTTGCAGCAAACTCTTTCCTGCGAAGCAATTCGAAAAGATACATGTCAAGCGAGTTACTTGCGCAGATGACATGGACTTCAACGGGTTTTGGCGAAACGATCCTGTGCACTCGGCAAATCGCTTGCGCATATGAGTCATAGGCGAACGGGAGCGAGTGGATTATTGCACGAGGGACGAAGGCGAAGTCATGACCGTGTGCCATCGCTGAAACTGAAGCCAACAGAACTCCACCTTGATGCCTGAACTTTTGAATAACCATGCTTCGTTTTGCTGGTGGCAAAGATTGCAACTTGCCCGCTCGCTTCTCAACTGTCATGTGGACTGGAATGCCTCGATCTTTGAGCATTCTCCCGATAGTCTCCAGAACGCCGACCGTCTGTGCAAAAACGACGCAGTAACCTTCTTCACGCACAAACTGCTCGGCGAGGTTGACGATGAGCGAGTTCTTGTGGATCAGTTCCGTTGGAGTTGGCAAGTCTGTTAGGTGATTGAGTGGAACTGGGCTGCCAGTTGCAGTGCTTGAAGTTGGGTGTCCAATCACGAACAAAAGGTGGGTCATTCGACTGAGAAGCCTTGCGAGGTCTCCGATTTCCCTGTTATGGGTTTCATAGAACCAGCGCTCAAATAACTCGTCATCGCACCATGCTCGATACCATAATGCCTGCTCGTAGGTCAGCGGAACTTCGTGAACTTTGATTTCAAGCGGCGCAATCTCTTCTCCGAGTTGGTCTTTACGCCTGCGCAAAACCGTTGCCGACAACAGCAACTGGATAGTGCTCAAATTTGTCGGCTCAGGTCCGATGCGCCTGCGTTTGTTCAGTAAGTTTCTTTCAACGACCATGAATTGCTTGGAGAAACGGGTGACTCCTTCCTGTTCGGGAGGAAACGGATAAGCCTGCGAGTTGGGTCTTGCAGCAAGCTGTAACAGCATTGGCAAGTCGGAAAGCAAGTTCTTGATAGGAGTTCCTGTCATGATGAGGCGATACTTCGCTGTGACAAGCCGTCGTGCTGCAATGCCTCGCAAGCTTTCGCAGCTTTTGACGTAAGTGCCTTCGTCCACAACGAGCACTCCGTTCCGGACGAACTTCTTGAGAAACCACGCTGCGTCCCTACGGCGGGAGATATAAGGTGAACCGTTGAATGGGCAGCCATAGGAGCATAAACCGTTGTGATGGACAATGCGATTGCAATAGAAGCAAGGTTCGCCGTCATTGCGTTTCACAATTTGCTCGTCTCCGATGGCATCCCGTAGCGCCTCATACCAAGTTATGGCGAACAATGGGTATATCTTCCCAACCTTACGGGACAGACGAGCAAGCTGAATTGCGTCTTCTACGCCAGAAACTACGAACCACTCTGCCGCGAATTCTGCACCGAAAAATTTCCCGATTTCGGCAAACCATTGCGGAATTAAGTCCTGCGGTGCAACAACAAGCACTCTTGGTGCGCAGTCGCCAATAGCCAGTGCTCCAAGCGCAAAGGTTAACCCACCAATAGTCTTGCCACAGCCCGGGTCCCATGCGAGAATCCCGAACCGCTTTGTCAGCAGTTTCATAATGTCTTCGCACTGGAACTGAAACAGTTTCTGTCCTTGCTGGCTTAGAATGTCAGCAATCATCTCTATTGCTTGTTCTGCTTTCTGGGCACGCTTGCGGTCAACTTTCTCTACGGTCGGAACATCTGGAAGTTCAAAGCGTTCAGCCAGTTCGAAGACATCGGATTCGAAGTAATGGTCTGGCGAATACTTCTCTGGCAGGAACGCAACGAGTTCAGTGTGCGTTCGTTCGACCGGAGCAAATTCTACACTGCCATCGTCGTTGACCATCAAAACTTCGGTTCGTTCGGTTCTAGTCCTCGGAAAGACTGTGACTGGGACGAGTTCGTTAGTGGACTTATCCACAAGTGCGCCATCTTCGTCGTCTAAGAGTGCAAACCGAGCGCGAAGGCTAAGTGGCAGCAATGGTGCTTTCGCAGGGCTAACAGCGGCATTTTTCAAGTTTATGAGTTTGACCAAGTCTTCATTGCTGGCGCACAGGAATCCCAACTTGATGCATCGCAGGAGAAAGATGAGTTTTGTTCGGTCAGTTGCCAGAACGGAGACATTCTGACCGTTGAGCCGGTAGACGAGGTCTTTCATGCCGAGTTTCAGGAAAAGCCAAATTCGAGCGTGGTCTTGTGCAAACCGAATTTTGCCGTCGGGAGTAATCCAGAGGTCAGGTTGAGTTTTGCGTTTGAGCAGGAGATCGATGACGACTGGGAATTCATCAGGTTGTTGCTTGAGTTCCTGCAGTTTCTTGAGTGTCAGTGGAGTGTAGATCGTGAATTCGTATTTGTCCTTCAACGATGGTATTGATGCAACTCTTTCTCCAAACAGCCAAGCAAAGCGATTTGTCCATCTTCTGCTGGGCAGCCCATTATTGAATTCAATCGTAACGACCAATTGAGGCATGAGTTTGTTTGCCTTTTCGATGTAAGCGTTTCTGAACGGATCGATGAAGACGACCCTCGGATACACCCTCAGAGTGTTGCAGAGTTGTCTTAACTCTTCAAACACAGCATCATCGTCGCCGAGGTCTTGCAACCTGAACATTTCTTCTGGCTGGAATGGGCACAGCTTGAAAAGTTCGTCAGCGCCAATTACGAGTGCTTTTGAGGAACGAATCAGTTGTAAGGCTGCAAGTTGCTTCGGATCAGTCATAGGCAACCACCTCCAGTCATTGCTCGAGTTTCTTATTTGGTTTCACACGAGGAGCAAACCGCATCACTGAAGGACAGAAAACGGTCATCACTTTCACCAGTGGACCGTTCCTGTTCTTGACGAGGGCACACTCTATGTCACGAGTGTTGTCTTTCTCCGACTTGTCTTTGTCCTTTTCCTGAGGTCGCAGCATCAAGACTTGCGATGCTGCGTGACCGAGCGCTGATGAGTAGTAAATCTGCTCGAGGTCAGCTTCAGAGGCATGAGCGGTGCGGTTGATCTGAGACAACCCGACAATGACGCACCTGTAACGAAGGGCAAGCCGCTTCAACTCCCGTGAAAGTTCCGCGAGTGCTTCAACCATCCCTTCATCTTTAGCCGATGCCATGAGGTGTAGGTAGTCGATGACAACGATGTCTGGCGAATAGGTCTGCAAGGCGATAGCAAGTTGCGGTGTGTCGAAGGTCTCGGAGAACGCAGAAGCGTCAATAACTTTGATTGGAAGCTGTTTCAAGAACTTGTAGGCTTGCAATGTCAGCGGAGCGTTTGCATCGTGCGGTCTCGGAGCAAAGAAGAACCCAAGATTTACGAACCCTATGTGAGAGAGAAATCGGGCGACCATCTCTGATTTGCGCATCTCGAGGCTGACATAAAGCACTCTCCTTTGAACAAGCGCAGATTCAACAGCCATCTGGATTGCGAAAGCAGTTTTGCCGACAGAAGTGCGCCCAGCGATCACGAACAAATCTCCGGGTGATGTCGATTTCAGTGCATTATCGAGTTCCGGAATTCCTGTCTTAATCATCTCGCTTGGTCGGTTGAAAATTTCACGCAAGTCTTCGAATTCAGGGTCTGCACCATCTAAAGAGGAATACCGAACGAGTGCTTCTCCAACTGCTGCCTGCACTTCAGCAAGTGCTTCTTCGAGAATTTTCGGCTGCGATTGTAATTGCTTGGAAAGTTCGCCTAATTGGGCTGCCAGTTTCTGGGCAATCTGTTGCTTTGCCAGCTCGACAACATAATCTCGCGCCAAAGCAATTCTCGATTGGGAATCAAGGGTTTCAAGCGCTAACTGCATCGATGAACGCAGAATTCTCCTGTAAGACTCGGGGAGGCGGGCTGCTATGATGAGTGGATTGATGCTCCCATTGTTGCTGACCAAGTTCCTAATTTCGTTGAAGATGCTCCTGTGGACGGGTTCAGTGAAGATTTCGTCTCCACAGCTTGACAAGAATTCTGCGACTTGCTTGTCAATGGCTGCGAGTGCGATCAATGCTTGTTCCAGTTCTTTCATTTGAGCCCACCTCCGGCTATAATTTCATGAGAGTAGTCAAAGTTGTGACGGCAGCGGTCTGCGCAAATGCTACGGTGGGATTGCGATGGAACTTCTGTTCTTCGTCTCAGACTTTCACTTCGGAAGGCGGACCGCAGGGTGGAATGCAAGAACAGCCAGTCGAACGTTGACCATCATCGCAGAAAAAGTTCATTCTCTCATTCAGACCTACAAGCCTGACAATGTGTTCATTCTCTTCCTCGGAGATATCATGGACGGAGAAGCTGTCTATCCCGAACAAGCCTACGAGCTTGAACTTCTTGGGTTTGAGCAGGTCTATGAAGGCGCTCACATATTTCTCGAAAATTTTCTGATCCCACTGGCAAGTGTTTGCAGGTTGACAATTGACGGAGTGCCGGGCAATCACGCTTACTTGAGAGTTGCCCACAGGAAAACGAACCTTGATGCTTTCTTCTATGCGACAGTTGAACAGGGTCTGAGGGAAAGGCGAGTTAAGGTTCATTCTCGGTTCTTCACTCGCGAGTTCAACGATTCTCTTGAGGTGAAACTTTCTCGTTGTGGCAAGTTCAATGTCCTTATAGGGCACGGTCATTTTCTCAGGAGCGTCGCTGAAAATCCTGCAACTTCCGCCCAACGCAGGGTTCTGGCTTGGTTCAGTTCTTACAGTGCCGCTGGCGTTTCTATTGACCTTGCAGCTTTTGGTCACTTCCATCGCTTCTCCCTCTTTGCAGTTCCTGGTGGTCGCTGGATTCTGTTGAACGGCTGCATGCTCGCCTACGACGAGTATGGGTTGACCCGCTACGGCAATCACGGCGACAGAGTGTGGTGCGCTCTCGTTGTTGAGGACAAGAGATTGCTCGCTGTTCACCCAATAACTGACGAACGATTGAACTCAAATCGGAAACCGAAAATCGCCAGTCCTTGGAGAGATATGGACCTTTCCGAGGTGCAAAGAAGACAAAACAATCAAGCACAGAACAATTTCGATAGAAAGTCGCGATAGGCTTCTTTGGTGGCTGTCTGCGCTTGACCTGAATGAGCAGTACATCGACTCTACCGTTGCGCCTCCGCACTGCAACGAGATCCCACTTTCCGTGTGACCCTGCAGCGCGGATGACATGCCAACCTTTCTTTTCGAGTTCGTGTTTTAACTTGTATTCTGCTCGTGCTCCGGTGTGGTAGCGCGCCATTGGGCATCATCTCCTACAGAAGCATCACGAGCCTCTCCAGTGCATCTAAAGCACCGACATTCTGATCGCGGGCGATTTCGTCAAGCAAGTGTTCTATGCGAGCGAGGTCAGATTCTGAGCGCAGGTTAGTCCCAAGTCTCATGAGTAGTTGCATTATGTAGAATCTTTCTTCTGGGTCTGAAATTTGGTCGAGTTCAGGGTAGGTGAGATCGCCAGTCTTGAACTGGATCAGCCGGTAGAGCCCGTGCGGAGAAACCTTCATAGCGGATCACCTCCGCCTGCGTTTCCGTTCACCAATTTTCTCGGCGACGATGACTGAGAAGAATTCAATGGGCATCCAGACCTTCCCATCAGCGTCCGTCATTCCATCTGCCGTGTGGTCGGTTACTCGTGCGACTTCGAAGTCTCGCTCAGCGGCATTCAACAAGGCTTGGAAGATTCTGTAGTATTGTTCAGGGAACAGGATCGCTGTTTTGCCGTTGTTAAGGGAGATTCGAATGAGAGCCATTTGTGGTCACCTCCTCTTGTTGCGTCAAAGCCATGAGCACTTCGATGGCATAGTTGAGGGCTTCTAACCGCCTTTGAGCCTCTGCTTGCGATAACTTACCCTCACTGATTGCTTTAGGGTAGTAGCGTGTCCTCACCTTCCTCTCCCGCATGAGTTCAAGCAGTGCAACCTTCAATTTCGTTTGGTCAAACCTCGACATACTTGCCCACCTCCGTTTCTTCTTCTGTTTCCGGCGTTACTGGACTATTCTGCGTTTCTTTCTTCGACGATTCCTTGGACGACTCATAGTCGCTGCCGAAGACCATCGACATCAGCGCACAAACGCGGTAGTTGAACTGGTCGTGAAGTCGCATCATGCAAGTGTTTTGCTGGAAGACGAGTTCAATAATCGATGGAGTGGGAATAAACTTGATGGCTTTCTCAAGCAGTGCCGTCCAGAAAGTGCTGGTCCATTTAATCTCTCCAATAACTTCCGCTTTTTCGGCGGTGAATAGAATTGACTGTTCTGTTGATGACCAGATGTAATGCGACCCATCGGGAAGGATGTCCCAGCGCGCAATCGCAGAGCGACTATAACGGGATACTTTCTTTTCTGCGTAGGTCTGGATTGCCTTCTTGAGGTGTTGCCAAGTTGCACGGTCAAACCGAAGTTGTGCGTGTGCGGGTGTAAACAGCAAATTGTTCACGACTCGGTAATAATGACTGCTGTTTTGCATGTTAGTGGGAGCGCAAACAAAGCCGTCATCAAGGATGGCATAGATGTAACTCTTTTCTTCTTTTGAGGCAAGTGCGAAAGCCTGAACGGTAAGTACCGTCAGCTCTGGTGGGACTGAGAGAAGCGTTTCGTCTCTCGTCAGTACTTCCGCTTGATCTGCTGTAAGCAGCGACGCTGCAAGGATGGTTTGGTCTGTAGCGATGATGGCTGCAACGACCTGTTGCATCGCCCATTCTGGTCCTTGTCGGAGCGGGACTACCCAGATGTTACTGAACTCCCACTCGCCTCTATAAGGCTTTACTGCGTTGCTACTGTCCTTCCACGCATTGAGACCTTGAAAAGAGATAATCGGAGACGCTTCGCTCATCAGTTCTGCAGATTGAGCCCGTAACGGGTCGTAGTCTTCTTCGTCCTGTCTAAAGCCAAGCGGAAGAAGGTACTGCGCTCCGTCGCCCAACTGAACAATCAATCGTGCCATGTTGCTGTGTGGGAAAATGGCGACTTCTTGTGGTCCTACTGACTTCAATAACTGGACAAGCATCGGAGCGAAGACAACGAGTTTGCCAGTTTCTTCAACAGTTGCAGGGACTGAAATCTGAAAATAGTGAGCTCCGTCAGATGCATGGACTGTGAGTCTGTCCTGCAGTGCCTCAAAGAGGCATTCTTGCCGAAGTTTGCTCTTGCAAGCTGCATTGAGAATGTCCGCAAGATTTTGCGCATTCACACGAACCTTCATGGCTGACCACCTCCCTGTCCTGTGCGTGTTGCAATGCCAAGCCCATCTTCCTCAAGAACACAACCGAGAGAAGGCGCAGGGAAAGTGACTTGTCTCTCGAAGTCAACGAATTCATGGGAGTTGCCTTTCCGAGTGACAGCGAAGAAGTTGTTGTCTATCAGCGCGCAGTCGTGACCGATCAGATGTGCACTTTTAATCCTCCACCCGTGAACGACCCTGAGCCTGAGCGCTTCAATGACTGGTCGAAGTTCAAATTCAGCGGCTCCGTTCAGGATTAAGCCCGACCGTTGGTTCAAGACCAACACTCGCATCGGTTCCATCCGCATACTCAGTCACCTCCGTGTCTTCTTTGAGTTCGAGAATTCCATCCTGACCGAATTGGTTCAGGACGGAGAGCAGTAAAAGCAAGCGTCGCTTGCTTTTCAGCATTCCTGGTGGCTTTCTCACCGACATTGCGAGATCTTGGTCAATGCGGTAGATTTGAAACCAGATTTCTCGCTTGATTTCGTTCAATTGGAAACGAGTGATTTCCGCCACTCTTAATCACCTCCGAGTTACGGTTTGTTTGAGAAACTCAAGGTCATCCCGCCTGAGGTAAATTGACTTCCCAATCCGTATTGGCTCGATGAGATAAAGCAGACTGCGCGCTCGTGTGCGCAATCTTTTGCTTCTAACCGCCTCGGTCAGGAGAACCCACTCGTCTTTTGGTGGCTGCCCAGTCCTGCAAATGGATAGGAGTATGTGGATTTTGTCATTATCTTCGTGAATGTAATAACCATTGGACACAGGAAACCGACGCGCTATTCCGAGTTTCTTTGCCCATCTGAGTGCTTGGTAGTTGCGCAAATTATGCTGGCGACAGAAGTCAGCCAGTCTGATCCAGCCGTTCGGAATTCTTGGATGCTTGCGCTCATAGTGGATTCTTTGCAGCAGCGGTAGGGCGTCTTCTGGAATCATCAGTCGACCACGATGTTTTCGAACCGGAATTCTCGCAATTGCGTGAAATCTGATGGTGCGATAAATGTCGTTGTAGGGAATATTGAGAGCGCGAGAGACCTGTCGGACATCCAGCTCTCGTCTCTTCGTATTCACGACATTCACATTTCGTTCACCTCACTTGCACTTTCGAGTTGCAGTTCCGAAACGATGTCTTGGAGTAACTGTTCTGGAACTCGCCTGAGCCAGTAGCCGTTGTCGTCGGATGGGAGCTCGTGGGAACGATCGAGAAGTTTCTCAGCAATCGCAGATTCGAGTTCGTCGATAGTCCATTCTCGCTTGACCGCAACTTCTGCTAATTCACGCTCGAATGGAAATTCTTCAGTGTCCTGCCTGTAGGAACGCCAAGCGGTGATGAACGCTATAACTGGGTCTCCAATAACTGTCCGTGCTTGCAACTGCTTCTCCATCAATGCAATGAGGGTTCGTTTCTGCTCTTCAGTTAAATTGCGGATGTAGCCATCGCCGAAGTGCTGCTTTGCTAACCTGCCAAGCGCTTTGGTGTCCAAGTTCAATTTTCGCGCCAGTGAGAAAATTCGGCTCGTAAGTTCATCTCGATTCGTTGGTTCCTCCGCTGGAGTTTCTGCTTTTGCTCCCTGCGGTGTTTCTTGTGATGTCGCCTGTGTTGGGCTCGGTTGATCGGACTGTTCATCTTTATTTCTCCGTTCGGAGACAGCCGGTGCAGGCTTGCTTTCAGTCAGGATCGGGACCGCTGATGGTTTCGGCTTTAGTTCTGGTAAGCTGAGCATCTGCAACAACTGGTTGAAATCCGCCGGTGCTTCTATGAGGTTAGGAACGCGAGACTTCGTAAGAAGCTGGATTCCATTCGGTGGGACGATGACTAACTTCCGGTCCTGTGACGGAATTAACGGGTCGTTAGGAAAAGCAAGATAGGCAACGATGTCGCAGGATGCGACGAGGTCATTGCGGATGGCAGGTGTAAGGTCTGGAACTGCTCCAATGATTGGACCGTTCTCCCGACCTCGTTCGTCTTTCTGTCTAACCCACCTCGGAAGTGCTGTGAGGAGCAAGTGCTTGCGGATGTGAAGCAACGGCAATATCGCAGTCCTGATCTCTGCGGTCAGCCGTTGCCATTCATCCCAAGTCACCCTCTCCTTTGAGCGCAACTCCTGAACCCTGCGCTTCACGAAAATTGACAACCCGTCGAAAACTACGCTTTTGAAAGTCGTATCGGACTGCAACTCCTTGACCACCTGCAGTAATTCTTCGCCACTTTTCACAGGGCAGACCGAAATGTTCGGTCTACCCATCAAAGCCAGAATACCGCCCTCAAAGTCAAGAACCAAGACGGGTGGTGGCAGCGTCCCTGCGAGCGTGGTCTTGCCTGCACCCGCTGGAGCATACACTAAGACCTTCAGTCCAATTTCGCTGAGCGCTTCTTGAACGGTGAGAGTTTGAACCATAAACATGCACCTCCTCCTTAGCGTTTCAGTGCTTCAAATCTTCAACCGTCGCCAGACATCGACGACTGTGGCGACGGTGACTTTGCGGTACTCATCGAGGTTCACGACCTTTGCAAGGGCTTTGGTGTCGAGAGTTCGGCGTTGTTCGTCGTGAACCTGCAACCCGAACTCTTTCCCGACCCATCGCCCTCGCTTCTTTCCGATTTTCTCCAGAAGTTGCTGGCGTGCTGCCTTCTCTTGCTCTTCGAGAGACTTCTTTTGTGTCCTGATGGAGTGCAACAGGGCAACGATTTCCTCAATCTCGTCAGGCATGTCGTAGACTGGAAGGTTTTCCTCGTTTCCCTCTTCTGGCACTTTGGGTTCTTCTTGCTCTTGCTTCTTTGCCCAGCATTGCTCGTAGAATGGGCACTGAACGACCATGCGAGAAATTCGCGAGAACCACCTGCATGGGAACTTCGTTGCGTCGTAATCGGCAGGAATTGGCGGAAGTTCTCCAGTCTCAATGGCGTGTTTGAGAAGTTCAATGCGAAGGACGAGTTCGGAGTGCCAACTTGGGTCATAGGCGAAGGTGAAGACTTGAAAGAGCCTCGGGTTTTCTCTCGGAAAATATACGAGAGCGGCGTAGTGCTCTTCCGATGTCATTTCGAACAACGCTGAGAGATAGGCGTGAACTTGGACGACATGATGCTCGACCGGGAGAAATTCGGGAGAACACCTTGCGGCTGCTATAGTTTTGCACTCAATCAGGAACTTTCGTTGCGGGAAGTAGAAGTCAATGTGACCTTTCACGCCTGCGAGTTCGACTTCAAACTGCGGGTAGATTTCCTCGCCTTCGAATGCTTCAGCGATGAAATTCTCGAACAAATGCCCTGCAGCAAGGATACCTGCAGCCTCGGTTAAATCCGCCGTTATTCCAGTCCGCACTGAAAGCACAGTTGCGCGAGGACATAAACCAAGTGCTGAAAGCCGTAATCGAGGTTTATCAGACTGCGCAACTGAAGCGAACAAGGATTGAATTCGGTTAGCGACACTGTCGCGCAAAGCCACCAACAGTTTGCTCTTGTCCTCCATGCGAACTCACCTCCGCCGTCAAAAGAGTCAAACTCGCACTAACCGCTTGCACGGGTGCGACTTGAAACGATCTACGGCGTTACCTGCAGACGCAACGACTTTCTCCCGCCATGACTCAGGGTCTTCTGGAAGGAGAACAGCGAGAAGGGCTTCATAGCCGCAGTGTTTGCAATGGAGGGAAACTTCAACCAACTCCGGTCTGTCACACAACCTGACGACAACACGGACATCGTTGTCCTCTTCTTCGAGCCCAACTACCTCGAAAAATTTTCGCCTGAGTTCTTCCTCTCTTGCCTCTCGCAACCGCAACAATTGCTGCAACACCATAACCGATCACCTCCAAATTTTACGCTCTGAAGTATATCAGATTTATCCATGAATGTAAATGACGGATGTAGGGGAGATGAGAGAGAGAAAATGCCGAGCGCCGGCAGTGACACCGGCGCTCGGCGGTGGTCAATCAACCTTTACTGCGGGTAGGAGATGGAGTTTCCGTCAGGGAACTGGAAGGTCACTCGCTTACCATCAAACAAGATGTCCAGGTTTGGACCTTTGCTCTCCCAGTAAGTTACAGACTGGCGTTTCAGGAAGAAGAACAGCCTCCGTGCAGCAGCGAGGAGTTTACCCTCTGGAGTTGAAGTGTCAATGTGTTCCCTAACACCGTTGCGCCGCTTCGTCGCAGACAGGTTGGCGATGATGTCCTGAATTTCGTCCTGCGACAAGCCTCGTGCAGCAAGGACGCTGGCGAGTGCTTGGAAGAACGCTGCCTTGCGGTTGCCGACTTTGGAAGATCTCTGCATAGTTTCGTTCCCGTTGCCGTCTGATGCAGGAGTAGGTGTTGGAGTTTGTGGCTGGGTAGCAGTAACGGGTTGTTCCGCGAACTCTTCTTCCTCTGCAACTGTGGCAGGGACTTCGGAAATGTGTTGAGTGTCGGCGAAAACAATCCAGACAGAGCCGTCGCCGAGTCTGAGCTTGACAGCGCCTTCGAGTGGTTCGGCGCTGACTGCACTCGGGTTGGCATGAAGTGCGCGGGCGAACTTCGGCAGTGCCATGCTGCGAGACTTGCCGAACGACTCGACCCGAACGAACCCAGCAGGATTAACGCTGATGCTGATGGTGACGCCCTCGAGAGTGGCAAAGTCGAACTTCTTCATAACGACCACCTCCGTTGAAGTTTTTTGGTGCTTAAAATCAAACCGCCCGACTCCAGAGATACTGGGTCGGGCGGTTCGTTCGCTTAGTTGTGGTGCGCAAAATTTGCGTCAGAACTGGTCAGTCAGCGACAGAAAATCCGAAAGCGCTTCGTCGAACTCCTTGCTCAGTGCAAGAAGCTCTTCTTCACTTGCGCTATCGAGGCGCTGGATGATGCTTAGAAGTTTACGCTTCTTGGACGCTTTCAGAAGTGCCTTGATGATTTCGTCTGGCAGCAGTGAGTAAGGCATGAACGCGAGTTTCGCATAGTGCTCCTGTTCAGTTCGAGATAACTGCTCAAGCGGTGTCGTCAGAAGTCTTCTCAAGTTTTCTGGGAATTCGTCTATCAATTCTCCGAGTTGGTCAAGTTCCAGTTTACCTTGGATGACTGCAGCAGTTGCGATGGTGTAAAGGTCGAAACTGAAAGGTTTGCTTGGTGGTCTTCTGGCTGCTCGTCTCAACAAGTTGCCAAAGAAACTGAACACTAACCGCAGATAGGCAGTTCCGAGAGTTTTCCTGCGTCCATCAAGCATTTTGGACAGTGTTCGGCGCATCTCGTCAGGGAAAATTAGCAACGCCCGCGCAACCTTCTCTGGCGAAGGCGGAGGTTTCGCTCTGCAGACTGCTTCAACGAAGCCAGAAACTGGGTCATATCGTTTGAGGTTGTCGAACACACTAATCGGAAATTGGTCAGGGTCTCGTCCTTGTGGCAGAAGTTGAACTTTCAAAACTGATGGCGGAATCAGTGTCGTGAGCATCGCTATGCTTGTTGCTGTAGCTTCAATTCCTGCAGGGTCGCTATCAAACAGCAGGACAATCTCGGCGTCCTTGAAAAATTTCCTATGCTGCGCGTGCAGTTTCTTGAGAATTGTCGCTTGCGCAAGTGTTAGGTTAGTGGACATCACACAGACTGCAGGGACGCCGTTGATGAGAAAGTGCATTGCATCAAAGTAGCCTTCAACGACATAGAGCAGTTTGTGTTTTGGCAGTTTCTGTGCAGCCTCGTAGGAAAACGCCAAAAACGCTCTTTTCTGGAACAGCGCTGTGTTGCGAGTGTTGATGAATTTTGGTTTTTGCTCATCTGAGATGGCTCGTCCTGCGAAAGCGACAATTCTGCCTCGTTCATCACGCAGTGGGATCGTAATCCTGTTTTGCAGCAACGGATAAAGCGAGTCCGAGAAAAGACCGCTTTGCTTGAGCAATTCTGGCGGGAAGCGACTGAGCGCGTTCAACAGTGCGTCTCTTTCTGGCGGTGCATAGCCAAGTTCAAATGGCTCAACAAATTGCAATCTGTCAGTGCGAAGGAGAAAATCTAAGACTGGGTCTTGCGGGTTTCTAAGTCGAGCCTTCAACTGCTGACGGAAGAAATCATGCGCTGCCGATAGCACTTCCAACACCGAGACTGCTTCAGCTCGCTCGCTATCCAGTTGGACACCGAGGTCTCTCAGCATGGATGTTACAGTTCCTGCCCTTCCGCATCCAAAGCAGTGGTAAATCATCTTCTCGATGTTGATGTAGCATGATGGCTGAGTTTCTGCGTGGAATGGGCATAGAGTTTTCAGCTCGTCTTTGCGGTAGGTTGGCTGTAGGTCAAGGTAGGTTGAAAGCAGAGCGAGCAGTTCTTCTCGCTCCATCACCGCGTCGCCTCCTTCCAGTCCTCAACCCGCCTCGGAGTGAATAGATATCCTGCCTCGGAAAGGTCAGGGTCAGTGAGATTGTAGGCATAGCCGTAGCCGAACAAACCCTGTTCGTCATCTCGCTCGATGTCAGTGTAGAGATAGGCAAGGTAGAAATCTTCTGTTTCAACGCCAGTGACTCGTTTGATGCGCTTTCCGTTGAAGCGCAGATAACCTACCTGCGCAAAGAAGCTGAGTTCGGCAATCACTGCGCGCCAGAGTCTGTCGTGGTCGTGCCTGTAGTCCGGATTCTCACGAGCAACATTCTTCACGATTTCCGCAATTCTCGCCTTCAACTCCTGCTCGGTCATCTATAACCACCTCCCTTTCTTCACTGCACTTCCTTGAGGGATTGAACTTGACTGCGCACAACGAGAAGTTTCTCGGCAATAATGTCTGCAAGGTCAACGACTGCTTGAGCAGCATCACCGAAAGTCTCGATGAGTTTAAAGTAGCGAAGTCTTTCGCCAGTCACGCCGGAAGTCTTGTGCGTCAGGACATAGCCAGTTTCTGGGTCAGAAACTTTGAACCAATAGGCAGTCGCACCGCTGCTCCAGACCATGTCGTCTGCGTCGGTGTCGTAATCCCACTCCAGTTGCCACTGCAAGCCCAATAGATTTTCAACAGTTTGGATAATGATTTCGGCAAGTGTGCGAGGCGAGGCGTCCTCAACACTGCGAGAAAGAGACCACTCGTCAGCGAACTCGTCGTAGCGTGCAACAATTGCGTCCTTCAGTTCTTTCTCGGCAGCAGTGAATCTCTCGTCCTGCGTCATACTGCGCCACAGTCGCAGTCGCTCCATAATACGTACCTCCTTTCGTTAGTTATTCTTTCTTTTTTGTCTTCTTGAATATTTAAACGACATATTATTATTAGGCGACGACTGTACTGCGCAACGAAATTCGGCAGTGCAGGAAAATTCGCTGGTTCAGCGCAGCGTTAACGACTGAAGGCTGCAGGTCAGGATTTGTAGAGTTTGTTCTACGACGGACTCAAGAGGCTGAGAAGCGTCAACAACTTTGATTCTGTGCGGTTCTCTGCTTGCCAGCCACAGATAGCCATAACGAACTCGTTCGTGGAACTCCAGTGACCTTCGCTCAAAAACCGTCTTTCGCTGTGACCTTCTGAGCCCAATTTCTGGCTCAATGTCCAGCAGGATAGTTAGGTTCGGAACAAGTCCACCAGTAGCGGTGTCATTGAGTTGCATCAGTCGCTCGACTGGCAGTCCAAGCCCGAAACCTTGATAGGCGATAGTGCTGTCAATGAAACGGTCGCACAGCACTATTTCGCCACGCTGCAGAGCAGGTCTGATTACTTTCGCTACATGTTCGGCTCTGTCAGCAAGAAACAGAAAAGTTTCAGTCCACGCAGTTCTTTCATCGGTTGTCATCAGAAGTTGCCTGATGAAAGTGGTGTTCGGTTCAGATGTCAGCAGGACAGGCAAGCCTTGTCGTCGGAGATAGTCTGCAATCAGATTCGCAACAGTCGTTTTCCCACTGCCGTCGATGCCTTCAAAAGTGACGAAGAGACCGTGCATTTAGTGCGCCTCCTGTGCATTCTTAGTTCGCACGAAAATTTTGTCACTGCGGAATCTTCAACTCGTAGGCAATCCGGGTTTCTGGCATCGTTCATTTTCTCCTGACTCTTGCTCTGCGGAATCCAGATTTTGATTCTCGAGAATCGCCTGAACTGCATCAGCGACTCTCAGTAGGAAATCCCGCAGTTCCTTCCAATCGGCGATACCATCTTCGCAGTAATCTGCTGGGTAGATCGACACCAGTCCGAGCAACTTACCGTTGCGGCGTAGGATTAGGTACGGAAAACCATCGCAGGACGGATAGCTGTAAAGCACATCAAATTGAACTTCTGGATGATTGACCAGATAGCGCACGATCTTGCATACTGCAATGGACCAAGCATGAAAACTTTCTTCGTCAGACTGCATTTCGGACGAGAACCTGTCCAACATAAACTCCCTGAACCCTTCTGGAACTCTGCTGGACAACCACCAACTGGGAAACCACACCGCACCCGCTAATTCTTGCAGAACAAGTTTCTGCACTTTACGCCAGAAAGCTCGTTCTCGCTTCGGCAAAGTTCGCTGTGCCATGCCTGCTCACCTCCAGTCCAGAAATCACAAAACGCCGAGACGCACGGACTCTTCATCCAGCGTCTCGGCGCTTTCGGTGGTGCAGAATTACGCTTGTTGCACTAATCGCAGGAAATACTCAACAACCTGCACGACATCGTCAATGCTGAGAATTGGAAACACCACGCCGACTGTGCAACTGCCGTTTGAGCGCTCCGCAGTAAGGCATTTGAGTGTCTCAGGATCGACGCAGATGAAACTGAATTCGCCAGTGTAGCTCCACTCGTCTTTGAGAGCGTCTTCGTGCCAACCGAATTTTCTGCCAGTAAGCTCTTCAACTGCTTCTTCAACAGCCCAGGGAATCCAGTAAACAGGAAAGTCTGGATCACGAAACTTCTCGAACGACTCGAGAAATTCAGCAAAGGTTATGGGCTCGTCTTCATACTCAGCGCCAGAAATTTCGGCAAACGCCTCTTCCAACGCAGCTACGATTTTCTCACGCTCCATAGACACCAACCTCCTTTCGCAGATTTGTGCAGAAAGCGCCGAGACGCACTTCAGCGTCTCGGCGCCTGCAATGCTGCGTTCTACGCATCGGCTAACGCAGACTGGATTTGGTCAAGCAGTTTGATGACCAGTCGGACGATGTCTTCGTAGTAAATGACCGTGCCAGCGACACTTAGGAAGTAGTGGACATTCACGCCATCAAAAGTAAATTGCCGATAGGTTAGGCATTTTCGTGTCTGCGGGTCAACTGCGATGAATGAATACTCGCCAGTAAAACCTGACGGGTCGCGAACTAATTCGCAGTACCAAGCAAGTGGTTTGCCGATGAGTTTGTCGACTGCACGAATGATGATTTCTGGAATGTCGTTGGGAAAGTCAGGGTCATCCCAGTACTTTCGGTAGTGTTCGAGATACTCTTCAAGCGAGTAGTCTTCGGCGTCAGCTTCTTGTAACAGCTCTTGCCATGTTGCTTCGATCGCCTGTTTAATCTGTTCCTCGGTGTGAGTCAACTGCATAGACATCACCTCCGTCGCAAAATTTACTCGGCACGACTCTTCAGGTTTTGCTCAATCAGTTCGGCAAGCGACATTACTGCGTCAACGGCGTCATCAGCACTTTTAATGCGTGCACTGAAACTGATTCGAGACTCCCAACTGTAAACTGGGTCTTTGAGGAAAGTCAGGCATTGACCAGTCTCTGGGTGCACAGCGACAAAGGAGTACCAACCATCTGGAATCCACTCCTCGCAGTCTTCCGACTCTATGATGTGAGCCCAGAGAAAGTCTTGGTCAAGCAGAATTTCAACGGCTCGCTCGGTCAGTTCTGCGACAATTTGAGCGTCAATAATGTCCACTTCCTCCCACGCCTGCTTGATGAACCTGTCCAAATCCTCAATGTTGTATTCTGCTTGGGCTTCCCTGAGTGCTTGCAGCACTTTCTCCCTATCCATCACCATACACCTCCTGCGATTTTCTCGACTTCAAATGCAAGTTTGCCTATATCTTCTGCGCCATCACAGACATGTAGTTCCCAATTCCAGAAAATTGGCTGCACTAAGGGCATAATCTCTGAAGCGAGAACCATAGCCACTCTCGGCTTCTCGAATCGAGCATCACTTTGTCTGGCGAGCATAAGTGGGCGCAGCAGTGTCACTGCGCAGGCAATTCGCTCATAGGTGAGCGGATAAGTGTAGATTTGGAGTTCGCCTTCAAATAGTCGTTCTGCCTCGTCAGGTTTGCCTGATAACATCAGTTCCTTCCAGCGCCGACGCAGTCGTGTCGGCGCACCGAGAACTGGGTAGCGTTCTGGCTGCTGACTGAAGAGTTCGGCGTCCACTTCGTAGAGCACAACACGGTGAAAGAAGAACGCTAAACTTCTCGTCCTGTAGAGGGCATGTTCCAAATCCGACTCAACTACGAAAACACCAGTGTGCCGTTCACCTTCAATAAATTCAACTTCACCGTCCAACGAAACTGGTCCGCCACCGAGATAACGCACGACTGTAAATGCTTTCATGCTGCACTCACCTCCCTTGCGAGAAAACTCGCATGTGCTCGAACTCTTCAATGTCCCGCCACTTGTAGCCGACTGCCTGAAGAACACCACGACGCACAACATCTCGGTTGAAACTCCAAGTCACTCCCAACTTCTGCAATTTGCGCATGAACTTTCCCGCAGAAATGCCATGCAGGAAAGGACATTTCAGGAAGTGTTCGACTCTCAGGTTGTAAGGCAGTGCTGACAGTCCAGTGTAGGCTAAAAATCGCCTAATCTCTTTCTCACCCATCCAGATGCGTTCCCAGTCATCGTAAACTTCCGCAATTGGAGTGGTCTTTGCATCCACTTTCTTCACGAACATCACTCATCACCTCCGTTGATGAACTTCTCAATCGCCTTTTCTGCATGCTCAGGGCAGGCAACTACACGCACGCCTGCCCACTTGCCTTTGGTGCACTCGTAGACGACTGACCTGCTCTTTCGCTTGCAAACTTCGCACGGTGCAGATGACACCGTTACTGGCATCCAGACCGAACCATCACTTGCCTTCATCACTGATCACCTCTTCAGTCCCAAAAATTGCAAAGCCGTGCGCCAGCACTCTTTGGCACTGGCGCACGGCTATTGCTCGTTGTTGCAATGATTTCACTGCTTCTGTGTCAGTTGCGATTGCAGACTTTTGATTGCAGCCCACAAGTCAGAGGTGCTTCGTTGCACTACTCGCTGCGCTATCCGCTCAAAATACGACTGAAGTTGCAGTGTAACAGTCACAGCCATCTCTAACTCCCGAAATGCGCCATTCTCGGTGGCACTCTTCAAAATTTGCTCACACTCGGCAACCAGACTGGACAGCGTGTCATGGCTGTAGAATCTGCTGGGCGTCACCTTAACTTGGATGTCATTCTCAGTCGTCACGAAAGTGATTTGGTCGTTGCCGTTAACTTTGAACGAGAGACTGGAATTCTTGCCGATAATTTCCAACAGGGTGTAGCCATGCAGCACAAGTCTCTCTGGCAGGAGTCTTTGCACTTCACCTAACTCAAAGAACACACTTCCGCCTTTTACTTGCATGTGCACTCACCTCGGCACTGAACTTCGCCAGCAATCAGGCGAAGTTCAAGGTGTTTTGCCTCTCGCTGTGCAGCATGGTCTGCAGTCCGTAAAATGAACGGCTTGAGCCATCTCAGTACTTTCATTACAAGCAACAGTCCGTCGAACACTCCATGTGCGAATGCTTTGCGCAGAATCACTTCGGCTTGCTCTCTCGCATTTACTGAGTCCAAATTCGCCGAAGTAATCAAAAATGCGACTTCCTGCGTTGCCGACAACACAAACAGTTCAATGTCATCTCCATCGGGGGTCTTGAAATGCGCACTGGAGACAAGCATCTTCCGCAGGTCAGGCTCGTTGCGCATCACTGGCGGAAAGATGTGTTGCACTTCCCTGAAAAGCACGCATACGCTCTTGCGCTCATCCTGCATACGCACTCACCTCCGTCATTTCAATCCTCCGACGGCACATAAACACCTGCATCGGAGTAGTCGTCGCAGTCGAACAGCCAAAACTCCTCGTCGACTCTAAACAGGTGACCACTGCGACACTCAACAAGGAGAAATTCGTGGTCACTCTCTGCGTCCCAAGCAATGTCTACCCATTTCGCACCACACTTCGGACACTTCTGCCAAACTTGAAGAAATTCCTGCCGCACTCGCCTCAACTCTTGCTTCCAGTGCAAAATTTCCTGCACCGTCATCATGACCACTCACCTCCATCAAAACAAATCCCGCACCGCACAGGCTCATGAAAAAACCTGCACGGTGCGGCGCTCTTGCGCATAGTCGCCGAATCAGGCTTCAGGCTGCATCAATTTCCACCACTCACGAACGTCTTCTACAATCCGCTCAGGCAGTGAGTAGTTTCGGTCATCTGGGTGAATGAGAGTGGCGAGAACGACTAACGGAAGGCACAAAAGTTTGACTGACAGAACAATCAACGCACCAATGAAAGAGAAAATTACAACCACGAGAATAATCGTCAGTCCAGCAACAAGTGTGGCAGTAGCGCCACAGGCAATTCCGAGAATTTCTCGCAACCTTTTCGCCCACTGCTTTGCCTTCCTAAGCGCCTTCGCCATCACTGCCCACCTCCGTTGTTCCGTAGTAAAGCATTCAGATGCCTGTAGTGCTCCCAGAACATTCGGGAACGCAGCTGTTCATAGAACTGTGGATTCACAGGCATGACTTCTTTCAGGACATACCTGACCGCACGACTCGCCGCTTCTTCAACACTAATTCCTGCCCGTTCCGCCAGTGCCCTAAGGCTCTCTGCTTCAGGCTCAGTCAATACGACTCTGATTTCCTGCATCATGGGTCACCTCCTGTGCGTGCTAAAATTGTCACACAGATTGCTACACGAATAAATATGCTGCGAGGTGACTGAAAATGCTGCCACTGCCACTCGTACTTGACTTGGTCAAGATGTGGGCACTGCAGCAAGGCGTCAGAAAATTGCGCAAATACGCAGCAGACGACCGCCCAGATGTCCAGTTTGATATGCCTATTGTAGGTCAGAAAGTGGACATCTGGGTGCGCGCAGAACCTACTCCACCACCGACTGCACCAAAAGCAAAGCGTGCAATGGAAATTACTGTCGGCGGCGAGAAGTTCTGGCTCTTCTACCTGTTCCAGAAGGCGAAGAAGTAATCACAAAGTCGCAGTGAACAACCGACTACCATTATTCTCGAACTGCTCGGTGACAGTCCGCAGTCTATCAGCATAATACGCATTCGTGGAGCAGAAATAAAGGTAGACAAAGCGCAGCAGTCCGCAGAATTGCCCAAATTCCGTAGCAACTTCTAAAATGTCCAGTGGAAAGCGCTTCTCCTGCGCAGCAGTATAGAGATGGGACGCTTTCGCCTGCACATAAATGCGCCACTCTGCATCGTGATCCCACTCTGGTGGAACTCGCATCGACCTCTCTAACGATGCCAGACAGCGCAGAAAATCGGCGATGACTAATTTCGCAGTTGCTTCGGCATCCTGCGGTCCTTCCAGTCTGTAAGGCTTCATGATAGTCGCCGACTGCTTGACCTTCATGCCTGCATAATGCACAATTGCGTCAAGAAACACACCACTGCGTCGCTCAATGCAGCCACCATCAAGACTGAATGGTGTCGCATGCAGTTCTAACACCTTCCCATTTCGCTCATCATGTAGAACGACTTTCACTTTGCGAAACTTCATACGCACTCACCTCCAGTCAAAAATTTCGCCTCCACTCTCCCTGCCTCGCCGTCCCTGCCACTAATGCCGATAACCTTCTGAACAGTCGCACCTCGTCAACGCAATGACTAACCTGTGGTTGACTGCTAACTTGACTGCACCAACAAACCCATTCTCCCAGTCCTTCTCAGTCGCAGGTCTAATGGTGAACTTCCCAACCTGCTGCCTGTACTCGTTGACGAGTCGCTCAAACTCTCGCTTCGCTGCACTCTTGGGCAATGCCTGCGAACTCCACAATGGATTACTCGCAGTGTCAAACACATCAACATGGTAGTGAACCACTTCACGCTCCATAGCACTCACCTCCTAAAAAATTCGCAGGCAGGCAGATTTCTCCGCCTGCCTGCATCCCACAATGGTGCGATTGCAGAAGTGGCGGCGAGTTCACCACTCGCCGCCACTGGGCAGGTCACGCCAGTTCCTGAATCTCAAACTTCCACTCGTCTGGCAGTTCTGCCTTCTTTATCCTTTCCTTCCACTGTTCCAAGTGCTGCGAACAAAAGTGAATTCTGAACTGCAGTCGCCCATCAAACTTTCCCGACACACTCCAATGAGCCTTCTTCGAGCACTTCGGCTCACCAAGTGTCGGATACTGGCATCGCAAAATTTCCTTTTCCTGCATGCAGTCTACCCTCCTTCTCTTCAATTGCAGTCAGCGCCAGCAGCACCATCCCAGCACTGCTGGCGCTGAATTCTTTCCCTCAAGACTGCAACAGTTCAACCTTGTCATCTTCCAACTCTTCTGCCAAGACTGCCCAGTCAATCATGACTGGCTCCCAGTCCTTCGCACGCCACACCGCAGTGACAACATCTTCGTAGATAGGGTCTTTCCACAACGAATCTGGCGGTGCATACACTACTAACTTCAACCCTGCATACCAAACCTGCACCCATACCAGTCCATCATGACGCCGCAAAACTGTGAACTCAGCACTGCTGACATCGCCATGAATGACTACATGCGCATAGTCTTCTTCGAACTGCTTGAACTCGCAACGACTCCTGTGAATTTTCGCATCTGCCAACACCGCACTCACAAATTTCCTGACATCCATACTGCTCACCTCCGTAGAAAAAAAATTTCCCGACGCCCGCACTCTACTGCTGCGAGTGCAGTCTGTCCCTGCCCGCACTCGCCTGCCCGCAGGCAATCGCCCGCAGTCAGTCGCCCGCAGGCAGGTAACCACAGCCAGTCGCCCGCCCGCAGGCATCTGCCGCAAATTTCACTCCTGCTCGCCTCCGAACAGTCGTGTGACATTAACATCTCCACTAACTACGCAGAAAAGCCATCCAGTCTCAATCGCATTGTCTACAAGTAGTGCGTAAGTGTGCGGACCGAACGATACTGGCGGCAGAATCTCGCCAGTCGCCGATCACTTACCTCGCCCATAAAAATTTCAGGAGTGCGCACCGCAAAAAACGAAACGGCACGGCAGACTGCAGTCGCCTGCCGTGCCGTTCCTGCAGCACTGCTGTTGTTCGCATTAGTGCGCTTTAGTGCTAATCAACTGCGACACTCTAAACCACCTTTCACCGTCAGCACTGACTTCTAACCTGTTCCACTGGCGTTCTATCAAAGGATACCTACACTTCCAAGACTTCAAAATTTGCTGCCACTCAATCTTGGGTAGCTTGCACTGCCACTTGCCACACCGAACTGTCACAGTCTCGTCCAACGCAGTCATCAACCACTTACGCTCACTTTCTGGCAACACTACACCTCGTTGACTACCAACTACTGCCAGCACTGCCGTTTTCTCCGCAGTGCTGACTACCATGCGCACAATCTCAATTTTCTGTGCTTTCACCATCGGTAGTTTCTGCGCAACGAACCGTTTGTTGTAGGGTGCACTGCGACCCGAACCATGTCGCAGTGTGAGTTCAATCACTGCGTCACCTTGTCGAAACACGACTACCGATTGATTACTGGAAACTTGCACTGAATCTACGCCGAAAATCATCGGGTGACTTCGCACTCGCCTCTCCCACTCTCGTAGTATTAACTCCTGCCTGAATTTTTCCATAGTCGCCTCGTCAAGTTTCTCCGACTTCACCAACTTTGCCCTACTCCTGCGTGATGACTGTGAAGTCTTCGCAGTCATCTGCGCAGTGGCAAGAATTTCTGAAATAGTGGCGTCATCAAGACCTTTTGCCCTCAGCACTTTCGCTAGCACTTCTGCATGCACACGCATCGTTGCACACCTCCAATTTTGAGTGTCAAGACATTGTGCAGAAAATTTTGCACAATGTCAATCCCACAATGGTGCGATTGTAGTGGCGCAGGACACTTGTCTTGGTGTCCTGCGCCAAAGTGTGTGCTAATGCTGTTGCACTAACCTAAGCAACTCTGCTGGATTGAGTGCTGCTGGCGCAGCAGGATTAGTGCGCCGCAGCACTGTAGTGCCGTTCTGGCGTCTAATTTTGATTTTCTCGCACATAGTGTTATCGTCTACAAAATCCGTCAAAATTTGCACTTCTGCTACAATTTCACTGCGATTCAGCACTCTGTACCAACTGGTCAGGTGCCAGTGCTGCAGGACTGTCCACTCGCCGTCCTGCAGCACTGTGCGCCACTCGGGCAACTTTTCCCTCGCCTCTGCCACTCGGCAGAATACGCATACCTGCGACGCACTCGGTCTGCCACACTTCTTGCAACGCACTTTCGCAGCACCTCCTTAGTGTAGATTTTTAAACTCACTCAAAAATTTTCACAACTGCGCATCTTAACACTCTTTAAACTCCTGTGCCACTTTGCTGCGTCCTGCTGCTGTTTCGTCCTGCTGCGTCCTGCTGCTGCGTCCTTTGCGTCCTGCCATTTTCTGGCAACTCCTTGACCTGCTGCATGTAAGGCAGTCTATTTTTGTGGCATTAAAAAAGGGTAGCCGATAACCTGCTGGCTATCGGCTACCCTTGACGGCATCATCATGCCGTTTCGGCATTTTGTGCCTCGGCATCATTTTGCGCCTCGGCATTTTGCGTCAAAATGTCCTGTGGCAATTCACCCTTCCTTTCGGGATGCCATTCAGCATACATCTTGACGGCATCCCGAAAATCGGCATCTTGCAAGATGCCTTCTTTGGTCTCCTTAATAAGGGACTTGGCAATTTGAGGGAAATGGAAGGCAATGCTGCGTCTTTGCCATTCCTTCAACTCAATGCCGAACCTTTTTGCTGCATTTTCCAGTTTAGCCACAATTTCTGGTCCTTTGGCGTCTTTGCGTCTTCTTTCTTTGCCGTCGGTGTCTTCTTTGGCATCATCTTGCGTCAATGCCAATTTTGCCGTCTCCGTCAATGTGCCATCATCCCACCACACCGTCACCGTCCCGTCCTCTACCTTTACATCAATACGCACCAACCCGAACTCTCCGATAATCTTTGCTACTTTTCTGCCTACCTCTGTCAAGAGTCCGATAATGTCCTGCCTGCGTCTTGCCTCTTGCAGTACCTCCTCGGGATTGAGTCCCTTTGCCTGCAACACTTGCATCAAAATGTCCTCTCGCACCATCATGTCCGTCAACCTCCTTTTGTCAAGGATTTTTGCTATCGGCATCTTTGCCGATAGCCATCATGTAAGATAGCCAAACCGATGCCGATGTAAGCCCGCCCTACGCTTACCAGACTTTTCTTTTAGTCGCCACGCCGAAAGCGTGTTTACTAAAGCCAGACTTGCCAAGCCAGACTTGACAAGAAACTGTTCTCGTGATATAATCATTCACGAATGTAAGGTGAACTTGATATGCTGTTGACAGTCAAGAAAGTATCAGATTTACTCGGCGTCGATTGGAAGGTTTTGCGTGTTTTGTATAAAGTTGGTCTTTTGAAACTTTTGCACAATTGTTATGTTGATATATTTCAGGCAAGAGCGTTATTGCTTGATGAAGATATTCGCTATGCTGCAGAGAAAATTGCAAGTGAATTTCCGAAAATCACTAACGACAAGCGACGGTTGAGAACGAAGTTTGTGAAGTTTCTTCTTGAGAACCGAGGCTATGTCAGGACTTCTGCACTGGCTAAGATGTTCGGAAAGAGTTACCAGTGGGCGAATGTAGTTGCGCGCAGGAAACTGACAACAATCAAAATTGGTGGCAGGTTATACATTCGTGTTGGTGACAAAAAGTGGCAAAATTTCATGGCTGAGATGGAAGAACGCAGGTTAACAGGAGGCTAAACGCAAGTGAAGGAACAATCCAATGTGGAAGCTTTTCGTTGCAATCAAGATGGATGGTGCCGAACTTAGGAAATATGTCGAACTGGTTCGAAGCGTGAACCTGAATTTCAATCCATTTGGGCGTGTAATCGTGACGCCAGTGGTTGCTAGGCGTCACTTGATCAGTGCAGTTTCTGAATTGCGCGAACGAGGCGACATCGAAGTTGTGATGTTCGATTCTGGCGGTTATCAAGTCCAATGCGGTCAGATTGAAAGTTTCGAGAAACTGTGCGTTCGTTTGGCGAATGTCTGGCGTAAACACGATTGGGCAGATTACTTTGTCCTGCCTGACCATGTTCCGAAAACGAAGGATTCCGACGAAGAAGTCGCGCGAAAGGTCAAAGACACTTTGCTTGCGGGTGAGAGGTTTTTGAAGTTGCTGCCAAAGCATGGTGAGCCGATTGGTGTTGTTCACGGCAGGTCTGTTGTGCAGGTTATCAAAGGCGTTCGCTGGTGGTATTCGCTCGGTGTCAGGTATGTTGCGTTCGGGAGCTTTGAGACTGCAGGTAAAGACGAGAGCGTGAACTGTGTCAGCAGCAGGTCAATGGTGGTTCTTAGAGCGCTGACCGAGGAAGCGTTATCGCTGGGCATGAAGGTTCATGTTTTCGGCATAGGAAGCCCTACGAGTTTGGAGAAGATTTTCGTTGCAGCACCGTTCGTTGAGAGTTTCGACAGTGCAAGTTGGCGTAAAGCTGCAGCGTTTCATGAAGTCTTCTTTGGGCTTAGTGTCAAACGCAGGTTTGGGACGCCGAGAGCAATCACGAACAATCTTGTTCTCAATGACGAACTGCTTCGTGCAGTCAAGGAGTTTTCTGGTCATGATTGCCCGTTTTGCAAAAGTGCGACGCAGTTAGATGACTTCGATTGTCGCGCATTGCATAACTTGATTGTTGTTTGCGAAATTGCGAACGAATTTAGGACGCAAATAACTTCAATGAATGGAGGTGCATTGCAGTATGGAGATCAAGATCGATCCGAAGATCGAGAAGTTATTGCCGCCGCTGGAAGGTGAGGAGTATGAGCAGCTTGCTGAAGACATTGCTCAGCGAGGCGTGCAGGTTCCGATTGTCGTTGACCAAGATGGCTACATTATTGATGGTCACACTCGCTACAGGATTGCGACGGGACTTGGGATTGAAGTCCCGTATGTTCAGATTACTGTGACTGATGAAGATGAGAGGATTGAGCGTGCGTTGACGCTGAACATGCAGCGTCGGAAGCAAGTGTCTAAGGCGAAGTTGAAGACACTTGCGAAAGAGTTGCATCAGCGTGGCTGGTCTTACAACAGGATTGCTAAGGCGTTGAACTTGCCTGTGGGACTTGTTTACAATTGGCTTGCCGAGAAGAAGCCGAAGCCGATAAAGCAGCATGTTCGAGTTTTTAAGCACTGGTTCGTTGACTTTGTTGGTTTGCTTCATGACTTTCTCGGCAGGCATGAAAGTTACATTTTGTTCCTTGATCGTGCAAGAGACACGGCTCGGTTAGATTACACTGAGTCTGATGGCGAGCGCAAGGCGATTGAAGTTAGTCGCGTAGGCGTCGAAGAAGGCGAGGAAATCTTCTTGGTTCGGGTCTTAACTGTCGATGAAAGCGAAAACGAGGTTGAAGAGTTGCGTGAAGAAGCTCCGTTTTCCATCGCTGCTCGGATAATTAGGAATGTCCTAAGACCGCCGCTGCAGGAGCTTCTGGAAAGACTTTGATACCAATTCTCTGTTCGTTGCTACGCCGATAGGTTGAAATTTTTGTCGTGGCGTGTTATAGTTATAAGCGGGAATAGATAACTGGAAACGAGGTGTTGCGACTTATGGGAGCGAAAGAGCGGTTTCAGCTCAGGATTTATTTTGTCAGGCGTGAGTGGTTGACGCACTATTATGATGGCAAGGAATGGGTTCGCGGGACGACTGAGGGCAGGGTAACGAACCTGTTCTCCAGTGCGGTCAAAGGTCGAGAGTATGAGCTCATTCCGCTTATTCCGCTTAACAGGTTAGCGAAATTGCTTCGTTACGAGAAATCGTCGGCGTTGATGCTTCAGGTTGCGCGATATTACGCAGTGCCGTTAATCCCTCTGGCGGTTTCGGAGAAGCGACGAATTTGGTGTATTGTTCCATGCTACGGGTTTTTCCAATTTCTAAAGGAAGAATTCAATCTCGGGCTTGACCAAATCCAGTTGGTCTTGTATGTCGACATCACTGGAATGTCGGAAAAGGGCAAGCGGCTTGTGCTTGCTGGCTTAGCGCAACACAATGCGTCGTTCGATAAGATCGGGAAGATCGTTTGCGTGCCCTATGAAGTGCTCAAGAAATGTTACAATCTTGATCAGGTTGAAATGAGCAAATGGTCGTTGAAGACTGTTCTGGCGAAAGGGTTCAAAGCTTTGCTGCAGAAAAGACCGTTCACTCAAATTCGCAACGAAGGCAATATGGTCGAGTACATAGCCGAGTCTTGCGTCTACGAAGTCAACTCGATCACGAACAAACTCTTCGATGTGTTTGACCGGGACATCGAGAAATTCCTTGATCGGATGGAGAGACTGATAAGCAGCGCCTTAATTGACACAAGCGATGACCTGCAGAGAACATATGTTAGGCTTCACGCTGATGGACCGTCGCAGGCAGAGTGGGAGAAAAGCGAATGGTGGGACACGGAGAATGAGACCATCAACCCTATGTTCGCCATTTACTACGAGGCTCGTCGCAGGGTCCTGTGCAACATTTTCAGGAGAGCAAAGTTGACCGAGAATTACATCAAGATTTACCCGACATACTGGTCTCCAAAGCCTAACAGCTTGCTGACGCGAGCATTGAACGCAAGTTACAGGAGGCTTCTTGACAAGAACGAGGAACTTTTCCGGAAGATGCGGGAAAAGAAAATCGAGTGCGTTAGAGTTGTTGCTTCGGTTCTGAAAGAAAAGGTGCTTCACATTCCAATTCCTAAGGATGCGATTGAGCAGTTGAAGTCGAAGTTGGAGTCTGGCGAAGAAGCGGTCAAGATTTTCCTGCGTTGGACTTACGAATTCTTCGGCTTCAACGGTCTGAAGGCGATGGTCTATGGCGACAAGCGGGCAGCAGAAACGGTCCACGATCTTGCTCAAAGTAAGTTCAGGTGGCTGGAGAAAGAGTTCACCGAATTCTTCAGGACGCTTTTCAATGCCACTCGTCCGTCGTGGACATTCTACGTTCCAGACTACTGACCGCTGACATAAGCCTCCAACTTGGCTTCCTGCGATGAAAACCCTCACAGCGAAACTTCGTCTGCGATTCGAGTAAATTTTGATTTCCACTTGCTGGCAATTGCGTCTGTGATTTATTCTGGCGTGGTTGCGCAGGAGGAAATGGTTTTGCGTGGTCAGAATTTCGTTTGAACTGGCAGGTGAGAGTCGGGTTGGTTGAAGATTCGCTGTGATTGGTTTAACATTTTAACGGATTCTTTAGACGTATTTAACGGAGGAATTTAAAAGAAAGAGAATATAACAGAATTGTTTAACCAGTCACAGCCAAACTCCAACCAGAGGTTGGGTTTGGGAAGCTAATTGACAGACCTTTCTACCGCCAGTCAAGAAAGTATTACGAAACTGGACGGAGAATCGAAGCGGAAACGACTTAGAAAGTGTTGACAAACGGCTTCAAACTGCGATATTCCTGAGATTCAAGCAAGGGCAGTTGATGCGTGGCTGATTAGTTGCAAACCGTTCCCACGAGCCGGTTGATGCTTCGCTGAGTGGTTGCAAAGCACCTCCGGTGCGGTTGATTGTTCGCTAATTGGTTGCAAGGGCTTCCCGACCGGCTCAGTTGAAGTTCCGCTGATTGGTTGCATTCAATTTCTCAAGCCTTGACGAATATCCGAAGAAGTGTGATAATTTATTCTGGAAGGTAGGTTTGAGAGCATGCGTTACTGGCATAATGGACAACCAGTGCATCCGATGAAGGTTTCGTATCTCTTTCCAGAGAGTTCTGCGTTTCTGACAGAGGAAGTGAAACTTTTCGCTCGCTCCTACGACGATGGCGTCGTCAGACTTTACGAGTTCGTTACTGGAGCAAAGACTTGCATTCCAGCCCACCTTAGGGTCTTCACTAAGACAATCAAAGTCCCAACCTACTACGGCGCAGCGACGATGTATGCGATCCCGACGGGACTAGACCTCGACCTTTCCGACAACATTAGGCTTGTCGTCATTTCCAAGTCTGAGGGACTTTTCGATGCCCTTTGCCTGCAAGCGCTCGGCAAGCTTGCAGGCTACCTTTACCTGTCTCAATTTTCCAACGGTGTCTACGAACAAATTGCAAGGAAAGTCTGCGAGAGAGACTTTCCTGAGCAGCCTCCAGTTTCTTTCAACCTCGACATCGCTGGCATGTTAGAACCTTACTACAAACTTGCCCAGTTCATCAAGCCGACTGAACTTGCCAAAGACTACGAAGACTTTGCGTTCATGGTCGATCGTGCAAAGAGGTTTTTGAGCACACCGAACAGAAACTGGAACGAGTTCGTCTTTCGGACAGTTCTTTCGCTTGCGAGTTTTCTCAAGAAGCAAACTACAGCGACAGGGATGAAGGAGGTAGTGTTGAATGGCGCGGTCAAAGCGTTCAAACCGACCGAGCGATGATATTTCAACGAAGACTTCGGTTGCGATGATGGGCAGGTCAAGATTTTACTGGATGTTGCTGCCAGAAGAACTTAGGAAGGCGATTTTGAAAGCCATCGGCGAAGTTTCGGTCATTCTCATGAAGCGACTTACCGAATATGCGCAAGAGTTACAGACTAAAGACAGGATTGCTGCGACATTTCTGACGGCGCTATTTGTCGCTCGCTTCAACAAACTCGGCAAGTTTGCCATTTCGAGGCAGAACGAAAAGGTATCGAGTCCGATTGAGTATCTGTTTACTACCGGAGTTGCATTGGATGAGTTATACTTTCCTGAGGACATGATTTGGCTTTGCGGTAAAGTTCCTACGAGGGTTTGGTGGTGGTTGGTGTTAGACCCGATAAAGCGAAGGCGATTTTTCGAGTTCATTCGTGAGCAATTTCCTGACCCAATCCCAGTCGAACGGAGGGTCAACGATGAGAACACCATCGTCGGCGACAGTAATGATGCCGAAAACGCTGTTGAAGGACATTCAGAAAGAACTGAACAGCAAGGTGGCTGAGTTTGTGGACACTCTTTCGCAGTTTCAGGAACTCAGGCTTCGGTTGAAGGAAATGCTTGACGATGCGATTGCGAGCGGTAAGGTTCAGGTCAAGACTTCAAGGGATGTCCATCAACTTGTCGATGCTTTTGCGAAACTTGCCGATGTAGAAGCGAAGCTTGCCATAGCGCTGACATCGTTGATGCGAGCGATGAACGAGCGGGATGCAGTTGCGGTTGCGATGGTTTCTGCTGTTTCTTCGATACCTCTTGAGCAGCCTGAACTCAGCAGGGCGTTAGTTCCTGTCGTTGCTGAAGAGGATGGTGATGAACCTTGAGCGGCGAGCAGGAACTTCGTGTAGTTAAAGGCAATGACGAAGAGTTTCTCGTGACTGTCGAAGCTGGCGGGATACCGCTCAATCTTTCTGGCGTGTCAATTCGGTGCGAAGTGAAAACCGAACCTGGACGAGTGAAGTTATTCGAAGCTATCGTTGAACCAGACGATCCCGCTAACGGCAAGGTCAGAGTGAAGTTTCCGCGCACCGAGACTGAAAAGCTGAAGGAAGGTTCAGTCATTGCTTTCGACCTCTTGTTATCGCTTCCAGACGGGACTGTCAAGAATGTTCCGAGTCCACCGTTCAAAGCAATCGTAGTTGGGCGTGTAACCGATTGAGCATAACGGAAGCCTTGTAGCAAGTCAGGATGTTGAGTTTGTTCGATGGAGTGAGAGTCAATGAGCGATGCCAGATTCGAGCAAGTTGCTGCCGAAAATGCAGGGCAAGAAGTGATTCCAGTTTCTTTGAACATGCAAATTCAAGGTGGCGGCGTGTTTTACCTAATCATCGAGAGAGAGCGTGATGGTCAGAAGGAGCGTGAGATCATTGAAATCAAGAACCTCATCACTGACCTCGGGTTAGACATCTTCATTCGAAACCTCATCAATTCAAGCCCAGTTACTATCGGTTACATCGTCCTTTCAGACGCCACTACGACTCCAGACCCGAACGAGACAACTATGCCCGGAACTAACAAGTGGGCGCAGGCAGCGACAGTTTCAAGACCGACTGCACGGCAGGCTCGCTGGCAGGCGTCTTGGGCTAAAGGTGCAATAAGCGGGACGATTGGTTCGATTGGGCTTTGTTCTGACAGCGCAGGGAACAACTTGTTCGCCCGCGTGAAGTTGACGACGCCAAAGACTGTTGGTGCAGATGACACCGTTTCAGTCGTTTACGATTTGACACTGAGCCGACAGACATAGGCAATTGGTTAATTTCGAACTGACGGTGGTGTCCTGACATGCCTGATGGGCAGGATCGCCATGCAGGGCTGCCTGCTGAACTTGTGCAGCTTATGCGGACGATTGTGATGAATATCTACGACACAAATGTTCGCTCTGATTTCGAGACCAGATTCGCTGACATGGCTGAGCAGTTTCGCGCGACTAAGCGAAGAACGACTTCCTACCTTCAAGCGCTTCATAGTCGTGCCAGCAAGTTGTTTGACTACCGACAATTTCCGCAACTGCTAAAGCAGTTTCTCTATGTCCTTGATGAAATCGAAGCTGACATAGATGCGATGATTGCTCGGCTCGAGACAGGGCTCAAGTCGGTTGAGGAAACTGTCAATCGCCCAGACTTCGACAGTCTGGACGAGCAGGTCAAGCAGCAGTATCTCGAGTGCCTTGAGAACACTCGAAAGGATGTCGAGTCTAAGATGCCCGAACTTTTAGCGCGCAAAGAAGTCATCGCTAAGTTACGGCAGGTTCTGAACAAGCAGGAGTGAGCGTATGGCTGTAATTACTTCGGCTCAATCTGGAAACTGGTCTGACCCAGCAACTTGGACTGGCGGTGTAGTTCCAGTTGAGGGCGATAATGTCGTCATTTCGAGCGGTCATACAGTTATCCTCGATGATGCTGCTTTTGGTGCAAGTGGATTGGTCACTGTCGGCAATGACTCATCTACGCCTGCGATCCAGATAGCAGAGAATGCGACGCTGTTAATTCCTTCGAACAGCCAACTTGCTACAAGGATACTGCGCTTAAAGGGCAACATGGAAGTGAAATCTAACGGCACTTTTCAAGTTGGCGACTCCGAAACCAGTCCAGTCCCGCCAGACAGAGTTGTCAGGGTTCAGTTGAACTATTCTGCGAGTTTGGCTGCTGGCAAGTATGGGATTATTCTGCGAACTCCGTCGACAGGACCTGGCAAGTTGCGGTTGTATGGGACGATCAAGGACAGTTTTGCTGAAATTGAGAGCGTTAATGGAGCGACTTTCAAGGTCAATAGGTTGAATGGCTGGCAGGTGGGTGACAGAATCTGTCTCGCAGCGCCATCAGCGACTGACACAACGGAGCGAATCGAGGAACTTACGATCGCGAGCATAGATCCGAATAACCGCACAATCACGCTGTCGTCGACTCCGCAGTACAGTTACCAACCATCGCGCGTTACTGTTCGAGATGTCACCTTCGTGACCTATCTTGTTGCGAATGTCACGCGAAATGTTGTAATTGAGTCTTACAATCCATCCTATCCATCGTGGATTTATGCAGACACCTATCCTTCATATTCCGGACAAATTGACCAAATAACTGCCAAAGGCGTTCAATTCGCCTACATTGGGAACAATGCAGGTGGTCAGGTTGGCGTTCATGTCACCGGCTCTGCTACAACACCGGCTCGTGCGACATTCGTCGGTTGTTCGTTCTATCGTGGATTCGTTGGAATCGTTGTGCTTGACAACTTAACCAATGCAGCGGTCACGATTGACAACTGCGTGTTCTGG
>Ga0207433_10001921_pt1 | contig 43587 bp, 35 predicted proteins | sample YelNatPaOPGAMG01_FD_187559 | JGI IMG/M metagenome (GOLD analysis project Ga0207433, IMG submission 187559) | Hot spring thermophilic microbial communities from Obsidian Pool, Yellowstone National Park, USA - OP-RAMG-01 (SPAdes) (version 3) | ecosystem: Environmental > Aquatic > Thermal springs...
TATTGATGATCTTTCACCCAAGAGAAACCAAGGAAAGATTTACCCATGTTATATCCGGTCTTTTGTGGTCACTGGTTCCGCTGATCATTATTGCCGGGTATCCGATAGTATTTTCTCTCAGAGGACCCGAACATGTGGCCGGTTCGGCTTTTCACCCTTCCTTGATTGATTATTTAAGCACGAACCTGCTCAGTCCGATTGTCCCCACCTCCCATCAGCTGCTGGGATCAAGCTATTTCAAATCAATCGGCAATTCCTTGATCCCAAGTCACAGTGAAAACGGAGCCTACATCGGCATACCGTTCTTGGTCATCAGCTTGCTACTCGTGATATTTTCCAAAAAGCAGCGTGCTGTGCGCTATCTGGGACTGATGGCTCTTGTGGCATTTGTTTTCTCACTGGGTCCGAGTCTTTATATTGACCATCACCATAGTGGTATCTGGATGCCTTTCTCCATTATCCAAAGAACGCCTCTCCTATCGTTCGGCGTCCCGTCGCGCTATTTCCTCTTTACCTTCCTCTGTCTGTCGATACTGCTGTGCCTGGGACTGGCCAATATCTATGAAAAACTTACTCTTATCATAACTGCAAGGAAAAAAGATACCGGACTCTTTGAAAAAAGCACTCCGGTAATAGCCATTATTGCAATAACTGTCATCGCTCTTTTACCCATGCTACCGTCTTTGCCCTATTACAGCGCACCGGTTGTGACACCAAAGTATTTCCTGACAAACAGTGTGGATAAAATACCGAACGGATCTACGGTACTTGCCTATCCTTATCCCATTGCAGAACAGAATTTTTCTATGTTATGGCAAATTAGAAGCGGATTTCGCTTCAATCTTTTGGGCGGGTATGTGCTGACACCTTTTCTCAACCCCAAAGGAAGCAACGGGAGCGAAGATGGCGGGTTCGGACCTAGAATACTAAACCCGGCTACGATACCTCAGGTTCTTTTCGAACAGGCTTACGGCGGCCCCCCCACCTCAGGTCCGAACGTCATACCGCCTTTGCCTTGGGCATTTGACGAGCTGAAGGCATTTATAGAAAACTACCATGTCAATGTGATCATCGCTGATCGCATAGGAGTAGACCCCGGTTATGCCATTAACTTCCTGACCAAAGGTTTGGGCATCAAGCCCGAGCATTTCGGGAAAATTGATCTATGGCTGAATGTCGGAAAATCACCGCTCATGCGCCCCTGATGAAAATCTAGATTTCTTTCTGTTCCTCTTGTCCTATGGTGTAGGCCGGCACGCTCAATACCGGAGGAGGGACAGAGCCGCGCGGAGCCAAGTCCTCCCCTAATTCCACTTCGTCTCCGGCTGTCTCTTCGGGCTCAAAGATCAGGTCCCATTGAAAACCGTACACGTAAGGAGGTCCCGCGTACGTCAATACCAACCCCGATTGCTTCAGGGCCATCTTCAGCCATGTCTTGTCAAAAATTACGGCATTGGTGGGATCGAGTTCGTTGATGTAGAGCGCGTTCTGAAAAGATTGCATCATGGGAAAATCACTTTTTTCAAAAAGGAACCATGAAGAGGAGATCGCTCCTCCCGGTTTCAAAATACGAGCACACTCCTGCAAATAGTAAACAGCCGTCGACTCCAAAAGGTGAGTAAAGACCGAGTGGGCTATGACGAGGTCAAAGGCCGAGTTTTCAACGGGAAACTTTAGGTACGGATCGGGACTGTCGGGGTTGAAACCGGCATTGTAAACGTTGGAATGGAAGAATTTAAAATTGGGATCCAAAGGCTCCAAATTGGCCTTGCACCAATTCACCATACCGGCATGCAGATCTATGCCGACATAACGTTCCGGTCTGGGGTTTTGCTGCAAGAACTTTCTGGCGATACGCCCGCAACCGGATCCAAAATCAAACACGGCTCCGAAACTGCGCTTACCGGCTGTCGGAATTACGTTATCGCCGTTCGGATTTTCAAAAAATGTCAAATCCGTAGTCCCCACCAATTCACGCATCGCTTCAGGCGGCACCGGAATCTCCGGCAACAGGTGTTCCCGGTCTTCAACGGTTTTCAGATAATCATCGGTATCACTCATCGATATAAAACTATAGTAGATCCCGGCTACCAATTCTCTCCGGAACGGACCTTGAAGTGATACTTTAAGCATCACTTAGCAATCTGTACATAATTATTATGAAAATGTAAACTCAGGCTGTGGATTGTAGCCCTGTCCGTTATCTGTATCCCGGACATGATCTTCCATCCTTAGGAAAAAAGGCCTCCCGCAAAAGGTTGGGATGAAAAATACATCGGCTATACCAACGGCAATATCAATTTCACGGCTATGGCGATCATGAATAAGCTGTATCCGTATTTGATCTGCTCCGGCTTAATCTTTGTCACCATCAGACGGCTCCCGATCGCGGCCCCGGCGACAACGACGACGACCAGAAAAATAACCAACGTCCAAGATGCGTGCAAATTTCCGATTCGCCCCGCAAGTGCGGAGGCACTGCTTACGCTAACCAAAAACGACGAGATGGCGGCTGCCCGCTTGGTCGGATAGCTGAGCCAAATGAGGACGGGGACGAGCAAGCTTCCCCCTCCCAGACCGATCATGGACGAAATAAAAGCTATTATAAGGGCGGCCCCCATGGCGATCACAAGATATTTTTTATCGAGATCGGAAAAGTCTTTTGTCTCTTTTGACCTGAGTGACAGAATAGTCCGCACCAAGACGACAAATATTACTGCCGTAAATAATATGATCAGTATATTGTTCGGTATATATTTTGCGCTAATACCGCCTAGCAATGCTCCCGCCAGCGTTACACCTGCCATCGGCAGGGCGACTTGCCAATCTATCATGGACTTTCTCGCATAGGTGATCGTCGCTGTCAGAGCGGTGAGCCCGTTAAGCAGCAGAGCTATCGGTTGGGCCACTGGCTTGAGGGGATGACCGAACCAAATGAGGAGAGGCATATGCACCATGCCGCCCCCCAGACCCATCATGGCAAATACGATCGAGACAAGGAACATGAGAAACCCAAGAAGAAGAGTCATTCTACGTTTTACCCAAAGAGAATTTTATTTCCGCATGTCTTACAATAATTTTCTTGCCCTATGGAAAGCACATAGGACGAAACAACCATTTCTTTACATCCATGACACTCCAATGCCTCGAAGGTCGACTGATGTTTGGCGATAGGATAATCTTCTATTAAATTATAGGTAAATAATTCTTCATCGGTGGCATTGATGACATTGTCGATCACGAAATTTACATCTTCTTTCGGAAGTTCATATGCCGGGACACCGTTTTTGCGCTTGTTGAAGAAATCGGTTTTGAGAAAGTCTTTCAATACTTCGGCTTTGAGGGCGACACGGACGGCTTTGGCTGCAGACGGATCTATAAGAGTGAATGCAAATTTACCTAAAGGATTTTTGGAAATATTACCCTTCCCAAAAGTGACCCCCGTCGAATATTGAATGCCGTCACCGAAACAGCCTCCAAAATGATGTTCCCCGGTCTCTATCACCGCTTGTAATTCATGATCTTTTGCCTTCTCGACATCGAGCAGTTGCATGGCATAATATCCGGCCCTCAGCCCTTGCAGAGAGGCCGGGCAACGATGCCCGTGAAAAGAATGCAGCCCTTCTATGCTTGCCCTGTCCATAGTATCAATCATTTTTATTTCCTCCTTATATTGATAGATATCAATATAAACTTTACATGCTTATGCCCGTCGCTCCATAGGGCATAATGTCACCGAAGCCGGTAATACCAGATCTTTTTCAAAATGCTTCTCATGAGAAAGAACAAGGGATCTGCTGCAATAATTTTTTATACCCTCCTTTTTTCTAATTCCTTTTTTTTAAAACCCAGACATGGCTCGCTTTATGAGCGATTCGGGCACGAGACAGTCCATGTGGCTAATTCGGAGCCGACGATTTTATGGCAGACGAGATACCTGGCCTCTGATGTGATGCTTTGGCGAGCTATGATAGGCAGGGTCTCTTCGTTTTGCTGGTCCTGAGTGCCATAGGAGGAAAAAATGGCGATATCAACACAAAAATAGTATTATCTGATATTTACCGTCGGCTATCAGTCGATCAAGAACCGTTTACCGAAGGAGGGCAATACTAAGAAGAAATTGCCCCTATCAAAGTTTTGAAACCTGTTACGGTTCCAAAACGATAAGTCCCCGGTGGTCAGCCGAGAGCGCTTCGCTTTTACCCTCAAGGCCAACCGACGCCAGGATCAGATCTCCGCTGTCTCTGACGGATTGGACTTTACCTGACGCACATATTCCCAGGATCGCAGAGCCGGCACCGGACCAACATGACATTATGGCACCGGCTTCGGTTAACTTAGTCATTATCTCTTCGGCTTCGGGAAAGAGCTGTGCCCTGTAATTTTGATGGATCCGGTCTTGCCCGGCTTGGGTAATGAGCTTATCCGCATCGGCAAGTCCCGACAATAAAAGCGCCATCCTCCCTAAATTAAAAATTGCATCTTGCCTGGTAATAAGCTCTGGCAATACTGATCTTGCATCAGCCGTTGTCAACTGCTTGTTGGGGATGAGCAGAACAAATCCCAGTCTTTCATCCAAATTAAATTGTCTGACCGCGACTTTGTCGTCGGATTTAACGGCCGCTACCAGTCCTCCGTAAAAAGAAGCTGCTGCGTTTTCACCGTGTCCGTCAAAGTAAATAGCTTCTGCCAGAGGGTCTTTTGCCCCGCAGGCAGCCGCAACAGCAAGTGCCAGAGCAGCCGAAGAACCAAGACCTCTGGCCAGAGGAATTTCCGATGAAATAGAGACCAAGACATTGCTGTGACCCAATATTTTCCTCGCCACGCGCGCTGCCAAATGGGACTCGTCTGCCGGGAAATCGCTTCCTTCACCTGTCGCATGTATTTCCAAACTTTTTGCCGGAGACAGCTCCACTTCAATATATTTTGACAATGCAATAGCCAACACATCAAAGCCCGGCCCAAGATTCGCGGCAGAGGCCGGCACCCTAACTTTCATCGATCCGTCCGATCTCAATTGTCAGCCGATTGCGGCTGTTTATCTGATATTTTTCTCGGCTCATCTTCGCCTGACGATTTTATAATCGGGCGGTAAAGTCGACGTGGCCTGCAAATTCACTACCGGCAAAGATTTGATGATGTTACCGTCGCTTTCTATATCAAGAAGGCCTACCCGACTCAATCTGTGACGCCCGGGCAGGGAAATATTTGGCACTTGCAGCAGGACTTTCATTTTCATTGTCGGCCAGGCTATGACTTGGGAAGAATGGTTTTCTGTCCTCAGTGACACTTTCCCTCCCCCCCAGGCGGGATCGACATATCCCACCACTTTATCTTTCTCGGGCAGCGAATATAAGACAAGAGCTTTTCTGACTTGCGCCAAGAGGGTTTCGTCTGCGGCAGCGGCTTGGTAGAGACCGTTTTTCTGCCCGGTGACACCGACTAAGATCAAGACGCTGTGATGGCCTATTTTGTCAAATGCCGCGACCACCAAGCAACCTCCGGCATGTCCGGTAAAGCCTGATTTGACACCGATGATCCCGTCTTGTCCCAGTGCCGGATTATAATTCGTTATGTTGCCCACCACCGGGAAAGCAAGCGAGGCATTTCTTACTATCGCCCTTACGGTTTGGTTGCGCATGAGTAACGATGCCAGCTTCACCTGGTCGGCAGCCGTTGACGATGAGCCAAAATGGACGCCGTTGGTGTCCACGTAATGGGTACCGCTAAGTCCGAGAGCTTTGGCCTCCGCATTCATTTTCGCCACAAACCCGGTCACGGAACCGGCATCCCATTGGGCCAAGATATCTGCGATATTATCACCGGAGGGAATCAGGAGAGCTTCCAATAACTGTCGTTCCGTCAGAACCTCACCGTTTGCAACCTTGACGTTACTGAGGTCATTTTGGTCGTCGTAAAAATATTCTGCCACGTCTGCTTGGTTGATTGTGACGCTGGGTCCATTTTGGTTCGCAGCCAGAGGATGGTCTTTCAAAATAATGTATGCCGTCATCATCTTTGTCAGGCTCGCTATCGGCACCGTTTTCTGATTGGCCGAAGATGCCATCAAACCTTCCCCCATAACATAGACTGCGCCTTCGCCGGTCGCAGGCCATTGAAACTTGGGTAAAGATCCTTTTACAGATATAATATTGTTGGCACTGACATGGGTTTTTGCCTCCGCATTAAATATTTTATGATATCTAACTGATCCCGACGAGGTGCCTATCGTCGTCGCCATTAGGCCAATCAGGAAAACAATAAGGGCAAGTATGCCCGAGGCCACAATCCTGTTTCTCCTGATTCGCCGGCGCTTTTGCTCGCGGCGCCGTTGTATCTCCAATAATCTCGCGGCCGGAATTTTCGATGTCATGACCTTCCCCGAAGAGCTTCCCCGCTCTCTGTATCTTTTTTCGGATAAGGCTTGATATTCGTCGGCGCTTATTCTTCTGATGGATTTAGCAGGCGTATAGGCTGACCCGCGAACGTTTTGGGAACTTGGCCGTGAGCCGTTCAAAGCGCTCCGTTTGACAGAGGAAAGGTTACTGTACCCGGTTGTCTTGGATCTTGCGCGTCGATCGACATCGGTGGTATCTGCTCCGGCGTCAAATCGGCCTTTGCCGGCGGAGCGATTGTAGTTTGCGTTGTATCTATTATTGTCCGGCACGGTAGTGCATTTCCTCCAGCTCCTCTTTCGTCATCAGCACCGCCCGCGCTTTTGAACCTTCAGCCGGCCCCACGATACCTTTTTGCTCCAGCAAATCCATCAGGCGTCCGGCTCTGGAAAATCCCACTCTCAGTTTTCTCTGCAACATCGAAGTCGATCCTACTTGGGCAGAGACCACCAATTCAATGGCCTTATCCAACAAATCATCGTCGGCAAAAGCCGGTGCATCGTAATCTTGCATTGAAGCATTTTCGCCTTGCACGCCCTCTTGGTATTTAGGCTCGCTTTGCTGCAACCAAAATTTTACGACCTGCTTGACCTCTTCTTCTGAGACCCACGGTCCCTGAATCCTCCTCGGAACGCTGGAAGATGCGGACAACAAGAGAAGGTCTCCCCTTCCTATCAATCTTTCCGCCCCTGGTTGATCCAGAATAACCCTGGAATCTGCCAATGATGAGACGGAAAATGCCAGTCGTGAAGGTATGTTGGCTTTGATAACCCCCGTTATTACATCCACCGAAGGACGCTGCGTGGCAATCACCAAATGTATGCCGACGGCTCTGGCCATCTGAGCTATCCGACAGATCGAATCTTCCACGTCTCTGGCCGCCACCATCATCAGGTCGTTCAACTCATCAACCACCAGCAAGACATAAGGCAGCGGTTCCAAAGCCGTTTTTTGCCCTTCCTTTGTTTCCGTTTCGCTGTCCCTGCTCTCCGTGAGCGGATGCAGGTCCGAATCATCGGTAAGGATTGTGCTATCTTCATCTGCTGAAGAAAAATTTTCCTCTGTCTTTGGGGCAAATCTCTCGCTGATTTCATCCAATCTGGCGGCCACATTGTCATAGGTAAACAAGGTACCGTCCAAAACAGCTTGGTTATAGCCCGTGATATCCCTCACTCCTGCTTCTGCCAGCAGGTCATAGCGTCTTTCCATCTCTGTCACAGCCCAATTCAGTGCATTGGCCGCTTTTTTAGGATTGACGACTACCGGGGTCAGAAGATGAGGCAGTCCGTTGTATTGTCCGAGTTCCACGCGCTTTGGGTCAATGAGGATCAGCTTTACCTGATCGGGAGTGGAACGCATTAATATCGAGGTCAACAAAGAATTCAAACACGAAGATTTTCCGGCGCCGGTGGCTCCGGCGATCAACAGGTGCGGCATCTCCGCCAGATTCACCATGACGGCGCGCCCGGCAATATCTCTCCCTATGGCCACTTCAAGGGGATGTATGGATTTTTTGGCCTCGGGGGATGCCAGAACTTCCCCCAAAGTGACCAAATGCCTGTCATGATTGGGAACTTCAACCCCTATGGCTGATTTACCGGGAATAGGGGCCAATATCCTGACATCGGGTGAGGCCATGGCATATGCTATATCCTTAGCGAGGCTGGTGACCTTGGCTACTTTGACACCGGCTCCCAATTCCAGCTCGTATCTGGTAACTGTCGGTCCAGACGTGAAACCCAAGAGATGGGTTTCCACTCCGTGAGAGGCCAAAGCCGCTTCCAGGACTAGCCCTCTGGCATGGATTGCCTGGCGGTCTACGGCTTGCTTGTCTCCCATTTTGAGCAATCTCAATTTGGGCAGCTTCCATTGGTAAGGCTGACGGGAGAGAGAAAGCAAACTCAGCTGCACGCCCGGACCAGAGCTGCCCGAGACGCCACCGTCTCCGTGCCCCGAAGATTCCTGCTCTCGAGCGGGATAAAAAGTACTTCCGTCCCTCTCGCCCTCTGCAACATCCGCGCCTGCCAAAGCTGTTTTCTTCCCGGGATCTTCCCCGGACGATGGGTCCGGATCGACCAAAAGATCGTTCGGTTTTGTTGACAAAGCATCTTCTGAGAGATTGTCGTCGTCAAAAGCACCGAGAAAAATGGGAACATTATCGATTTTTACGGGGGTTTTGTCTGTTTGAGGGATCGGATCTTGATACATCCCATCCACATAAGCCGGCGAGGCAGACCCTTCTGCCCGAAAAGCAGCGACGTCCCGGATATTTTTCTCGCCGTCTTGAGCCCCGTCCGCCGTGTCCGTATCGTCGTATCTGGCGCGAAACGAAGCTTTTATCCGCCCGGACAAACCGGCCAATTCCAGGCCCAGCTTTTTGGCCATAGTCCTGGCCTGGGCAGAGACACTGCCGGATGCGGCGATGAAAAATATGACGGCGAGCACTACCGCCGTACCGGCTGTGCCGATCAAAGACTCCAGGGGCAACGCTACTCCCGAGCCGACATAACCCCCGGCTCCGGCCAAATGCAGCGAAGAAGAGTTTAGTTTGGGAGAACCGGCCGCCAAGGCCGCTAGTCCCGAGGCAGAAAGCCAGATGAAGATCAAAGACAACCCGATACCGGGGATACCCCTTCTCGGCCTTTTCATAATCAATGTAATACCGGAGAACAAAAGTGTCAGAGGGAGAACATCTTCTCCCCAGCCAAATGCCACCGCCCAATAATGCCTGACAAATCTTCCGCCCGAGCCCAATATATCCAGGTAAATACCCAACATCAAAAGTATGGCGAGGATCACCGATACCCACCCGATGATTTCGTCTCTGCCTGTGGTGTCCTTCTCCAAAGAAGGTTGAAGGCGCGGGACGGCTTGGCTCACAACATCTGTTTTACCTCTCACATTTGACGAAACGGCAGTGAGTCTTTTTTTGGGCGCGGTTCTTGCAGATGTTCTTCCGGCCGCCGGTGATTTAGTCTTCTTGCCTGTTGAGCTTGCCATATCTAATCTGCTTTATTTCCCGTTTATTTTCCGCCATCTTTTGTCATCATAATATCAAATTTGCACCGCCGCCCGTGGGAGGCTTTTCGTATAGGCTAGCATTAAAGACAAGATGGGTAAATATTAGTTTCGAAATATCAAGTCAAGAGGATTCTTAATGGGGGGAAGCACCAGAGATACCGGTATCGGCTTTGACCAAATTAATATCTCATACGGGCCGTCTGTAAGCGTTTTTTCAGGGATTCCATAAGTTTTTTCAGCCGATACGGTATTTACTTTGCGCCATGGTTGATACAGGTTGTAGATAAAAAACTGGAATTGTTTGCCTTGATACCAGGATAGGGAGGACTGCCGGCCGTAACGCCTGAGTTTATCAGCTGCGGCATTGGTGACAGGCCTGATGACAACTTTACCTTTTGACTCCAATGTGACTATCGAAGATACCCAATAAGCCCCTACCCCAAAATTCAAATGGTGGGCTTCCAGGAAGGTAACGAGGCCTTTGATCGGTTGGGAGGCAACCGGCAGGTTGCGCTCATTTTCCACCCCTATGGCCCCGACTACCAGGGAGACGATGAGAATCAACGCAATCGGCAAAGAAAGAAGATAAGAGGGCTTATATTTGCTGTCTCCGCTAAAAAATTGAAGCTGTGGTCCGGATGGGCGGATAGCGGGTGGATAAGCTGCTCCGGGAGCAGGTTCTCGTTGTGATGACGAACCGTACAGATGCGAGCCGGCCGGTGCCATACGGAAACCGTCCATAGCAATTTCTCTGGGGTTTTGCAACGGTTCTTTGCCAGACTCATCCCGCACGCTTCGGGCAATACTATGGCTACCAACCGCAATATTACCTGAAAACGCGGCGTTTCCCATGGGTTCATTTTGGGTATTGAATGCAAAATTATTATTGACATTAGGTACCGGAGTATCAAAAAATTGCGGCACTGCCGGACGGAGGACGGAGGCCTTATCGTCTTGGCCGATTGATGCCTTGGAAGTACTATCCCTTGAGCTAAAGATCTGGATCACAAAAGAAGTGACCAACCTGGCAGTGAGGACCACGGCAAAGATAACCCCCGGATCCAAATATTTAGAGTACTGGGTATTGTTACTCGTTGCCCCAATGACAAAAGTTACCATGTCGGCATATATGCCGAGCAGCAACATGTCGTTTAAGTGCCACTCTTTGATATCGGATTCACCTTTATTGCCTTTGAAAATATGAAAAATTGTATTGCCCGTTGCATACAATACGGCTGCAACGACTAAAAACAGCATCAGCGCATGCCCAAGTTCAAGGGGGAAATCACTGTTGGCGGGAGCTGAGCTGATTGAGCCCACTCCGAACATAGCCGGTATGCGGTTTGTCAAATAGCCTATATTGGCTGTCAATTGTGACAAGTTAATGGGTAAGTTTCTGTTTACTATTTCGAAAGTTCCGAAAAGATCGACAAACAAACGAAGGCCGATAGCAAGGGGTATGCTCAGCAAACCGGCCGCCAAGGTTTTGATACCGGCCGCCAATTTCCTCTCCCGCAGCATCGCCGTTATGCCGGCAAAAACGATGGCTGTTACCCCAAAATCTAGGAGCAGCAAGTCGCCCAAGAGCCCTACGGCCAGGATCAACGTCGCCAACACGACCCCCCACCAAGTACGCCACTTGGCAAGGACGACAAAGGCAATGAGACAATACAAGGTAGTGGCAACGTGCCACGGACCTTGTAGGAAATAATAGCTCAGGTCGGGACTGGGCAATCCCAAACATATTATTACCGTCAGTGGCCCAACCAATCCGAGAAGTTTATGTCCGGTTTCATAGGCCAATAAGACCGCCACCCCTATTACGGCAGCAGCGATCAAAGACGGTGTGAGCGTGAGCAAAGAAGGGCCGAAACCGACTATTTTGATCATCAAAGCATTGAATAAAACATCCAATGTCCAAAAAGAGTCGAGGGAGATAGACCACCCGTGCAGCAGATAATTACCGTGGAGGACAGACATGGCCTCCAGGATAGGGGTTGCTCCGTCAGAATCACCGGGTACGTACCTGGTGGCAATGCTGTTCAAAAACGGTGTGAAGACGGCTACGATAACGGCAAAAGCACCTAACCTATAAGCGATATACTTTAGGCGCTCAGATTTTAAAAAAGTGTCTGTTTTGCCGCGCATAAAACAATGCTCATTTAGTTAGAACTAAAGGTATAATAATAGGTCTGCTTTTGCTGTATTCATAAACCAATTTACTCAAATTTCTTTTGATAATACGCTTGATCTGATCCCCGTCAACCTGCCCGTCCGCAATGGCATAGGCAACTGCTTCGGCGATGACCCGCTTGGCCTTTTTCGTGAACAGTTCTTCGGACTCTTGGTCAATCCAGCCTTTGGAAACAATCTCCGGGCCGGCAACCATCTCCCCGTTGAGAACACTAACAGCAGCTACTACTACACCCTCTTTGGACAAAAATCGTCTGTCTCGCAATACCTCTTTCAGGTCGCCGATGATTCCGTCCACATATGTATATTCAGCTGGTATCTCGTCTGTCAGTTCTATACCGTCTTTGGTGAGAAGTACTTGATCCCCGTCTTCACATATCACGATATTATCCGGGGAAACCCCCATTTCCATGGCAAGGTTGGCATGACTGAGTAAGTGCCTGTGCTCACCGTGAACGGGAATAAAACACTTTGGATTGGCTATACTCAAGAGGGTAGCCAATTCTCCGCGTCTTGCATGACCGCTGGCGTGTACCTCGGCCGTCTCCGAATTGATTACTTCGACATTTTTTCTTGCCAGATTGTTCACGACTTCCGTTACTGACCATTCATTTCCGGGAATAACATGCGAAGAGAGCACCACCAAATCATTATCGGTAAGTGTTATGCTTTTATTTGAACCTGATGCGAGAAGGGTTAAGGCTGACATTGACTCGCCTTGTGACCCGGTGGAGATAATACAAATCTCTCCCGGCTTACACCGATTCAGTTCTTCGATCTCAACCAATACTCCCGGTGCCACATTGATAATTCCCAATTCTCTGGCAATATTGACGCTTCTCAGCATCGAACGCCCTATCAAAGCGACCTTTCTTCCGCTCAATACGGCTGCGTCCAACAATTGCTGGATTCTGTGGATATGCGAGGCAAAACAGGCAACGATGATCCTTGTATCTTTATAGGAGGTAAAAATAGTATTCAGGGTTTTACCCACGTTGGATTCACTGTCGGTAAAGCCCGGCTCGTCGGCGTTAGTGGAATCAGAAAGCAGAAGAGCTATTTGTTCATCTTTGGCGATTTGTCCTATCCTGCCCAGATCCGTCCTTCTGTCGTCCACCGGTGAAAGATCTATTTTGAAATCCCCGGTATGTAAGATTACTCCGAACGGGCCGTGAATGGCTATGGCAAAACCGTGAGGGACCGAATGGGTAACGGGGATAAACTCCACGTCAAATGGGCCTATGGCTTTTCTTTCTCCGTCTTTGACGACCACAAGCTTATTGTGCAGTGAGATTCCCGCTTCTTCTATCCGTCCTCTGGCTATTTCCAGGGTAAAAGCAGATCCAAAAATTTGTGCATTGACGTCTTTTAACAGATAGGACAAGGCTCCGACATGATCTTCATGCCCGTGTGTCAGGACTATCCCTTCTACCTTATCCCGACGCTCCAGGATATAGGAGAAATCCGGGAGGACCAGATCCACCCCCAGCATATCGGGATTGGGAAACATTATGCCGCAGTCGATTACGAGCAAACGGTCATCTTTTTCCACAACGGCGCAATTGCGACCTATCTCCCCCAAACCGCCCAGAAACGTTATCTTATATTCATCGCTCAATGCTTTGCCGCCTCAACTTATCCTGCTTTCTCAAGATCGATTAGTACATTTTTTGCTTCATCGAGTAATCCCGGTTCATATCTACCGAGAGGAAGTCGGCAAGGCCCGGCCGGCAGGCCCATTACTTTTAGCATTGCTTTGGTCGGCAAAGGGTTGGGGTGCATTTCACCTGTTTCATATTCATAAGAGGAAATAAGTGATTGATTCAGCTCCATGGCTCTCTCGATGTTGCCGGAAAGAAATTCCGTAATCATATCTTTTAGCTGCCGGCCACACCAATGCGAAGCCACGCTGATGACCCCGATCGCGCCCACGCTCATCAGAGGGAGCGTCAGGTTGTCGTCACCGGAATAGCAGAAGAATCCTTGCGGAGCCAATTTCAATAATTTCGCCGTTTCGCCTATATCCTGCGCTGCATCTTTTAGACAAGTGATGTTTTTTACGTTTTTTGCCAAATCGAGTATGGTCCCCGTGGATACTTTTCGCCCTGTACGGACCGGTATGTCGTAAATGACTACTTCTAAATCGCCGGCGGCTTCTGCAATTTTTGTAAAATGCTCCCTGATCCCGCTCTGATTTGGTCGCGAATAATAAGGCGCCACTGCCAAGATCCCTGACACTTTGGTTCCGGTTGCCGACTTGGTCAGGTTGATCGAATGGCGTGTGTCATTTGACGTGGAACCTGCTATAACCGGAATCGTTACGGCATCACTTAGCGCCTCATACAAGGACAACCTTTCGTCGTCGTCCAAAGTCGATACTTCACCGGTGGTCCCGGTTACAACCAATGCGTCACTGCCGTTTTCGCTCAAATAACGCGCCAGCCTTACGGCACCGTCTATATCGAGTTCACCCGAGTCCAGAAAAGGGGTGGCCATGGCTGTTATGACCTGTCCAAAGAGAGGATGAGTTTGCACCTTATCACCAAACCAGTTCATCTAAATACCTACTTGGCTACAATACCAGTAAATCGCCGAAAAAAACTTTATCTTTTGCATTCATCTCCCTATTTACCAAGATGCGACACCTGAATGATTTTGAAATAAAGTTTTCGTAGGCCTCGCCTAAATCGGAACGGAGAAATTTTCACGGGAGAAACTCTAAAAAGCAGATTCTCAGAATAAAGCACATTTTGAGCGATCGCCAACAACTCTTTTTTGACTTCAGCGGCTCTTTGATTGAGATAGCATAGAAAAAGCGGCTGGCTTTAGCCCGGTATAACTAAGAGCAAGGACGGATGATTTCATGACAGTAAAAATTGCCATCACCGGTGCAGAAGGGAAAATGGGTTCAGCCACAAAGGCTGCACTGGCAAAAGACGACGGTTTTTTATTGACCTTTGAAATCGATCCAAAATTCCAAGTGCAAGATCTGGAAGAGCAAATCCAAAACCGGAGCAGCGAACCAGATGCAGCTTTACAAGTAAGCTCCCTCGCTCAGTTGGAATCAGCCAGCAAAATGCTGGGTAAATCTCCGAATGAACTCTGTGATGTACTGATAGATTTTACAAACGCTGATTCACTCTTTGCAACCGCCAAGTGGTGCGCTACACATCGCGTTCACCTGGTCTCGGGGAGCACCGGTCTTGGCGAGGACCAAATTGCTGAACTTGCCGCACTGTTTTCAGACAAAGACTCACCCAATTGTATATTGGCATCCAATTTCTCCATTTCTGCCGTAATCTTGATGCATCTTGTGGGGATAGCCGCACCTTATTTTGACAGTGTGGAAATTATAGAGTTGCATCACGACGAAAAGAAAGATGCACCTTCCGGAACGGCCATTGCAACAGCCAGTCACATAGCAAATGCGCTTGAAAAAGTAAATGGTAGCGGACTCAGAAAAGATCCTACCGAAACAGAAAAAATCCCTCACGCCAGGGGGGCAACAGCGCCGGGAGGTATCCGGATACATTCCGTAAGGCTGCACGGTCTTGTCGCCCACGAAGAAGTGCTTTTCGGGGCTGAGGGGCAGAGCCTGACGATACGTCAGGACTCTTACGACAGAACTTCTTTTATGCCCGGTGTGCTACTGGCGGCCAGACAGGTCTCAGGGAGACCGGGTATAACCATAGGTTTAGAAAAATTGCTGAATTTATAAAAAGCGATAATAGGAACCGTTGCGAAGACACTGTTATATATAATATATACGTATGTACTGTAATTCTCAGAGGAAAAATAGAAGTTACAATTGTCTTACAATAAAAGGCCTTACAACAGACAGATAATTATTCTGAGTCTTATATTTTACTTTTATATCTCCCTGTAATGCCCGAGATATTTTGATATTGATAACAATTTGTTTCTCTGCTCTTCCAAAAAAAAACCGACTTCAATCTTTGTCAAAAAACGTCAGAATAACTTTTGGCTATCTTTATATATGTAGGAAATTAGAGATTTACAAAAGGATAAATTCAAGAGTGAGATAAAGCTCTAAAAACCATAGATTTCCCCAAATGGTGTTACTTACAATTCTCTTACCTAGTTATTTGTAAATTAGATCTCTGAATTCTTGGGTATCTATGGGTACCTCACCTATTACTAGGCTTTGTGTTCATCAACAAATCGAGATATAAAGAAACAATTCGTGTTCGAATCATGCACAAGCAATTTGGATGCCGAACTCTCTAACGGATTTAACCCTTCGGATATCCCTGCCGGAACAGAACCAATCAAACTATCCCTCGAATTTGCTACAGGTAAAATTCGGACTTTGGCAGATCGAAAAAGCCAGCTCGTCCTAATGTAAAACAGTACCAATCAGAAGCACTGTAGCCAGAATATTAAACAAGGCGTGTGCTACCATCGATGAGCCAAGACGACCCCTGCGGTAACGTACATACCCCAAGACGAGACCTGATGGCGCTATTGCGGCCGCCAGTTCCAGCCCCGGGATTCCAGGTGCGTTGGCAATATGTAGTGCTGCGAAAAGGACAGATGTAACGACTATCCCGGCGCCTACGCCAATGCGCTGTACGAGTTGCGTCTGAAGAAGTCCGCGAAAAAAGAGCTCTTCAAAAAATGGTGCTCCTATGCATACAATCAGACAGTATATGAGCAATGCAATACTCGACGTATTTACGGCACGGATCAAGCTGACGTCTGGGTTTACGACTCGTGGGGCAAAAATGATAACTATGTAGCCTACTACGGCCGTTAAAAACCGAGCCATTATTGCGCCTAATGAACCAATCCCGATGTCCTTCAAACGGAACGCAAGGCCAAAATCAGAACGTAGTGACCGAGATCCGAATGTTCTGCTGGCAACTATACATGTAGCAAAGAGTCCGGACCACAATCCAAGCTCAGACATCACCAGTGTGACCACTGCACCGCCAGGGCGACCGAATAGTTCATCTACTAAAACTAGTATCAATGATAATGCAAAAGCAATGCCTAATCCCGCAAAGGTCACGGCTAAAAGGGCCCAAGGCGAGCCAATCAGGGGAGTAGTTGGATCAGGATCATTACTTGACTGCGGATAGGCCAGCAAGTCCGACGATGGGGATAACTGGGAACCATGCTTTACGTATACGTCGTGTGTCCACACCGAGCCATTCCAAAAACGGTACGCAGTGCGCAGGAATGGGTCTTGATACCAACCAGGCAGGCGGGCCAACGGTTGTGTGGGCCTCTTGTCAGCGGTAGTGAACTGGAATGTACCACATGTCGGGCAATAGTCTGCATTCAAAGTAATCAATACCCCACAATGGTAGCAATGCCTCTTCTTTATTATGGGGCTCATAAACTAATAGCGAACCATCACCGATCGTGCTACCTGGTCAGCGATAGTTTGCCTTTGATTATTCCATAGAGGCATGAGGTCATTTATCACGCCTGGAATGATTAAACATATATAAAGGACAGAACGAGTAAAAACACGTAAAAGGCCGCGGCTAAAGCCGATTCTGGTACCCGTACTGGCGTCGCTGACGGCAATACCTATAGCAAGGTTGCCAAGCGTCCGGCCATGTCCAGTGCCGTTGCCAATTGCAAAGTATAGAAGAGAGATGATGAATGAAAAACCAACTAATGCCAGGGTTGCAGAGGATGACAATTTACGCGTCGTCATCACTGTGACGTTGTTAGATCCTTGAATAGTACTAATAGTATGGACAGTATGACCAAATACAAATATTGCCGCAACCGTTATTCCTATCAATACTACGGTGAGAATTACCCCATCTATAAGCATTGATCCTAGGCGCTGACCCCAACTGGCAAGCGCTGCTCCAAATGGTGTCACAGGACGATCGCTGGCAAAGCGTACAGAGTTGGGGGCAGGGCTTTCCCACTGACCATGAGCGGCGTAGGGCGGTTGCGTCATGGAGTATTCCAAAGATGGGTACGCCTGACTGGTCGACCAATTTGGCGGTGGAAGTGGCACGTCCCGTGGGGTTGATGTAGATGGATGAGGCATACTGGGTTGATATAACCCCTGGGACGACCATGTCAGATCAGACTCGTTAGTTAACGGCAATGCAGCGCCGTCTGGCCCATCAGCAAGAAAAGCGCTGTCCGTGACATTGGGTTGTGCAGGAGGTGGCGGTATGAATTGCGGATTAGCAGCACCGCAATGGCTACAGAATCGTGCTGAACTGTCATTTTGACTACCGCATGCCAAACATGTTATCATAGCGGACTCCTCTTTATGATTTTACGGAATTACTAAAAAGTCTGTACCAGCGCATTTCCATTACTTAATTGACAAATATTAACATATTTTGAATCTTTGAGGAAAATAAATTGCAAATATATTGAGTACCTCTTTTATCCGGAAATTTTGCTTCCTGCATTACCTCCGCGGATTATCGATAAATCTGATGCTATAAGTCGCCGCGGATTCAAAGTCGAATTACCATCTGAAAAATTTCCTCTTGTTTTAGTTGTTTTTCGCATTTGATAGTTCCTTGATCCAGTCATGTTACTTGTATCAACAATATTTCGGATAATAGTGGATCGGCAAGAAATGCGATGAACTGTTCTCACACTGATCTCTGGGTCCCGACTATTCCCGGAAACTTGTTTTTATATTCGAGTTCCAAGTCATTCATTGTAGCCTAACCTATTGCTAGGAGCCTGTAGCTTCTTTCTCGGAAATGTTATGGCTGACAAATCCTAGGAGCCTGCTAAATAATGCATTACCTCCAACTGGAAATCATCTATCAAGCCAACTATCCAGACTTTGTCGGCTCTTCGGATTTAAGTGGGGAATTTCATAAGTTGTAGTCACTTACCATGAGTTGAGTTTGAAAAGGTTACAGGGACTCTGCCAGAATGAGGTTGACACAACTCATCATCGGAGGGCCTCTGTGGAACACAATACTACCGGAATTACCGAGATCTTGCTCAATCTAAAAGATATCAATTTCATCGGAGTTGAAGATTTAGGATAATGAAGGGGTAAAACTTCCTCTTCGGGTCCACATCTAGTGTCAGAGCGAGCGTCCAAAGTGCCCAGTCTGTCAGGGGGAGAGTTATTTCAAACGGTAAGTGTCAGGCTTGTTGTCGCTTCAATCATCTTAGGATGCTTTGGCGAATTTGCCAAATGTTCTCTTTGTCTTATATGAGACTCTAACTTCTAAAGTTTCCTCAAATGATTTGATTTTGTTATGCGAGCATCGCCTTGGATTTTTTTCTTTTGCTTTTTTATATACCTCCTTTCTACCTTCAAGAATTGCTATATCTTGTCCTAGATATTTCTGTTCAGGTGTGACAAATGAGATACCGGAGTGCAAATGATGATTGTTGTGAAAATCAACAAATTCACTAACTAACTTTCTTGCCTTGGTGATATCTGTAAATCTGTTGTATGGATATGTAAGGGAAATATTTTAGGGTTCTAAAAAGTGATTCTATGTGGGCATTGTCGTTTTTGATACGTAGGCGTGAAAAGGTTTTGACTATTTCAAGTGAGTAAAGAAAATCAAGTAATGTTCTTTGCTCATAGGTGCTGCGTTGTCTTTAATGAAATATCTTTGGTTTTACGCCCTTTAATCCGAAGTTGGGACTATGCCGTCGTAGGTGCGCCATCGCTTAGCGAAGGCCCGCATTGCCCAGGTCGCTTAACACCGTGTCCACTTTCTCTGGGGAACCTCGAGGCGGGTTTAGGGGGTCAACGCAACGCTCGGTGAGTACGACCTGGCCTTGGCGGAGGATCGACAGGGCTAAGCCCAACAAGACGGCAGCCCCGACCAAGACAAGCGAGTTGTCTGCAACAAAACCTCCGAACCCTCCCTGAACGCCCCACCAGTAGGGCGCGGCGATACTTACAACTACAGCGGCGCCCACGAGCACCGCACTCCGCCGATGCGTCAGCCAGAGCGACGCTGCGGCGATGGGCGCTGCTGCCATCCAAGACCAGTGGTGGCTCCACGACACCGGACTGATCAGCAACTCGACAAGAGCTAACACCAACACCGACTCCGCCAGGGGGCGATGATCGCAAGCAAGCCGACGAGAGACGAGACCGCCTAGGGCCACAGTGCCAAAGCACAGGCCAAGCCAGAGGACGAAAACCCAACTTCCCCCCGCAAAAGGTGATCGATGGAGCATTCCATACCACGACTGGTTGCTAACTGAGCCAACATTTCCAGTCCGCGCAGCGTCCGCCACTTCGTGCAGCCAATAGAGGGCAGAGTCGCCCGGCAGGACGAACCAAGCGAACATGGTGAATACTCCAAAATAAGCTATCCCTTGACCGACCGAACGCCAATCTCGCCGGACTGCGAAGAAAAGTAGATAGACAAACGGTGTCAACTTCACGGCTGCGGCGAGTCCGATTGCGAGCCACGAAAGCGCTGACGCCGCTGACTCAGGTCGATAACTACAAGGAACATCAAGAGCAGGTTGATCTGCCCATAGTCCATGTTGCTCCGAACCGGCTCTAGCGCCAGTGTTGCCGCTCCGCCGAGCAGCGCCGCTATCGCGAACCGGCATGCCCTCGCCGTGCCGCGGGGAAGCAGAAGGTAGAGCAACGCGACCAACGCGACCGAATTGACGAGCCACCACGCACCCTCGATTAGCCCCAGTGAACCAAAGGACAAGGGCGCCAAAACGATAAGAGCGAACGGCGGATAGGTGAAAGGTAGGTTATTGGCTGTGTAGTAGGACCGAAAGGGCGACCCGTGCTCGAGTAGGGAGCGCCCAGCAGCTCGGTAGACGCGAAGATCAAGGTGCCAAGACCCGCCGAAGTGCCACATATAGAACGCCGAAGCGAGCCATATCGCCACCGCCATGGCGCCGACGACGGGTGTCCACGAGACCGACCTTCGATGGGACACTTCTAGCCTCCCTGGTTCACGTTTTCGTCGCTGAGATTAGCTCGAAAGGTTGTGTACCGAATATTGTGCAAAATGGCCACAAAATTTTTGTGACTTTTCCTATCTTAGGAAATAATGATAGAGCCGTCATTTACTTTTGACATTTATTGCGGTGACTGTCAAACTAGTTTACACATAATTTTGAAGAGTCCCTGCATATCAACAATACTCGTGGCTACACCCATTGACCGAATATCACTAAAAGTGCTGAAAGGAGATGCTACCTACAGGAATGTTTAACGTAACTTAGGGTTAGATTATGTGATTTGGCACTGCAGTGTTATATGGCCGACAACCACTGAAGCAAATCCTAATGATTATCATTCCTAGAAACTCCCTGGACATCTCTCGCACTACGACACTGTCAAACGGTATTTATCTAAAGAGAGTAGTAGCCGACCCAGTTGTCATGACTGAAAGGACCCACCACTGACAAAGACGGACTTGAGTTGAATACCTCGTCGGCAATATATTGGACGTCTTCCATATTGACGGCATTGATTCTCTTTACAATTTCATCTATCGAAATGACACTGTCATGCAATAAAAGAGAAGCCCCGATTCGTGACATCCGGGATCCGGAGTCCTCGATACTGAGCAATGTCTCGGCACAAAGATGTTTTTTGGACGCTTCCAATTCATCTGTCGTGATGGCAAAACGGGCTATGTTTTCCAGCTCTGCATTTACCATGTCCAGGACTTGATAGGCGTTTGAAGGATTTGTTCCAACCGATATGATAAGAGCACCGGTATCTGAAAAAGAAACTCTTTCAGATCCTATGGAATAAGCCAAACCCTTTTCCTCGCGTATTTTTTGGAAAAGTCTTGAAGAAAGCCCCCCACCGAGAACCTGGTTGACGACAGACAAGGCATACCTATACGGCGAATACCTGCTGACAGCCTTTAGTCCTATGGCCAGCTGAGCTTGCTCCGTGTCTCTTTCCATCACCTTGACGGGGATAACCTGCTCCTGGGGAGCACTGCGTTGAGGCTTTACCCCGCTGTCAGAGGAATGGAAATGATCAGTTATGTACCTGACTATTTTGTCATGGTCGATATTTCCGGCTGCTGAAAAGACTATGTTTTTCGGCAGATATTGCTTTTTGAAAAACGACCTGATCTCGTCCACAGTGACATTGGAGATGATTTCCGGTACACCAAGTACTTCCCTTCCCAAGGGATGATTCGGATAGAGCGACTCAAAAAGGTACTCAATGACCAAATCCGACGGTTCGTCCATGTGCATCAGGACTTCTTCCAAAATGACCTGACGCTCGGAGGCAACTTCGTGATCCAAAAAAGAAGGGTCGGTCAAGATGTCACATAAGATTTCGAGACCGAGATCAATATCTCCGGCCAAAAGCCTTACGTAAAAAGCCGTGTATTCCTTGGTGGTAAAAGCGTTCATATCGCCTCCCACCCGGTCAATCTGCTCCGCTATCTCACGGGCGCTTCGGCGAGGAGTACCTTTAAAAAGCAGATGCTCTAAAAAGTGGGATACTCCGGCCAGATTCTCCGGCTCATCCCTTGACCCTACGCCAACCCAGAAACCCAGGCATACGGCATCGGATTGCGGCATGTATTCAGTGGCGACACGTATGCCGCAATCTAATTCCGAAGAGTTGATCAGCGCCTTGGACCGCCTCGTCTCCTGGGACCTCCCGGTCTGAAAGTCCTCTTTGGCGAGGACTGGGGCCGCTCGCTTGCATAACCAAGGTCACCAAGTTCCGAAGCTATTTCTTCGTTGAATTCATCCTCAAAGGCGACATATTCCGATTCTCCTGAAGAAGAGTTGTCGGAAGAATTTTCCGAATTCGAAGTCCTGCTATCGTGGTGTCCCACATTGTCAGCGTCATCTCCGGATGAAGAATGCGCTTCGTCATCCATGACTCTGGACAGAGAGATTTTACCCTGTTCGTCAACGTCTAAGACGATGACTTTTAGTTCTTCGCCCATCTTTAGGACATCTTCGACACGCTCTACCCTTTTGCCCGCTCCCAGTTTGGAAATATGCAGCAAACCGTCACGCTGGGGCAAGATATTGATAAAAGCACCGAATTTAGTGATGCTAACCACTTTCCCGACATAGGTAGCGCCTATCTCGGCAACCGGCGGATTTAATATTTCGTTGATGCGGCGTTTGGCTTCCTGGACGGCAGCCCCGTCTTTTGCCCCGATGGTTACTTTTCCGACCTGGCCGTCATCGTCGATGCCTATTTCTGCTCCGGTCTCCTGTTGCAGGGTATTAATTACCTTGCCTTTGGGACCGATTACTTCACCAATCCTGTCAAGAGGTATTTCAAAAGAAATTATCTTGGGAGCTATGACTTTTACTTCCGACCTGGGAGCCGCCATGGCTTCGTAGATGACATCCAATACTTTATGCCTGGCTTCTTTGGCCTGGCCCAGGGCTTGGGCCAAAACCTCTGCCGGAAGACCGTCAATCTTGGTATCCAATTGCAAGGCTGTTACTACATCCCGAGTACCGGCAACTTTGAAGTCCATGTCTCCGAAAGCATCTTCCGCACCCAAAATATCCGTCAGGGTAATGTAATTATCGCCTTCTGAGATCAGACCCATGGCAATTCCTGCCACGGCATCTTTGATCGGTACGCCGGCATCCATCAGGGATAATGTGGAACCGCAGACCGAAGCCATGGAGGTCGATCCGTCCGATGAGATAGCTTCCGAAACGAGCCTCAGGGTGTAAGGAAAATCATCTTCGGAGGGGATAACGGGAAGAAGGGCTCTTTCTGCCAGGAGGCCGTGGCCGATCTCACGCCGTTTCGGTCCTCTCATAAACCCTACGTCTCCCGTGGAATAAGGAGGAAAGTTATAATGGTGGATATAGCGCTTATGCTCTTCTATCCCGATGGTATCGAGCAATTGGTTCATCTTCGGCATACCCAAAGTGGCTATGTTCAGAACTTGGGTATCTCCTCGCTCAAAAAGACCTGATCCGTGAGCGGTCGATATTAGCCCTACTTCGGCATAAAGGAGTCTGATATCTTTAACCCCTCTTCCGTCCATCCTCAGACCGCTTTCAATAATCCTTTGTCTGACAATTTTTTTGGTATACGAACGGATGGCGGCGGCAATCTGACGGGTTTGATCGGGAAATTTTTCCGCCAGTAACTCTTGTATCTGCTTGGAGGCAACTTTGAGGGCTTCTGATCTTTCATGCTTTACGGTAATCGCATTGGCGGTCTTGATCAGCTCTCCGCCGACCTCGGCAACGGCAGCAGCGATCTCGTCACTGTAGTCGACCAAGGGGTCATATTCAATAGTCGGTTTCGGCGGGAATTTCTCGACGAGCTTCATCTGCAGATCTATCGACTCTTTGATCCATTGCTTGGCGGCTTCGAGGCCTTCGGCTATTACCTCTTCGGTAACCTTAGGGGCTCCTGCTTCAAAGTATTCAAATGCCTTTCCCGTGGCGCCGGCTTCCACCATCATGATGGCTATGTCATTTTGGCCGTTTTTCTCTACGCCCCTGCCCGCTACTACTATTTCAAAAGAAGATTCGTCGCCCTCTTGATAGGTGGGGTTTGCGATCCATGTCCCGGAGGTGGAAAAAGCCAACCTGACCGCACCTATCGGGCCGTCAAAAGGTATTCCGGAGATCATCAAAGCGGCCGAAGCCCCGTTGATGGCGATTACATCATGAGGATTTTCCTGATCGGCACCGAAAATGGTGGCCACTACGTGCACGTCATTACGAAATCCCTCGGGAAAGGACGGCCTGAGGGGCCTGTCGATGAGTCTTGCAGTCAGCGTAGCCTGATCGGTAGCGCGACCTTCACGGCGGAAAAAGGAACCCGGGATCTTACCAGCGGCATACATCCTTTCTTCCACGTCAATAGTCAGAGGAAAGAAGTCCTGTCCCTCTTTGACCGACCTGGAAGCGGTGGCGGTCACCAATACGACGGTGTCTCCGATTTGAGCCACCACGGCTCCGTCTGCTTGGCGGGCCAATTTGCCCGCTTGGAATGTGAGTGTTTTGCTCGTACCTGAAATAGGTGTCGAGACTGTTACGGCATCAGCCATTATGCTCCTTTATGGAGTTCGGGGCACCCATTCCTTAAATACCAGTTCCCAGTCGTCGCTATCTCCTCAGAGCGGGCGACGACTGGCAGCTGGAGCAACAAGTAGGGATGCCTAACCATTAATTTTTAAAAATTGACCGCAAGCAAGACGCGGCCTGGTCTTACATCTATCTGCGTATACCGAGTCGTGCTATCAAAGAACGGTAACGCTCCACATCATTTTTTCTGGTATAGTCAAGCAATTTACGCCTGTGACCTATCAGTTTCATCAGACCCCTGCGGGTATGGTGGTCACCTTTATGCACTTTCAAGTGCTCTGTCAGGTGATTAATCCTGTCTGTCAGCAGTGCGACCTGCACCTCCGGCGAGCCGGTATCGGTTGCATGTACCCCATATTCAGAAATTATTGTTGATTTCTCTTGCATTAGTTTAGAAAACCTTCGCTTCCACTACTATTCACTAAAGTATTTATACTACGTATCTTACTCTATTGAAGTTCAATTGACGTTGTTTATTGTTACCCAACACTTCTCGGTATTACTAAGATAGCAGCTAATCGCGCCGTAAATTTCATACATCGCCGGGATCTACAATAATCTTGACGTTTCTTTTGGGCAGACCGGCATTTTGCAACAGCTCCGAAAGGCTGGTTTCGTCCCCGGCTTTGACCAAAAACCCTCCCTGTTCTATGGGAGCTAGAGCTACTTCCTTGTTTTGCGAGGAAATCTCTGCAGCGACGCCGGCTGCTTCTTTGCCGGAAATAAGAGCCAGGGCCCCATAGGGAGGAAGGCCCAGTTTTTCCCTTAAATCTTTTTCGTTTTCTCCAAAGAAAGAGGGGTTTCCGTCCCTGGCTGCTTTTATCACCGGATGCTCCGGCATCCTTGTCTGGATGACCAGACGCCTTTGCAAATCCTTTCCCTTATAGAGGGATGACCTGGGGGCCAGCAGTCTTGCTGCAGAGACAATCTGGCTCATTGTCTGCTCCGATGCCTTGTATTTAGGCCTTAGTATATCCTGGTCGATATCCAGGAAAATAACGGCGGATGCCTGTCTGACATAATTGAGGACGGCTGCTGTTCCGAGCAAGATCTCCTTGCCGGCTGTTTCCGGCAAATTGTCGGCACTTACTTCAACTACTTCTCTGCGCAAAAGTGCGCCCAGTTCCCTGGCAACTTTTGTAATGCCGGGCTTGATCGTCTTCATCCTGGCACTCTTGCAGACGATACATACCACCGGTCTTGTCTTGCGACACAGCTTGCACGACAGCAGGGCGTCTCCGTCCAAACCTGCTATCTCTGATCCCTGGTTGGTCACCTGGTTCTCAGCATCGGCCGATATAGCTTCCCCTCCGTTTTCCAGGTTCTCCTCTCCTGTCATCCGACCTGTTCCGGCAGGAGGCAATTGCGTTTTTCTTCCGGAGCGATTGTCTTTGCCCGCAGGCTCCGTGAGGATCTCGCATGCCCCGCCGCAGAATTCACAGTAAATCAACCCGCCGCAATTGTCACAGGCCAAAAGACGGGAATGGCCTTTCCTGTTGTAAACAAAGACCACGGGGTGCAGCCGGTCTTCCCGGAGTCTGGAATCGACCAAGGCTGACAACAACGGAGAATACAGACCTGACCTTGGGTCCTCATTTCTCCTGTCGATAACCTGGACATAGGGCCATCCCCCCTGCTCGGATTCTAAGGGCAGGGACAGATAATCGGCTCGGGCCAATATCTCCGTGTCGGGGATGGGGGAGATAAATATGCAGGCTTTGCCCAAGCGGCGGGAACGCTCCGCGGCCAGCCTGGTGGCTTTCCACGTGGGGGTCCTCTCTTCCTGGTAAGTCTCGTGATAGGCGTCGAAAACGACTATGGCCCCTATGTTTTTTACCGTGGCAAAGATCGCCTGGCGCGTCCCGACCACGACCTCGGCTTGTCCGGATGCCGCCACGGTCCACTCTTCGGGAAACTCGGCCACTTTCACATCGTGTTTCCTGAGATAAGCCGCCAGGTTCCTCGCATCTTTTCTGAGGGCCGTCAACACCAAAAGACTTTCCCCGGTGATCTCTTTGCCCTGATCAAAAAATAAATCATCGGAACCATCTGATTTTGATCCGATTGTGGCTTTGCCGCCAGGCGATGCGCCGGCTCTGTTTTCTCGCCACAGATGAAGCAGGCCAAGCATCACTTTGGAGCGCAGCATCAAAGGTGGAACTTGCAGAAAAGTTATCCGCCCGGCCAAAGCTTTTGCCAGTACCTCGAGCAAGTCCTCATCCTGTGCGCTCTCCGGCAAAAAAAGACCTTTTGGTCTTGGGGCTCTGCTAAAGAGTTCTTCTGGGCCGTAATTTGATATCTGCCTGGGAGGTTTGGCCGATACCAAAAACGGGCGCAAGCGACCGCAATACAACTTGGCGGCAAAGACGCACAGGTCGATCACCTCTTTTGAAGGGCCCAAAGACAACAATTTTTCAACGGGCGACAATTTGAGCGTCTCACCTGAACCTGGGGCAGATACTTTTTCTAAGTCCAGGACAAAGCCATTTATTTTCCTGTTGTGGAGAGTAACTTTGACGAGCGACCCTATTTGGATGCCTGCCTCGAGGTGAGCAGGTACGTAATAATCAAAATACTTATCGAGACCCGTGACATCGGGAAGTATCCTGGCAATTGTCACATCTTCTCTATGTTCCACGATATCTCGTATTTATAAGTAATCGGTTGATCAAAGTATCGGCAATGACCGGCCAAAATGCGGTTGGTCAGAGTCCGAGAGCCCTGCGTAAATCATCAACTTTCGGTACGGATTCCCACGTCATGTCGCTGTCATTGCGGCCGAAATGGCCGTATGCCGCAGTCTTTTTGTAAATGGGTCGCCGCAGATCAAGGTCGGCAATAATGGCAGCCGGCCTGAGATCAAACAGCTCTTCCAAGACGGCGGAAATTTTGGAAGGGTCGACCTTTTCGGTTCCGAATGTCTCCACCATCACAGATACGGGCCTTGCCACGCCAATGGCGTAGGCAATCTGGATCTCGCAGCGGTCAGCGGCACCGGCGGCCACGACATGCTTGGCTACCCATCTGGCCGCGTAAGCCGCCGACCTGTCAACTTTCGACGGGTCTTTGCCGGAAAAAGCTCCTCCCCCGTGACGGGCCATTCCTCCGTAAGTGTCCACGATGATTTTTCTGCCGGTCAGCCCGGCGTCTGCTTTCGGGCCTCCCAGTTCGAAGCGTCCCGTGGGGTTGATAAATATTTTATATCCTGTCGTGTCCAGAGTTGCAGGAAGGACCGGCTTGATCACATGCTCAATGATCTCAGCTTCCATCTTGGACCCGGAAGAGATATCGACGGTGGCGTCGTGCTGGGTCGATATTACGATCGTGTCCAGTGAAACCGGCCTCGATCCTTCGTATCTGATGCTGACCTGTGTTTTACCGTCCGGTCTCAGATAAGGAAGTATTTTTTGTTTTCTTACCTCGGCCAGCCTGTAAGACAATCTGTGCGCCAGCCAGATGGGCAGGGGCATCAAATCATTGGTCTCGTTCACGGCAAAGCCGAACATCATACCCTGGTCTCCGGCTCCCTGATTGGAGATGGCGTCTTGGTTTTCAAATCCCGTCCTGACTTCGTAAGCCTCGGATACCCCTTGGCTGATGTCGGGGGACTGTTCGCCGATGGACACGATAACGCCACAGGCATTGCCGTCAAAACCGGCGGCGTCGTTGTCATAGCCTATTTCACAAATCGTTTCCCGGGCAATACGGCTGATATCGACATAAGTGGAAGTTGTTATTTCACCGACCACCGCTACCAACCCGGTGGTGAGGACAGTCTCGCAAGCGACGCGCCCATAGGGATCGTTGACAAGGACGGCGTCCAGGACAGCGTCTGATATCTGATCGGCCACCTTATCCGGGTGCCCTTCGGTAACAGACTCTGAGGTAAAAGTAAAACTGCTGCTCACTGTGTATCTCCTTATGGCCTATTGCTGTAAAATGACTGTCCGGTCAGCGATTTCCGAGCAATTTGACAACGGTCGCATATTTTATCATTCCGGACAACCTCTATTATGGCACACACAAATCCGCCTATCGACCCCTATCGGTTCCGGTTGTTGATTTGACGATGATTTGGCCCGCTTTGAGCCTGCGGGTTATACATCGCAGAACTTTTCTATCAAATTGACTATCTCTTCTGCTATATCTGATTTTTTGCTGCGGGCTATCTCAAATACCTGTCCCGACTTTTCATAGATGACAACCTCGTTATAGGGCTGTTCAAAGCCTATATCGTCTCTCGAAATATCGTTGAGCACGATCATGTCAAGGCCTTTGGCCAGAAGTTTCTTTTTTCCTCTTGCAAGCAGGTCATCCTTGCCGCTTTCAGCGGCAAAACCTACAATAAATTGTCCCGAGCGCCTGAGCCCGGCACATTTTGCCAGAATATCTTCAGTCTCTTCAAACTGTAAAGAAAGCGGACCTTCCTCTTTGTGATATTTGGTCTCAAGCACGGTTTTCGGTCTGAAATCGGCCACGGCAGCGGCCATAACCAAGACATCGCTTACGGGGAAATTGCCCAGAACCGCCTCTTGCATCTCGGCTGCCGTTTGGCTGTAAATAACTTTTATTTTCAGGTGGGGAGATTCCGGCGTCCATAACAGAGCCTCACTATTTTCTCCGCCTTCGACAAGTTCCAATCCGTAAAAGGAAGCGTTGTCATAAACTGCTTCTCTCGGAGTGACCAGCGTCACTTCGGCTCCTTTGGCCAGGGCCGCCAGGGCAATTGCCGTCCCTTGTTTCCCCGATGAGCGGTTTCCGATATAACGGACGTCATCTATGGGTTCTTTCGTTCCTCCGGCCGTCACCAGTATTTTTTTACCGGCCAGACCGGAAAAGTTTTTCCTAATCAACAGTGCAGCGTCTTTGGCGATAAAAGGGTCCTGATCAAGACGACCGCGTTCTGAGACTCTGTCATCTTCCCGGTCCCATTCTGATCCTTCCGGTAATTCTTCAGCTAAGGCCGGACTCTTGGGATCATCTGATATATCCTCCGGGCCCGCGAGTGCCGGATAAGTAAAACTTAGTATCTCCTTCACCGCAGAGATGATCGTGTCCATATCTGCCAGACGACCTTTACCGAAGTCTCCTCCCGAAAGTCGGCCGATTGCAGGGCCTATGAAGACAACGCCGCGACGCTTCAATTTCTCCACATTTTCTTGGACGGCCTCGTGCTCCCACATCTCTGTGTGCATGGCCGGACAAAAAACCACGGGAGAATGCGCCGCCAGCAGTGTGGAAACGAGAAGATCTCTTGATATCCCGTTAGCATATTCTCCTATTACCCGGGCAGTCGCCGGTGCCACCAGGATCAGATCGGCCGCAGAGGCGAGACGAATATGAGGAGTCTCGCTGATATCGTTGAATAAAGTTGTCTTTGCCGGTTCGCTCGCCAGGACGGAAAAAGTCTTCTCCCCGATGAATTGTCGGGCGGACTTGGTGACAACCGGTATGACATAGGCTCCCGCCAATACCAATTGTCGGCATAACTCTGCCGCTTTATAGGCCGCTATGCTCCCGCACACGCCGAGTACAATGGTTTTGGAGTCAAAAATAGATTTGTTCATATCCCAAAACCCAGCTTAGCTTGTCCGCGTCGACAAGGTGAGAAATCACATCGGATGAGCCGTAAAATGACAAGCCTGACCGAAAAATGTTGATCGCTTAGGATCTGTTAACCGGCGTCCTTGGGAATGTTGGTATCGTCGACATCTTGATCATCGACGAGCACTTCGATATCGCTGTCATCAGTCTCGATATTTGCTTCGATATTGGCAAGTATATCTTCTGAATACAGCTCTTCTGCTATCTCTGAATCTTCCACCAAAACCTCTGAATCTGCAGTGCCCGCGTCTTCTTCGTCGTAAGCGGGTAATACTTTACCGGTGGCAATCTCTTCGAGGGCAATGGTCAAGGGCTTGCGGGCTATCGATGCCACTTGAGGCGGCACGATGGACCCGAGTCCTTCGCCCAATTGGTTAAAATAGGCATTGATCTGGCGTCCCCGCTTGGCAGCTAAAGTTACCAGGGTAAATTTTGACCCCGCTGCCTCCAAAAGATCCTCTATGGGAGGATAGATCATCGTGCTTCGCTGTTGTGGCATTATCTCCTCGTCGTATACATATGGCAAAACATTTATCAAACATTTTACGCAGAAAAAACCGTATTAAAAGCCTTAGAGCTATAGCATATCACAAATCGACGGACAACAAAACACCTTCGATGCCTGTTCCGGCACAGCGTATTTTGAGTGATTGGCCAAGAGATCTTTCAGGACGCTTGGCATCAAAGGACAGCAAAACATATCTGTCGGCGAAATGACAGGCAATGACAACATGTCGGATATCCGGAGCAGATACGCACTGCAACGATTAAGGGCGCCGACTCTGATATTTTAGGATCAGAAATCGATGCGTAACATCTTTATCTTTTCCCGTTTGACAGAGCAACGCCCTTTGGAATCGCTCGGCGACTTGCAGACTACTTTTGGGTTATCTGTAAAACCTGTTCTCTTTGGTTTGTACCGAGACCCTGAAGGCGTCTGGCTTCGCTGATACCTATTTGCTCCATGAGGCGCCTGGCTTTTACTTTACCGATACCCGGCAAAGATTCCAGCACGGCTAGCACCTTCATTTTTCCTATTATTTCATCGTGCTCAGCTTTATCGAGAAGCTCCTTCAAAGTCACCCGTCCTGCTTTTAGGTGATCCTTGATTTCAGCGCGTTCTTTACGTGCTTTGGCTGCTTTTTCTAAAGCTGCGGCTCTCTGTTCTGGTGTTAGAATTGGTGGTTGTGGCATGGACTTTTACGTTAGCGCAGCAAATTCCCTTTTGCATCGTTCAAAGCGAATTATTTTAGGAAATTTCAAATTTTTTTTTGAAATTTTCATGCAGTGAAAAATTATCACTTTTTCTTTCCGACAAAAGACCAGCTCTCTGGGGTTATACTTCCAGAGGGTCCAAATCCTGTAAATCCACCCAAATCTTTTTTTACCTGGAGCAACTCATTGGCGGGAGTCGGCTGATACAACACCGGCAAGTCAGTCTCCAGGAATTGCAGGTAATTGTTCAAGGCCAAGGAGGAATCGCCTGACAGGAAGGCTGCCAGCAGACTTTGATAGCGGGCACTTGAAAAATTCGATATATTGGCCGCCGCCGACGTATCGAGCAGGGACTGTCCGGTCGGATCATACGACAGGCCGAAATTCCACCCTCCGAAATCTTCTATTGCAAAATTACAGGAAGTCGTCTGCAGAACACAATTGGAAAAATTCGCCAGCAGCTGTGCTTCCGATTCCGGTGCAAGACCCACCTCTACACCGGCGGCGGAAAACGACTTGGCCTCCGTCTCCAGCTCGTCCTGTAAAGTTATATCTCCCGACGAATAGCTGATTTGCAATTGCAGCTGGGTGCCCTGGGGTATTGATGTCCCGCAACCGATCCCGGACATGCATACGTCCGTCCCGCCGGAATTTATTTTCCAGCCGTAATTCTTTAAAATCCTGATGGCAGCGGCCGGATCATACGAATAGGGATTTTCGGTACCGACCGGAACTTGTGGTGCTTTGTCCTTGGTTGTCGCCGCTTTGGAAAGATTAGGGCTGCCGTATAGAGTGGAAACTTTTTTCGTTACCGGAGATGAAGATTTAAAAGACTTTGTGAGAGCTCCGGTGACGGATGTATCGCCGGAAACCAGGCTGTACGTTGGGGTGGCAAGCCCTCCGTAGATGTTTTTGATGATGGCAGGTTGGTTGACCAAGTATTGAAGCACTTTTCGCATGTAGGGCAGTCTCAGCAATTTCCCCGACAAAGAAGAGTTTTGATAAAAATTATAGACCCCGAAATCCACGTTGTTCCCGTAATAAACAAACTGCTGATAGGCGCGTTTGATCATGGAATTGAGCTTTGTATTAGAAATTGTCTCCAAGATTTGTCCGGATGACGAAGTAATGGGGATGGTGACGGTAGTGGTTGTAGCGCTTGGCGCAGAACCGCTGTTATAAGAAGGTGTGGGAAGCGGAAGATATCCTATAGTAAGCTGTCCGAGAGCCAGAGCTATGGCTTCATCGCTGTAGGAGGTAAAAGGGATTTCTACAAATTCCGCTATCTTGGGCTTTACCGGTCCCGAATAGGCGTTATTCGGCTCAAAGTCCGCCTCTCCTGATGAACTCATGGATACAAGCCTCCAAGGGCCGTCTACCACCTGCCACAAAGGATTTGAGGCAAATGACAGGTAGGCAGATTTTATATACTTGTCGCTTATCGGTTCATAACCGGACTCCTGCGCCAAAAATTCATAGACATTTTCACATGTTTCCGCCGCTGAAGATGCCGGCTGGTTCTCTGCATTTAGCGTAACCGAAGTGAAAGCAGCCGATGCGCATCCTCCTTGGCCCGGCTGTCCGTTAACGTCATAAACATCCCAAGCCAAAGGCAAAGGGATTATTTGGGAAAGTTCATTATCGGTAAATACTTTGGGGTTTGTCGGAGAATCCAACGTCAGTCGGATGACAGAAGGCGACAGGACCTGTACGTTGTGTAAATCGGCCGGTATCGAAGTCTGTGAATAGGGAGCAAACCGCAGCTGCGGGCCTTCTATTTTAACCAGATTCAGCCAAAAAGCCACGTCTTCGGCATTGACTTTTTCTCCGTCGGACCAACTCCACATTTTCATTTTGATGGTTACCACCGTATTGTTATCGGAAAACACAGGAGGATCAGCAAGAGACAGCGGTTCATTGATCTTGGGTTCGGGAGAACCTGAAAACCAATAAAGAGGCCTGTACATCAAATAATCAAAATCCTGATAGTTCGCCGTGTCAAATACCTGATGACCCTGGATGGGAAAAATAAAATCGGGTCTTTCGTTCACCGGTTCGGCAAAGGTGACAATTCCTTCTCTGTGCAAAGGCTTTGTCTTCGGTTTTGCTTTTACAGTCTTCTTGGGTTTATTCTGCTTGGTCTTGGCCAGAAGAGTGGCCTTTGCCGGAGATGTGCCGGATGAGGCAGGACCGGTCTCAAAACCTGATTTTTCGGCTGAAGAGACCGAATGTTTTGCCAAAGACGAGATTACAGATGATGAGGCCCGGGGCGATGTTTTGATACCTGCGCCAAAAATAATAGATACCAATACAAGCAGCATTACCGGAAGGAGCAGCTGAGTCGGAATAAAGTGATGGCGGTTTGATTTCATTTTTATAAATTTCTCGTTTCGCACATACGATCTTATCGAAAATATTTTACCTGAACCCGGTTCTCTCCAACCGGCCGAATCGTCGTCCGGTAAGATTTTCCGTATATAACCGGATTAGCTATTCTTTTAGAGTATAGAAGCGATTTGGTGATAAAAAGAAGTCGGCGGCCTATATAAAGCCCGATACCCAAATTTCTTGGATTGGTCTTATCTGAGATAATTTTTCTGACCTGCCGAGACTTGCTTATCGGTGAAATCCCAACAGTTGTTCTGGCGATCTCTTGGGGATTCTTCAAAATTGTCTGTAAAGGATCCATGCCTTTTCGGTTTTTAGCGGGATTTACTGATTCCGGTTCGATCTATTCATAGAGTTTTCACGTATCCGAAATGGCAGGAATACCTGTATTTTTGCTCTGTGAAAAACGATGACCTCAGTACCCCTGTCACTTCTGATCCCAGCCAGATTTGTAGCGCACCGGTTGTGCCTAGACCGAAGTCCCCCCTTTTTTTTGAGTATTTTAGCCCGGGTGAGAGGTTTTTCTGCATGCCTACTGTAGGCAGGGGTTTTGAATAAGTTCTGGTAAAGTTATTCCAAGGAGTACTTAGGGGAGGAGGTGCCCCCATTTTATGTACCACTTAGCATCTCGTACTTCCAACCAATTCTTTGATTTGGTTTTCCTCCCAGTTCATTGCAAATATAGCCGGAGCTAACATTCCAAGTGAGCTGGGAGGTCTTTCTTGATTGTAGTCGATTCTCCAATCTTCAGAAAATACTTTTGCTTCGAGTACGTTATAAAAGATATTGATATTTAGAAATTCATCTCTGAATCCTTTCATTCCGTTGCGTTAGATACGATTGCGGCAGTCTCCTAGAGGCGGTTGCCTCAGAGTCGGGGGTCGACCGGCTCGCTTTCCAAAGCCAGCACGCCGAAGACGCATTCATGGACCCGATAGAGCGGCTCATCGGCGACGAAGCGCTCCAGTGCCTCGATCCCGAGGGCAAACTCGCGCTGGGCCAGGGAGCGCTTGTGCCCCAATGCTCTGGAGCGAAGTCTCGAAAGATGTTGTTCAGCAGTGTACTCCGGCCCGTAGATGATCCTCAGGTACTCACGGCCCCGACACTTGATCCCCGGTTGGACCAGTCCTTTCGGCCCTCGGTGGACAACCTGCACCGGTTTGACGACCATGCCTTCGCCACCACCCGACGTCAGGCCCTCCCACCAGGTCGTGCCGGCGTCAATCGATGACTGGTCGTTGACATCGACGATCACCGACCGCGTGGGCCGGAACGTAGCGGGGTCCGTACCACACAGCCGTCCGAGCACGTCCAGGTGCCAACGGTGATCCTTCAACCCGTGCACCATGCCTTCGCCGGCCAGGATCTGGAAGGGGGCGAGCTTCAGATCGTCGATGGTGGACACGTTCCAGCAGTACCGGCGGTAGGCGGCCACGAAACCGTCGACCATTGCCACCCGCTTCTGAACGGCTCCACCCAAGCCGTCGGTTTCGACCCCCCGGGCCTCCACCCGACTGAGCACCCCCTGCTCTGCGGCCAGCGCAGTCGTAGCCGCGGCTCCTACCGCGGCGTACTGTTGACGAAGGAGCTCCTCGGCTTTCACCGACCACGGCAACAGCTCGGAATCGAGAACGAACCAGTCCGAGCTCAGCTCGTCCCATAGGCCCGCCTTGCCGATGGCCACTCGAGTCCTGTCGATCAGTGCAGCTTCCATATAGCCGTTGGTGAAGAAAGGCCGTCCGGTCCGGGTGAATACGCAGCCCGACGCCTCAGAGGTAATCCCGAACCGCTTCAGGACAACCGATGGGTCCCGACAGACGACCACGATGGCGCGGGAGCCCATGTGCTTCTCCTCACAGACCACCTGCTGGACACCCCCGGCCCGGTAGGCGGCAAACGCCTCGTGCGGATGCTCGAGCAGGCCTTGCCGGTTCGACGTGGCCGTGGGGGACATGGTCGGTGGCAGATAGACCAGCCAGCGGGGATCAACAGCGAAGCGACTCATTACCTCCAGCGCGGCTGCGGCGTTCTCCTCCCGAACTGTGACCGAACCGGCCAGCCCGGTCTCGATGATCCGTTTGCCGATGACGTCGTCAAGATCGAGGTCAGTGGGCTCCCGTCCCTGGTCGGGGGCTGAAGCGGGATGCGAGAGCGGCTTGACCGGCTCGTAATAGACCTCGTGGGCCGGCACCGAGACCAGCTCGCGTTCGGGATAGCGCAGCGCTGACAGGTGGCCGCCGAACACGCAGCCGGTGTCGATACAGATGGTCTTGTTCACCCACACCGGCTCCGGCACCGGGGTGTGCCCGTAGACGACGAAGGCGCTGCCGCGATAGTCCTCGGCCCACGGGTAGCGGATGGGGAGCCCAAATTCGTCGGTCTCACCCGTCGTGTCCCCAAATAGGGCAAATGACCGCACGGCCCCCGAAGCCCGTCCGTGCATCCGCTCCGGCAATCCGGCGTGGGCCACGACGAGCCGACCCTCATCGAGAACGAAGTGACCAACCAGGCCATCGATGAATTTGGCCACGGCCTCGGAGAACTCTGTCGGCTCGGCACCCAATTGCTCCAGGCTGAGCGCCAGCCCGTGGCCCGTCGAAACATCCTTACCATTGAGGGCTCGGAGCAGCTTGACCTCATGGTTTCCGGGGAGACACAAGGCGGTGCCGTCCGCGACCATGCCCATGGCCAACCTGAGCACGGCTGGCGTCGCCGGACCCCTGTCCACGAGGTCGCCGAGGAAGAGCACCCGCCGGCCTGCAGGGTGCCGGGCCGTTGTGCCTCCGGGTGCCATTTCATAGCCGAGCCGATCAAGCAGTTCTACCAGCTCGACATAGCAGCCGTGGATGTCGCCGATAATGTCGAACGGTCCGGAATCGGTCCGCCTGTCGTTCCACAGCGGCTCGCGTTCGACCGTTGCCGAGGTGATCTCATCTTCGGACAGGACGTAGACGCGGTGAAAGCCCTCACGGCGCAAGCCGCGGAGCGATCGGCGAAGCTGGGATTGCTGGTTGCGAAGTACGTGGGAACCGAACTCGCGGTCGGGGCGGGCGGCGTTCCGAGCGGCACAGATGGCCTCTGGTATGTCGAGGACCACCGCTACCGCCAAGACGTGGTGCTCCTTCGCCAGGGCCACGAGCGGGCGCCTGGCTTCGGGCTGGACGTTGGTGGCGTCGATCACCGTGAGCCGACCGGCATCGAGCCGCTTCCCGGCGATGAAACACAGGACCTCAAACGCCGCGGTGGTCACCCGCTGATCGTTTTCGTCGTCGCCGACCAGGCCCCGGCAGAAGTCGGAGGAGAGGACCTCGGTTGGCAGAAAGTGACGAGCTGCGAAGGTGGACTTTCCCGATCCGGACACACCGACCAGGGTGACCAGGGAGAGCTCAGGGAGTTTGATGTTCATCGGGAGAACACCGCCATTTGAGTAGGCGCTCCCAGTTCGTCATCGTTCTGGCCAATCCCCGAGATGGCAACCCGGTAGTGGTTGCGCTCGCCCACACCGCTGGCCCAATTGGCGAACTCAACCCGCGACCATTCGAAGCGGTGGTCCCGGTGCCGGAGGCCCCCGGCCGGAAGGCTCTCGAACCGGGCGTTGTAATCGGCGTTCGGCGTGGTGAGTACGATCACTGACGGCCGGGCGTGGGCGAAGACCACCCGTTCGAAGCTGGTCAGGCGCGAGTAGTCCAGGTGCTCGATCACCTCCACGATGGCCGCGGCATCGAAGCCCTGCAGTCGCCGGTCCCGGTAGATAAGTGATCCCTGGAGCAGTTCGACCCGCTGGCGCTGGTGCGGGCTCATGGTGTCGAGGTGGAGCCGAAGCGCCGCGACTTGGAGGCTGTGAGAGGAGACGTCGAGTCCGACGACTTGCTCGATCGCCGCCGACTTCAGAAGCCTCTGGATGAGCTTGCCCTGCCCACACCCGAGATCGAGAACTCGCCGGGCGCCGGCCTCGTCGAGGGCTGCGGCCACAGCTTCGATGCGCTGCTCGCTCAGGCTGAGTGGCCGCTCGACCGCCTCCTCTTCGGCGTCGTGCTCGGCTGCCACGTCGTCGGGGTCAAGCGGGTCATCCTCCAAGAGGTGCGCCATGGCCTCGCTGGTCAGGTGCCGGTCGTGGCGAAGATAGCGATCAGCGATGAGGTCCCTCTCGGGATGGACCGCCAGCCATTCCCCGCCCCGACGAAGCAGCTTGTCAACCTCGTCTGGTCCCACCCAGTAATGTTTGTCGTCGTCCAGCACAGGTAGCAGGACGTACAGGTGTTCCAGCAGATCCTTCATCTTTTGTGTCCCCGTCAGTCGAACCGACAGGTATCGGCTGTCCCCCCAACCCGGGAACTCAGCATCCAAGGCGATCGGTGAAGCCTCTACCGAATACCCGAGCGGTTCAAAGACTCGCCGGAGCACGCCCTCGCTACCCCGGCACGGAACGACGGGAAGGGTGACCTCAACAGGAATTGGTTGGCCGGCCAGCTCCGGCCGCTCCTTGCTCCGCCCGCTCATCGCCGTGGCGAACACCTTGGCCAGAGCCACGGCCATGAAGGATGAGACTGCATATGGACGGTCGTTCACGTACTGCGACAGTGAGAAGTCACCGGCGCTCGCTCGTTGGTTTTTTCGGACCAGCCCCACTGGGTCGACCTCGATCATCAACGCCGCAGAACACCGATCAACCGAGGCCTCGGGATAAACGATGTGCGCCGTCCCGAAGCTGAGCTCGGTCACATGATGGCGGTCCGGGTGCTTGTGCAGCAAGAACCCCAGGTCGGTTGCCGGCTGATGAGTGGTCGAGATGGTCAGGATCATGATTTCCTCGGAACGATCTGATCCTTGAATGTCCTCCCGCTCGCGATCATTGCTGACATGACAGCCTAAGGGTTCCACATCGAGAGCAGAGCGGAACTCCTCTGGCAGTGCATGTGCCAGAGTAACTGATGAATGTCAGGTTTATTGTCACATTAGTTATCTTAGGATGTGTTGGTAATTAAGTCAAAATTGCTATCCCAAGCTCTTTTGCAATCGATGATATCGATCGTCCATCTCTGCCAACCGCTCGTGTTGCGAACCCAGCTGCCCTGTCGGTAAACTAGCGACAAGGTGAGGGTGTCCAATAAGCGAAGGACATCCACACCAATCTCACTAAGAGAAGCAAGAGGTCCTCCACAAACACCCCGGAGGGCGTCCGTGCTCATCGTAGGGGAAGACCGCGCCGCTGTCGAGTAGTCCCTTCTGACTGCGAGACTTCCTCGTCCAAGTAAACAACCGCCAGGGCACCCCAAATATCGATGGTGACTACGGCCGGTGTTCGCTGCGCGTCGTTCATAAGTCGTCCCAGTTATATGGATACCTAGCACGGCTAATACTTACATTCGCAATGCCTGGAATGTCCGGCGAGATGAGTTTCATAACTCTAAGAGCTGCAAAATAGTCTTCAACTGGACAATGAAACCTATCCAACCCATTGTCACCATCTTCGGGGATGGCTGGAGGCGACTTCGGTGGGTGCCGGCGAATCTTGAAGTTCTTCTCGATCCACGCTATAGCCTTGATTGCATATTCCCTAAACTGCTCCGAGCTGACAAATCGGACTTCGGAAATACCAGATGTGCTTTCCAGTAAGGTTTGAATGTAACGGACTTCCTCCGCTGATGCGCCGCGTTCGATATACACATTTATTGCCACAGGAGGCACGGTCATTGGGGTACGCCTCGCCAATATATATGCACTGCTTCATCGATCGTACAGGTCATTGGGACATCAGCAAAGCCAATCCCTACTTGCTGATCAGTAGTCTCGCTAGGGATATACAGGCCCAGGCCGCTAGTGAGTAGCTTGAAAGCTTCAAACGAAAACTGCGCTGCTGAGTATAATAAGAACGAGTTCGGCGGTAGACAATTGTATTAATGATCATACCAACGATAGCCACCACAAAAAGTACCTCCCAAAATAGTCGAGGCGCTTGGTCTTGTACCACTGAAATTAACATTGTGACTCTATCCTTGAGTAAGTCAATTGAAGGCCTGCCATAGTAGCGCTAAGTTTAGCGATATTGTCAGCAATTTCTTGCTCGTTATTGGCAGTTCTTGTCAGATCGGCAAATGCTTGACCGGTATCAAGAGCTTCCCGCTCTACATCCGTCGTCAAAAATGAAACTGTAGTAAAACCTAACCCTACAACACCTCCCAAAGTCCCGAGAGCATCCAAAACAGCTGGCAGGTAATTACCATTTTGTATCTCCTGGCCCGTAGCGATTGCTCCCTCGATCACTGCACCGACTCCGGTCACAGCGGGCAGAACTCCGAGAGCTACCCCGCCATCAACCAGGAATCCCTCCTTGTTTTGGTTCATATACATGATCGTGCCGGAAAAAGATTCGCGACAGGTTCTAATGTCATCCTCGAATGAGCGGTCCATTATGTGTATTACATTATCATATACAATGGCTTAATGTGTGGATGCAGTGACTTGACAGTGAAGTATGTCAACCTGGTAGTGAAATCAAAATAAGACTCTACCAATGTTCTCGATAATAATTGGCATCTGCTTTTCTCACCCGTTTTACAAATGACAATCTTGCAGCTCTGACTTGTCCTGGCGAAGCAAGATGAAATACGTTCACCAGCGGCGGGGTGGAAGTAGTTTCTGTACCTGGCCACATAAGATACAGTACATTATGGTCAATTGTAGCAACCTGATCAACTAGATAAGATTGGTTGGGCTCTGATATCAAAACTGTCGATCCACTCCATCTGGTCAACATAGGACCTTCTTTTCGGCTGATACTGAAAGGACACCTACTTCTGATCGCAAGTGTCCTTGTACAAGGAGACACTCCTACGGCAAATTCTGAATATTCGATGCCGCTTGTTCCTCCCCGGCGGATCATGATTTCAACTACACCACCCCTCATAGGATCATATAGGTAAGTCAGCATTCTTTCAGCACGTCCAATACTTCTTGTATGCTTACTTTGAGCCGGAATAATCCACAGAAAAATCAGTACCAGGATTGATATCATAAATATACATAATGTCAACAAGAATTTATTTCTTCTCTTAACCACAGACGGAAGCCTTTCTGGCAACGGTAGTAGCAAGACTTTGCGCCATGTCAGCAACTCCATTTGATATACCTGATCCGGCTAAACTTATTGGGTAAAGTAGGGTAGGTGACAATTCACCAATAATATATTCTATTCAATCAGGAAGGCTATTTATACCTAAACCCCTCTGATATATAGCCCAGTTAACTGAATTATCTACAGGCGAACCATACATCAGATTACCCATACCTGAATTACCTATGCTTAAGTTGTAAGTAGTCTCAATAAGATACCGCTCTATAGTTGAAAAACTTGAGTCATAATTTTTATAAAGTCGTTCCCCAAGGATTTCTAATATCATAATATATGCTTCTTGTGGAGTTAGGCCAATGCAAAAAGATTCTGATATAGAATTATTATAGGCTTGGATACCCACACACAGTTATAGAAAATTGGGGTCGTTTTGAAGATCGTGCCGTTTCTTCTAAGCCAGGCACCATTGCTAGGGTCTACTATCGCGTTCGATTCAGTTTCCGATATATCCATGGTCTCAAAACATCTCGTTTGAGCAATTTTTTGCCATATTTGCTCTGTGGGAGTTTCGGTGATGCTGTCAATATCGGTATTGTCGCACATAGCCTACCAAACATCCCATTCGGATCCACCTTATTTACCGGGTATCCTCCCGTTAGGTATAGGAGTGATCTGTTCGTATGACTCATATCACCTATTCGTTACCAAAACTTGGGCAACCTCTTCAATTGTTAGAAGAGGCAAGGTGGCACTTGAAGCAATCAGCAATCAGCAATCAGCAATCAGCAATCAGCAATCAGCAATCAGCAATCAAAAGCGATACACTACAATAAATAAAAGCACAATATAGTCAAACTATATTCTCAAAGGGAAATAGCAAATTCAGAAGGAATTAGTCAAGAATTTACTTTCCGGGAAAAATCAAAATATGTTAATATTTGTAGATCAAAGTAAGTAATGTAAATGCTCTTTCACAGACTTTCTGATAGGCTCATTAAAACAGAAATTGAATTTATAAACCTACTAAAAACATACTTTCTTGGTACTAATAAAGCTAAAAAATGGACTGCAATGATAAATTTAGCATAGCTCGTAGTCCCTACACTCTTCCGGAGATTCTCGCAAAACTTGCGGCAGATGAAGACTACTTGGTACGTGTCGGCGTCGCAGAGAATCCCGACACTCATTCAGAGACCCTAGCAAAACTTGCCTCTGACATACACGATAAAGTCCGTGTAGGCGTCGCTCGCAACTCCAATACCTCACCGGAGATTTTAGCCCTCCTTTTGACAGATGAAAGCCTCTCCGTCCGCGTCAATGTTGCTCACAATCCCAACACACCTCCGGAGATTTTAGCAAAACTCGCCAAGGACGTAAACAATGAAGTTCGCGCCAATGTTGCTCACAATCCCAACACACCTCCGGAGATTTTAGCAAAACTCGTCAAGGACAAAGACCAGTACGTCCGCGTCAATGTTGCTCACAATCCCAACACACCTCCGGAGATTTTAGCAAAACTCGCCAAGGACAAAGACCAGTACGTTCGCACCAATGTTGCTCGGAACTCCAATACACCTCCGGAGATTCTCGCCCTCCTTTTGACAGATGAAAGCCTCTCCGTTCGCGCCAATGTTGCTCGGAACTCTAACACACCTCCGGAGATTTTAGCAAAACTCGCCAAGGACAAAGACATCTCCGTCCGCGCCAATGTTTCTCACAATCCCAATACCTCCCCGGAGATTCTCGCCCTCCTTTTAACAGATGAGAGCCTCTCCGTTCGCACCAATGTTGCTCGGAACTCTAACACACCTCCGGAGATTTTAGCAAAACTCGCCAAGGACAAAGACCAGTACGTTCGCACCAATGTTGCTCGGAACTCCAATACACCTCCGGAGATTCTCGCCCTCCTTTTAACAGATGAAGACAACTGGGTACGTTCCAATGTTGCTCGGAACTCTAACACACCTCCGGAGATTTTAGCAAAACTCGCCAAGGACAAAGACCAGTACGTCCGCACCAATGTTGCTCGGAACTCCAATACACCTCCGGAGATTCTCGCCCTCCTTTTAACAGATGAGAGCCTATCCGTCCGCACCAATGTTGCTCGGAACTCCAATACACCAGTGGTGGTATGAGCCTCCCCAAATTAACATCAAAGAGTATATTTATAAAATTAAGAAAACTATTAATAACAAATGCTTATGCATGTGTTAGCGTCAACTTTATAAAATAAACTCCCTAAAAACTGGGGCTGACTGTGAATTATATATATATAAGGAGCTCAAGTAATTAAATTTACCAGTAAGTTTGTTGCCATGATGCTTGTAAGTTCTTTGATGTTCAGCTTGATCGCCTCTATCTATACAGCAACCACGACTAGTGAAAAATGTATATTCTACAGTCAAGGCTTTCTTTGTCAGCATAAAGTGATATATGAATTCTAAAAATAAGACAACGGGGCGAATTAGGATAAATTATCATAACAAATCAATTCTTGAAGATGGATTCTTATCTTACAGATGTGACCTTTGTATCTTGACTATTCCAGCATCTTTCGCACACTTATTCCAGTAACTCTCGCACAGTGATTCCAGTATCTTTCGCACACTCATTCCAGTAACTCTCGCACAGTTAGGTTTTATGACTTGCTGGTGAGGAAATTGTGTAATCGTCAAG
>Ga0207433_10001922_pt1 | contig 43583 bp, 68 predicted proteins | sample YelNatPaOPGAMG01_FD_187559 | JGI IMG/M metagenome (GOLD analysis project Ga0207433, IMG submission 187559) | Hot spring thermophilic microbial communities from Obsidian Pool, Yellowstone National Park, USA - OP-RAMG-01 (SPAdes) (version 3) | ecosystem: Environmental > Aquatic > Thermal springs...
CTCATCGAATCCTAAATCTTCAACTGGGTGGGCTTCAATGTCGAACGGTAACCCATCAATTGCACACTCCACTAAACAAACTTCTGCGATCCTGTAAATACGTCCACCCAAACCTACATCAAAAGGCGTTATTCTCCGCTTAACATCTGAAGAAAACCCCCTCCTAATGTAGGAACGTATCGAGCCAGTATCAAACAGGGCATAGGCCCTCCTCCCCTCTATCTCAATCTCCACAAATGTTCGACTCACACCACCACCAACATTAAAACCAAACTATCCATATAAATTTATAGAAGCTGCTCTATGCATGATTTTAATGTCCCCATATGCACAATCCCCTCACCCTAAAGAATTCATAGTTATTCACTTAATCATTTAAGCCTCCATGGTGTAAACTCTATCATCTGCCAAGGCCTCCACGCATGCGTAAACGTTCTCACTTGATAGAATGATTCCATATCCCTACGATAAGTAGTATTTCGCTAAGTTCCTTCACCATTGTTTCCATGTTAAGTATCTGCCTATGCTGAATTCGTATTTCCCTTCATCCTCAATCAGATCAACTATAACATACATTTAAGGTAATGTAGGAAAAGTTATGCGAAATACTATAAATACATATCAGTAGCAGCAAGCATAAGCATATCTAATAAATCTGTAATTTAAATAAACATTTTTATACTTCCATTCTTAATTTATGGTATGGATGGGTTGAGTGCTGAGAGGATTGTTGAGCTTTTCGAGAAGGATGTTGGCTCACGTAAACGCTTAGCTGAGCTGCTTGTCGTTGAGCCTGATGTAAGGCTAGCAATAATAAACGCATTGATCAGGGATGTAGCGACAAAGGAGGATATTGAGAAGCTGAGAGCAGCAACTAAAGAAGATATTGAAAATTTAAGGAAGACAACAAAGGAGGATATGGAGAGGCTTAAGGCTGAGTTGAAATCCTATATAGATGAGAAGGTGAATAGTATAAATATGAGGGTAAGTGATCTGTACGGTGTTGTTAAGGCATCCCTAGTTGCAATAGTAGTTACATTAGCCTCAACAATACTTGTACCGTTAATGTTAAGAATAGTTTTTAGAGTTTAATACTTGTTAAGACAGTCTAGGCTACAGTAGTGAAGCTGTTAAGCTCATCCTGTAAACTTAAGATTGTGGCTTAACTATCTTGTTAACTATAATGTTTCGCTGAAGCTCTTCCACTATTGTTTTCATGTTAGTATCTGCCTATGTTGAATCTGTAATCCCATCCTCAAAGCCTCACTAGATTAACTATAGCATATACTTAAGAAACAGTAGAAAAGTTATGTGCGTAACTCTCTGGTGCATATATGCTCCAGAAGCTTTTGCTGTTGATGAAGATTACTCGTTGAGGCTTGGTGAACGTAAAGGCTGATTATTGAAATATCTTTCGTAAGGGTTATGCGGTATGGTCCTTAACAGCAGCCATATAGCTAAGCCCATGATCTCATACGTAACACTCTCGGCTTCACTTACATCCATTAGGAGATCCATGTCTGCCAGAACATAGCATAAAGGCTTAACCAACTTGAAGACGCATAATCATAGTTCTTTAACAATTTCGAGAGAACCTGAACAATTCCAGCTACTTTACTCATACCGTTGTCGGATAGTTAACATTTTATAGCTATCCGTTCCACCTCAGCCTTTAGGGCTTCTTGGGTGGCTTTCGCCACCAACGGTGAAGAAGACACACCTGGAGTTTTACGGCTATGTTCCAAGCGGCTACCAGATGTTTATCCGCTTGGAAGCCGATTTCCTACATTCATAGATGCGCCCATTCGGCCTATTCAACTCGCCACATATCGGGCACACCCTAGAAGTATTTGTTAGAAGAGCTATAAAAGTTAACTATTCAGAAACTCGCTTTGTAAACTTAAGAAGTTGGATACAATATGTTAAGTTGCCAGGTCCCAGAAACTGCTGACGAACCCAACTCTTGCTGCTTCCTTAGGAATCTCTGAATATTCAAAACCATGGGTAAGTAAAGCAGATTATGAAGCTATATTTTCCTAGGAGTTTTCGATATTTCTTGACGTCAACTTCTACGTAACTTGCTTTCAATATATTCGTGGTACTTCTCAACAAGGTCTTGGGGGAAGGGTTTATAACTACTACGTCCTTAACTTTACCAAGCTCTTCATCTAATGTGTACACGATGCTGTTTCCAATACTTTTTGCCAGCTTAATTATGTATCCATCCCAAGACTTTATTCTATAACATGTTGCATACTCGATAGCATTAATAGCATCCTCTAAAATATGTGGGGATAGAAAGCTGGCGACATGGTTTCTAGCATCTTTATAAGTATCTTCATCACATCTGTTGCAGGTAGCTTTAAGTATCTTGTAGTCACGTGAAAAGCTCCTAAAACTGCCGTAACAGGTATGGCGGCACGCTTCTTCTGTGAGAGGACATCTGATAAAAATTTAACCACCCCCTAAGGGATTTTAAGAGTGTGACAACTATTATGCTACATCAACGACCCCGTCTGGGTGGTAGGCCAAGCTTTCCTCTAGCATATTCCTCATCTATCCAGTCCCATAGATTTTAGCCCAGAAAACTAAAGGAAATCTACGATAAGGCGGATATTAAGGTTTTAAGTTGAAGATTTATAAATATGCTTGGAATATTATCGAGGTGAGCTGTTGAAACTGTATTATTGGGTTGGGGTTGTTGTCGCCATCATCTTAGGGGTATCCACCTTTATTCCAGTACCTGCAGGTAAGTCTTCACTTCTAGGCTACTACGCCCACTGCTCATTCACACCGGTAAGCACAGTAATCTGCTGGATAATAGCTGGAGTAGTATACTGGATTGGGAAGAGGAAAAATAGAATATGACTGTAGGGGGAAGGTGTAGAAAATGAGTATGTTATTGATTCTACAGATTCGTATCGCTACGGTTTTCCTGCTTGAGCCTGACATTCCCGTATTACTTGACAAGCTTGCGAGAAAAGGATATGTTAGAGCTAGTGTTAGACCAACACTTGAAGGCGCTACTATTGGTTTCATCGAGCCTCCTAACGTAATTGCTGGGAAAGGAGCTGTAAGAGTAGATTACAATATTGAAAGAAGAATTTTAGGTATCGAGAGTCAAATCCCAAAGAAATTCTTAGTGCATTAGATGAAGTCGAAAGCTGTTTTAAAGAAATGAGTGTGAGTATTGATAAAGCCCTCATCCCTTACGAAGCAATTATCGTAGCGGAGGCACTCCTAAAACCCAGATTTACAGATAACAAGTATACCTTTAAAGATCTGCTTGGTTTCGATTTGAGATTGATGGAGGGAGGCTTTGTTAGCGAAGGTGGAGAACCAACTTCAAATAAATGGTTCCATCTGAAGATATCTCCAATTTGGAGCTCATATAAAGTGGGTGAGGGGGAGAACTTATACAGAATTACAATAGTATATAGAGAGGAGAAATTGAAACTTATAAATTTCATAGAGAATATAGAGAATATCTTAAGAAAACTGCTGGAGAGGGTGTAGAAATGTTAAGTGTTTCCAGCTGGATTCTTGAATCCCCTTTAGAGCCCGTAATAAAACCCAGTTCCAAACCTGAACAGCCACCATATTACTGCTCCCCTGAGCATCGTATTTCCGCCGGGAGTAGAGACATTAGGGAAATGAAGAGACTGCAAGAAGTGTCGAGTACGATTTCTCAAATATTAAGAGGCTATATTCCTAGATTGATAGCTACATTGTTGGGGAGGGAAAACATTTGTAGCGTAGAGATATACAATGACAACCTTTATGGTGCTGTAGCGATGATCACGATAAACCTCCCAGCCAAAGATGCTTTGGAGCTTTGGTTAAAACTCATCGATTATTCACCATATAAAGACTATAAAATTGTCTTATCGCTCAGATGGTTAGGGGAAAAGAACGTCAGTGAAGATGAATTGATCAACTACATAGTTAAAATAATGATTAAATCAAAAGTAGGACCGAAAGCTTTACCAGGATTTGATGCCGTACGCATAGTTCAAGAAATACGTGAGTAGCAACAATGTCCTACTTAGATACCTGTGTGATTATTTCCTACTGCATCGATGGTGATCCTAACCATAGTAAGGCTGTAAATATTATAGAGAAATTAAGAAAGATAGATGAAATAGATAGATTCTATGCCTCAACCTTTACGTTAGTAGAGCTCTACTCCGCAGTGTCAAGAAATATTCAAAATTATAGGCTCCCGGCATTCAAGAGATAATAGACCACAAAATTAAACTACGGTTAACGATTACTTATTTCCTCCAACTTCTTTATGCGCACGTAAGGAGCGGCTTTCGGATTGCGGCATTTCCCCAACTAAAAGAGCAGAAACCCTAAGTATTGAAGAATGGAAAAACGCAATTTCATTCAAAAAGTTTAAATCCTCTTGATAAATATTCTGAGAATTGGAGGATGACCTTGAAAAAAAAGGTCGCACCTTTAATAGCAATAATTATTGTAGCAATAGTGGCAGGGGTGGTTTTGTTCCAAAAACCAGTGCCAGTGACACCGCCATCAAAACCAGAAACTCCAACAACGCTGACTATACCTGAAACACCAAAACCAGAAATTCCAGAAACGCCTCCATCGAAACCAGAAGTTCCGCCAAAGATAGAAACGCCAATAAAAGTTTCCATAAAAGATTTGCTGCAAGAGTACAAAAATAACCCAGTAGCAGCTAATGAAAAATACAAGGAACGAATTATTATAACGATGGGAGAAGTGATTTATATAGAAGATAAGGAAAAGGGAGCAGATGTATGGATCTCATATCCTGATCCTTACAGTGTAGCTCGAATACCTTATGGCCCAGCAATTGTTTGCTCTTTCAACGACAAAAAAGAAGTGATTCCAATAAAGAAAGGAGAAATAATAGCAGTGACTGGGAAAAATAAGGGTAAAGGAGAGACACTGGTGTTATATTTTGAAGATTGTTATTTGCGGAAGGCCGAAGAAGTAAAAGAATTTAAAGCAGAGTTTGATAAAGAAACAGGAAATCTCAAAATCCAAAACTTTGGTTATGACTTAATAGAGAAACTAAAGTCGCCAAAAGGAGAACTTCTAAATATTGCTTCGGTTGAGTATTTTGAGACTTCAGCTACAATCGAAAAACTTCCTAATCGAATAACAGGTTTTAGAGATCCCAGACCAGGGGAGTATTCAGTTATTATCATGGAAAGGATAAAACTCGATGACAAAAAGTATGACGAAAAATTGTTGTACGAAGAGAAATTCAGTATCGGTGGGCCAGAAAAGACTAAAATGGAAATAGAAATTCAAGGATACTGGACGTACGAAAAGGAATATAAAATAAAAAGAATAAATATAACATTCACAAATCCCGAGAAGTTTCCAATAATAGTGCAGGAACCTGCAAAAATAGAAGTATACAAAGATAACAAAGAGCTATGCTCTTCCGGACTTTTCATATTTGTTAAACCATCGCTTAAAATACTACTCCCAGGAGAGGAAGCATCATTCGTTGAGGATCCAATTGGAAGCGCCGAGCCAGTAACTACCGATACAAAAGGAGGAGAGTATCAATTAACTCTAAAAATCCACATCTTCGATGAAATAAAAGAATTGAAAGTTACTCTTAAAGTACCACCCCTAAAAACATGAATAAAATGTTCGTGACCATAATATTTTCGCTAAAGTTTTCTATTATTGTTTTCATCGACTTCACATTACTATATGGGCTGGCTTAATCAAGGATGCTAAAAGAGTATCCTCAATATTAGCGGTACGAGTATTGTTGATGCTAATGTGATTACGATGGCAACTAAAGATGCTTTCATAACACCGTATAAGTCGTTTATCCTCCTATTCACATCATTAATCCTTGCATCCACATAAGATTTAAGCTCAGCCTCAAGCTTCCCCATATCCCTCCTCAAAACCTCTATATCATCCTTTGTCACCATCTCCCTAGATATCGCTAGAAGCATAATCCTTCTAAGCTCCCTATGCCTCAAAGCCTCCGGTAAAAGCTCCTCAGCTAAGGCACTCCTAAGCTCCTCCAGAAGCTGTTTACCAGTAGATATGCCCTTACTGGAGGAATATTACAATCCTGTATATAAAGATAGCTGGAGGAATTCTCTTCAAATCCATCTTTCACGCTTGACTGAATATGCTACTGTAGGATAGCTGTAGGCTTACCAATATGTTTCAGAGGCTCCGTTAAGCCTAACTTCATCATCCTCAAGTATGACGGCTAAAACCCTACAACCTCTTTCAAGAGGCTCCGAATTACATCAGTGAGCTGGAATTCACCGCTGAAGCCAGCTTAAGCCCCTCAAGAACATCAAATACTTCAGGCTTAAGATATAGAACGGCATTATTGCGAAATTCAATAGAGGCTTCTCAACAACCCTCAAACATTAAAGCTCCTTACTTATAGGTGAAGCCTAGCGCCAAGACCAGCAGTAACAACCCTTCTTGGAGTCAAACACGATCAACTCAACTTTAAAATCCATAATGTTAGAGGATATTGCAGCTGTTGGGATTTGTAGGGTGGATTAGGAGGTTTGTTAAAGATGCTTTATCAAGCTTTCAATGCTTAAGCTATTCAACAATTCATTCCTGCAACTATACTTCATGTGCCTGACATGTATGGCATGTTAATTGCATGTGTAAAGCTTAAAGGAGCTGTAGTTCTTCCCTACAATTATTCTGTTCGTTGAAGGGTCTAGCTTAATATCGTAAAACTCCAATAATCACATAACATAATACATTTACAGCCGCGCGTAGCCCTAAGCCATAGCTGTCTTGACTGCCTCTCTGTGAAGAGGGGTCTGCCAAGCTATTCGCCTCCCCACCCCTAACTCTAAATCCTTCTGTGGGGGCGGCTCATCTATCCAGTGCTCAGGCCTCCTCTCCGGTACAGCATCAATTATCAGGTTTAGCTCAACTAACTTGTTGAGGAGTGGTATCCTCTCCCTTGTCAGGAGTGTATCAGGATCCTCAACAGCTTCTAAAAGCCATATCTTCTCGTCGCTTGTTAGTGAGTGGGTGAAGACATCCAGCTTCCTAAAGTCCACAAGGTCTCTCACAACGGTCTCCACGTCCCACTTGGCTTGGTAGGGCTTGGCAAGCATGCCTGGGTTCCCACCAGTTAGTCTCCAGACCTCTTCAACTGATGGCTTTGACCTAGGTAGCTTCTCGTAGAGCTCCTCAAACCCCTTCTTGGGCATGTTCCACATGGGCCTCAGCAGAGCCCACCTATGCCTCCCTATCTCAGCCCTTGAGAGTCCTTTACTCGTCGCCGCTACAGCTACTATTCTCTCGTAGCCTTCTGGAGGATATTCTACAAGTCCTAGCAAGGCTTTCACATACCTCGATGCTTTTTCAAGCCCTACCGCTTGAAACACATCATCCACTAAAACAGCTACCTTCCCCCTCCTCCGCTCGCTTATTAGCCACTTCACTACATCTATGGCTAGCGTTGCAATCTTAGCCTCAGCTATCCCAACAGCCTCAGAAGCTGCCTCAGCAAACTTATTCACAATCTCCCCTACGTCTGTGTGAATGATGAAGTCCCTTCTCATGGGGTCTACGTAAATTGCCTCAAAGCCTAATTCCCTCAAAGCCTCCGCTGCCTGCTTCAGCCAAGCTGTTTTACCACAGCCCTCAGGGCCGAAGACGACGACTGGAAACCTCATACCTTCCTCCGCGAACTCCTCCACTTGACGGATAGCTCTCCCCCTATCGCAGAATTCAAGCTCAACGTCTATGGTGAACGAAAGCTTCACCCTCCCCACTCAAACCCCTCATTTAACTTCTTAAAATACGTCAATAAGAGCCCCTCACGATGCTAGGTCTTTGAGGGATTAAGCTTAACGCTTTTATTTTAGGCAGGAATTCAATTGAGTACTGCTCTTCAGGGCTGTCCAACAACTCATAAATCTTTCCTAGCTTAAGTATAGCTTGAATTTCAGCTTTTGGAGTATTGGATCATATATTCCTCCACCATCTATGACTGTGGGGTCTTCATTAATTTCGTAAAGTCTTCTGGTTAAGCTCCCTAAACTCATTCCATTCTGCTACGATAAGTGCATACCCAGAATCCTTCAAGCACTCTTCAACACTACTAGCATACTCAACATTTCACCTATTCTCCTAGCGTTATCTATGGCTTTCAGATCGTAAACCATAACCTTAGCCTCCTAACAATTTTTATTGATGCATCATCCCTCACATCATCAGTTCCAGGTTTGAATGCTAATCCCAACACGATACTCTTCTCCCATGAAATTCTCCAATAAGCTCTTAGCCAGCTCAACAACTCTATAGGCTTGCTTCTATTAATCTTCCATTAAGAGTACGCTATGGCTTTTCAACTTTAATCATCGATCCTGGATGATCATGATATTCCATTACCAACCCTTTAACTCTAAGAGGGTTTCGTTGTCTACAAGTAAGCTTCCTAATTGTAAGCCTTCATTCTCCGCGTTCTACAGTTCTATGGCTAGTGTCCTTTCAAGCCTTCCAGTCACCGAGTTCACCTTGAAGCCTAAGACTTCAAGGGTAGTGTATCCGATTATGGGCATTTCATCATCTCCACCAATCGCCACGAGGACAGGCCTCTTGACGTCTTCTATCTCAACCTCTCCTAGTGCAAGACCTCTCGTCACAGTTCTCCTATCCCCCAGCATGACCTCAACCTTATACTTGGCCTGAAGCCCAATCTCGGAGGCTATAGATCTCGGAATCTTCGTGAAGGTTGCTCCCGTATCCACAAATCCATCCAGCTCAGCGGAACGTTCACCATTGTAAACCCTAAACTTTACACGAACTTCGCCCATCTACAGATAATCACCAAGAAGGATTATGAACTCTATATTATAAATCTTTCTCTTTAAAGATGGCTTTCTACATATTTCATATTTACTCATACCTCTCTATAACTACACCAAACCTCAACTTCACCATACACTCTAATAATGGAGGTATTTTATATGAGCTAAGAATATTAATAGATCCTTCATCAAACAAAACCGCAAAGGTAGAGAACAAAGTATAGAGAAACGTCAGGAATAGGAGTAATGAAGGGATTGTGAAGATAAGATGCAATCAGCCTATATGTCTAAACCAAAATCTTATGACGTGTTCAGTTACTCATAAGCTTTTAAACCATCAATGCCCCAATAGAAGTATGAAGACACTAGCTTTGTGGCTTAATTTCGAAATCCGCAATTTTATCCATATAGTAAAATGGAAACTTTAACATTCACACCCTAATTCATACCAATTTAGAATAGAAAGTACAATCATCGAAGAATTAAACCACAAAGCTAGACACTAACAAATATGGGGTGAATCTGGGATGAAAAGTATTCGAGGTTGTGAAGTTAGACTCACTAAACATGCTCGTGAAAAGTTTGAGCTTCTAAACATTACAGCTTCGAAATAAATGAAGAGGAGTCGTTAAAACAGGGATCCTGAACACGTGGACAAAAGGGGTACACAATATTTGCCATCAATCCATCAATGCAAAATACGCTTTAAGAGTTGTTACGAAGATGGAAAAGATTATCTACTATATAACCTTCTATCCAGTGAGGCGCTATGGCGTATAAAATTAAGTACGATGAAGAAGCCGACATCCTCACAATAATAGTCTCCGAAGAAGGGAAACTCCCCCACGCAGAAGAAGTAGGTGACATAATAGTGCATTTCGACGAAAACAACAAGCCACTCCTCATAGAGGTACTTAGAGCAAGCAAATAATCCACTAATGGTCTAAAGCCTAGCTAAAAGGAAGTTTCAGTAACCTAACATTGATCAACATGAGGGAAAACAAGCATCATAACCAACAAGTCAGCCTATCAAAACTAAGCCAAACCTCCAACAAACAAAACTTAATCAGAAGATCACCTGAACTATAATTAACCCTCAAACATACCGGAGAGAAGAGTTAATAAACCCAAGACCGACACCCCACACATCTATCCTTAAAAAGCCCTTCCAGAGAAAATAAACACATGAACCACTCAAACCACCCCATTAACAAATCAATTTAAAACAGCATGGAAGAAATAGATATTAACTCAAAGCCCAGAACCCCTACCTACGAAAACCACCCCACATCCTAAACAAACTTAATAAATGTGTTTATGCTTACTGTACAGCGGATTTGGTGTTATAGGATGAGTAAAGAAATTGGCGTTAAACAACGTATAGATCTTGCATTAAGATATCTTGAGGATGGGGGAAGCTTAGCTGATAAAGATCCTATACAAGCCAGTGAAAAACTGTACAGGGCTGCTGAAGAAGCAGTCAAAGCGCTTGCAATACGCTTCAACATGGAAGACATCCTCAAAATTGTTGGTGAGAGAGGTAGATGGACTGTTACAGAACTTGAGAAGGCTGTTTCAAGAATATCCAGGAAGCTAGGCGAATGGTTTAGCATAGCATGGGATAGAGCAAACTACCTACACGTTTGGGGTTTCCATGAGGCAAAACTAGACTCAGACGCTGTGAAGGAGAGGATGCTAGATATAGAAAAGATGATTTCAGAAACAAAGAAGATCATCTATGAAAACAAAAATTAAACACCAGAATAATGCAGCCAATTAAAGTTTATTAGAAGACATTGTTAAGAATTTGAAGAAACAGATATCAGCTCAAACACTTAGAATTCCACTACCTGCGAAAATCACCCCCACATCTTAAAACTCTATTCTCATATACATATGAATACCCTCAGAAACATTAGGAGGCCACCAATTAAACAAAGCCCTCAATCATATTACATCATCATTTCAACTCAATCCTATTGCTTTAAACTTTTGGTATGAGCTCATCTGTAGATTCTACCTCTGACATCTATTTTTATGACCACTATTATTCTTTCCCGCTCATAAACCTTAAATAGTGCTCTATATTTCCCACACGTAACCTGAACGTATCAGCTTCACCTGCAATCTTAACAATGTCAAGCCTAACTGCTGGGAAATCCTCGAGCTGCTTAAGCTTATCAATTATGTGTTGCTTCTCATCAGATTTTAGGTCCCTTAAGAATTCATACGCTCTTCTATGGAGGAGAATTCTAAACTTCATTAATGGACTTCAACTCGCCAAAGCGTTTACTCCTAACCATCTCATCAGTCTCCTTCAATAATATGTACTCCTCAACAGTTAAGAAAACATCCTCAAGAAAATCCATTAACTCATCAAGCTTCCTCCCAACCTCCTCAATCTTCCCCAAAACAGCCTCGCTCAAATAACCACCATAACACACTATTAAAACATCTATATAAACACTTCCACCAAACTCCTCTCACGTAATTTTCGTCAATGACGTAAACAACATCCTCAACATTACCGATAACTATCCTATCCAATTCATCAACCTTCAAAGAAACAAATCGTAGAAGTAACAAACCCATGACCTCTATCAGCATCCTCATGATTAAAAACCCTAGAAACGCACGCACGTAGAGAAATGCTGAAAGATTGGCTCCTCTTGAAGTTTATTCCAAAATTAAAGATGGTCTTTGGTCTGGAAAACCTTAAGTTAACAGAGCATGAAACTCAACGGAATCCTTAAATAAGGGTATCACTTTACAAGATTTGTGAAGCTTCAAGCCATAATTTGGAAGGGGGAAGACATGTTCGTAATTAGGGAGGCTTTTACTGGCGTTACTACTCAGGGTAGGACAATGGAGGAGGCCATGGAAAATCTGAAGGAGGCGGTTGAGCTCTACTTGGAGGAAATGCCGGAAGTAGCTACTGAAATTAAAAAACACGTGTGCGTCATATCATCAGTTCCAGGTTTAAATGCTAAGCCCAGTACTGATATCCTCCTACCATTAAGTCCTCCTATGAGCTCCTAGCCAACTCTATATGGCTGCCTTCTATTGACTTTTAGTACGGCTTCTATGATGGGTAATTCCACACTATTCTTAATAGCATAGTCAAGTAGGGCTTCAAGATCCTTCCTGAAGCGCACGTAAGATTCATCCCAACAAGAAACCCGCCACAAGAACAGCGTGACCAAAACCTTAGGCTCAGGCTAACAGTTTTTCATAAGCCATACTTTACTTTAAGTTCTTTTCTAACTGTAGTCCAATCACTTAATTCTAGTTCTCCCTTTAAAGCTTTCATTAAAGCCTCAGTATCCACAGCTAAGCTTGTGACTTAACACCATGCTTTATCATTGATTTGTCGTTTGTCCATATAGGCGCCCTTAACTTTAAAGCTAGTGCAACGAAGGGCATATCCTTTTCATCAAACTCTTTAGATACTGCATAGGCTTCTGAAATTTTATTGGCGTACTTGGATTCTTCAACAATGTTTAACTTTGGAAGTATTAATTCTTCTAAGATAAAGCTGAAAGATTCTGTTTTTAAACCTATGCGTTTACATATTTCTTCTCTATGTTTCCCGACTTCCACTAATTCTTTAGGTGCGTAAAAGCTTATACCTGAAAATATAACAATTCTTCTAACGATTCCCTTACTTACTACCGCAGAAATTATTTTGTTACTATCGATTATAACCTCCATTTCCGTTTCAGTTCTTCCCATGCTTTTTCCTTCAGCTCATCATCTATTTTAACTATTTCCTTTTCATCTACAACTCCAGTAATTTCCTCTGCTACAAAATACTTCAACAAAAGTTTCTTGAATTCTTCAACAGCAATACGTTCCATAGCCTTCTTAAGTAGCTCATCCTTTGAGGTAAGAATCCAAATTTCTTCCGGAACGTTAATGGAAATGCTCTTACTCATAATGTCGAATAGTAAAGTTTACTATTTATGCTTTTCCTCTTCATGCTGTGATGCTGTCAAGCTAAGCCTTAGCTTAATGGATCTACTATATGTTAACTTGACATATCTCATGCTGTGTTGAGAGAACAAATCATTCTCCATATCCTCAATGTCTATGTTGCCTCATAAAATACTGTTTCGTTGAGGCGCTTCTCCCTAGCCCATACCTGTCTCTAAGCATTAATTTCCCCATTTCAGGAAGCCCTATTTCCAGCTTCCTAAGCATCTTACTGCGCTCCCAACAACTGGATGGAGGCTTTCCAGAAAACTTTAGAATTAAGGCATTTGTTGCTTGTATTACGGTATTCCACGCCTTTTCAGCTGAGTCCCTAATCTTATAGGAGTCGCTTTCCTTAACCCCTCCTCAAACTCCCTAATGGATTCCTCATAAAACTTACATGCATCCTTAAAGTAAACCAGCACTCTATCGGTCATCATACCACCTACAATAGCTTCTAATATTCTATTCTCTTAAAACTAACATGTATACAAACCTCTTCCATCCTCAGCTTACTGAAAACCAATTAGAGAGAAAAGCAAGAGAGATAGTATGAATGTGGATCTGAAAACCATGATTTAAAGTCTAATGGAAGCCAATATTGGTTTAAACGCCCATAATTCCGCTACCTGCGAAAATTTAGAACTAGAGTGCATATTATGGAGTAAATCAATTAAACTTGAATTATCATCAACCTTATGAAGTCTTCCGGTTTGGGTTTTCTGAATTCATCCCACTCCGTTACGATTATTGCGTATTAACCTTTCAAGCATTCTTCAACGCTACTAACATACTCAACACTTTCACCAAATATTAGCATTATCCATCATAGTTTATTGTTTGGCGATTGCTTCAAGCGATTTTCTAATTTTGCTGAAAGCTCTTTTGCTATTAGTTCTAGAATGTTCTTTGAGGCGTTCTATATCTCTATTCCCGCTATACCTTATCTTCTGCGATTTCAATAAGTATCTCGTCTTCTGCTTCTACAGTGTCCTTTATAGGGCCCTCCTTGATCACTATGTAGAGTATGTCTGCTTCCGGATCATAGTTTACCTTCATTTCACTTCCATCCACCTACCTTTTTCCAGGCGCTTCCTAATAAAGTTATTGATAGATGAGACGGGTGTGGCAACTTAGGAAATCAGATACAATATGTTAAGTTGCCAGGTTCCCAAAACCAGCCACAAAATTCTTATTTAAGAGCGTTCCTATGGCAATGCTCCAGCCGTAAATTTTGAGGCTTCTTTCCTGGAAAGATTTGCATTGTTTGATTCAAGTTTTCACTGTTAACTCTATTAGCCGCCTTATTAGGGGAATTCTTGCTTCAACATCTTCCGGTTCAAGCTTTGCCTCATGGAACCCCCATACATGCAGGTGGTTTGCTGCATCCCAGCCGAGCTGAACATCCATGCCTATCTTGTCGGAGAGTTTTCTTACAGCCTTTTCAAGCAGGGTAACCGTCCACCTACCCTTCTCCTCCGCATCCTTTACTTCGGGAAGGCTGAAGCGCACAGATAATGCTTTAATGCATTCCTCAGCAGCCTTATAGAGCTTCTCGGATGATTGGACAGCATCCCCCCTAGCCAAATATCTCTCAGCCTCAATAAACAAATACCTAATGAACTCAACCATGGACGCTGCCATAACCTATCCCCCGCAGATAGTCCTAAGATAATATTCAACGTCACTTAAAAACTCATTCCTCTTCCGCTTCGCTTTTATCTTCGGCTTCAATTCCCTCTATTGGTTTTGGAGACGCTGTCTTGTTGGCTCAGGATGAACAATTAATTTCCTTTCCTTATTTGGCAATACGGCGACTTTCTTGTTAGTGGCTAAGGGAGGGGAAGAGGTATGATCGCCATCGATGAAAATGCTAGGATAAACAAATCATACTCATAAGAACTATATCATGAAAGCTGTACTGCTTGAGAAAGTTGTTGTCATCCGTTCTTCTCATGCCGAATAAAATGAGAATTCCCCATTAAACAAAATATCAATGCCTGTATACTTACACTTCTCATCCAGTTCCATTAACTCCTCAATGAGCTGAAGAAGCGGCATTGCTATGCTTAAGAAAAGAATTCTTCAAAATATTAGATCTCTAAATCTCCGTCTTAAAGGGCTTGGTTATAATAAGCAAAACTTTATATACTCTTTTACTTTAGGGATTGGAGTATGACTAGGAGGATAAAGACAAGCATAGTCGTTGATGGAGACCTCTGGGAGAGGTTTAAGGCTAAAGTTGTAGGTGAGAAAGGCTTAAAGGGACTTAGCAAGGCTGTTGAAGAGGCTATAGGGGAGGGGCTTTGCGAAGATTTGATGATAGAGGCTCTTGAAGGATTGCTGGGTTCCGAGAAAAACCCCCTACTAATAACTCCAGTCAAGCCTGAAACTCAAACAGATGCGGGAAAGGTTGTGAGAGAGCTTAGAGACTCTAGGTTTTAAATATGTTGGTTAGACACTAGTGCAATTATTAAGCGTTAGAGAGCCGGGAAGTGAGTTAATGAATGAAATATATGAGAAAGCGCTTGGCGGCAACGTGTTATTATCGTTCTCTGCTTGGAATATTGGTGAAGTGCTGTGCGTTCTCGATAAGTACCGTAGGAGGCGTGGCTACATGATGAAAACTATTTGAAAGCAAGGATTCAGTTTCTAGGTGAAACGCTCAGATTTATAAAATTGAGGCTCATAAAGATAATTCCTGTAGGTACAGGTCTCCTTAAACAAGCGTGGAGCTTAATAGAAAAATATCATATTTATCAAGCTGATGCATTACAATTACTTTCCGCTAAGCATGTAAATTCGGAGAGATTCTATACTGCAGACATGTCTCTTCATGAAATAGCATTAGAGGAGAATTTGAGAAGCGAGTATGTGGGTTGATTAGATTATTAGAATTCATCAACCTTCATAAAAGTAGTCCACAACAATCTCTTCTGGGGTTTGCCAGAGTTTCTGAATAGTTAACTTTGTATAACTCTTCGCACACACTCTTCAGCGTAATGTATCTGTCCATCTCTAACCAATATGTCTAAGATGTCACCCTCCCTATCATATTTTATCTTCATACGTATCCCCTCCTACAAGGAGGAGTTATAACCAACATTTCTTCATCCTCTTCATACACAATCCCTAACATCAATTCACCAGTTAATAAACCTTAGCAATTCCCCCACATAACGGCCGTAAACAATTTCTTTAACATTTGTTAAACTTTTCAAAAGCTTTCCATTTGTCATCTATTCTTTGTTTATGGCGGCCTAGATTTTACTCAACTAAACTAACAGGTTTTCATAAGCCATACTTTACTCTGAGTTTTTTTCTAACTAGTCCAATCACTTAATTCTAGTTCTCCCCTAAAGCTTTCATTAAAGCCTCAGTATCCACAGCTAAGCTTGTGACTTAACACCATGCTTTATCATCGATTTATCCATATAGGCGCCCTTAACTTTAAAGCTAGCAACGAAGAGCATATCCCTTTCATCAAACCCTTAGATACTGCGTAGGCTTCTGAAATTTGTTGGCTGGATTCTTCAACAATGCTTAACTTTGGAAGTATTAATTCTTCTAAGATAAAGCTGAAAGATTCTGTTTTTAAACCTAATCTATTTTGAAACTGCTGTCTACGGCATACCAGCATCCCAGCTGCAACATTTTATTAACTTAGCTTAAAATTTAAAATAATTTCCATGAGAACTTACTTTTCCCATTAATTGAAATCTTCGTATACAAAATTTAGTTTACAAAATTTATATACACGTCATACTTATAAATTATGGTGGGAGGATTGTCTACTGTTGTTCTTTCCGTGAGGGTGAGGAGGGAGCTTAAGGAGGAGGCTGAGAGGCTAGGTATAGATTTGAGGGAAGCTGTTGAGAGAGCTTTGGAAGAGGAGGTCAGGAGGGTGAAGATGGAGAGGATGAGGATGTTGATAGGGGAAGCGTTGAAGTCAATGGATTTGGAGGTTGGGGAGTGGGTGAAGGCTGTTAAGGAGATGAGGCTTAAGAGATGATGTGAATGGCTTCGCCAGCAAAATACTTGATCGATGCATCAGTAATTTACCCATTAATACTGAAGCTAAGGGAGAACATGTTCTTATATGAAGATCGTTTCGTAATATTGGACTTAACAATTTACGAAGTGGGCAATGTTGTGTGGAAGGAGTGCCAGAGGGGGAAGATTAGGGATCCTGCTTCAGTGATGAAGATGTTTGAGGAGATTATGGGAGGCGTAGGGAAGTTGAGTATTGAGAAGGGGATGCTTGAAGTCTTCGAGATAGCTGCAAAGAACAACATAACCTTCTACGACGCTTCATACATCTACATTGCTAGAAAGCGGGGGCTTAAATTGGTTACGGAAGACCATGATCTCTTGAACTTCCCTGAAGCAATATCGTTAGAGACAATGTTCAAAGAACTAAACTAATAATGTTAAAGCCTTAAACTTCACGTTAAGAGTGTTAAGCAGCCCACAACTTTAATGCCTAACTCTCTGCCGATAAAGTCTAGCTCCACATTCTTAAGCATGCACCTTTCCCCATCATTTTACCTCATCAACATTTAACCATTCGAATTACTTTTCCAGCTCACTGTTTCCAATATGCTTTCTATCATATTCTATGAGCCTCCTACAAAGCTCTTCTAAGTATTCCCAAGGGGTTCAATGAAGTTTTCCGGTTTAAGCTTTCAGAATCTATCCCACTCAGTTACAATAATTGCATACTCAGAATTCTTCAAACACCCCCATCATTTCTATATCATCAGCAACTCGATGGGCTTCAACCTCTTAGATACAGGGTCTAATTGATAGCCTAGAGATTCTAAGGCTGTGGCTCCGAGAACTGGAATGTCCTTCAGCTCTCCAAACACTATTGGAACAACGGCACGCCGCCCCTCATACTCCACAGCTGCTCCACCAACATCACGTTCAACAATCCCTCCACCATAGACTCTAAGCTTCTGCCTAGCAATAGGCTTAAGCCCAAGCCCCTCAAGAGTGGAACGCGGTATTGAAGTAAACAGCGCCCCACTATCCACCAAAACCTCCACATCCTCCCATCTTGCTAGATCGATGCTGTAAACCCGAATCTTTATGTAGGTAAGCCCCATACCACTCTACCTACATTAAATTGCCTCCAGGATTAATTAACCTTTCCCACATGTTTACATGCATACGCGCGCGTAAGCCTTGAAGCAAACGAATTAGCTAGAAAAATCTTAGCCTCAAATTGATAGCCGAGGACATAAACTCAGCCCTACTAGGAGTGAGTGTAACAGTTTATCCAACTATCATTATGGCAAGCTGGAGGAAGATTAGGTCATGTGGAGCTGTAGAATGGCATCAGCAATAGGGAAGCGCTTAAAGGTTTTCACCCAACTCCAAACATGCTTGAGAAAAAGCCTAGAGAGCAAAGACTTTACATTTGAAAGTTGAGAAGCTAAACGAATCTCTAAATTCAATCAAAGATAAGGAGGGGGATTCCTCCGCTTGCTTGAGAATGGATGAAGCAAGAGGATCTTTGAACATCTATTTAACGTAAAGGATTCTAATCTTGTAGAGTATCACAGAAGCTTAAATTAGCAGTGTGCCAAATCTATATTGAAGGTGACTTTATGTACTTAGATGAGTTTAAAGCTAGATTGGTGAAAGATTGGTCTGGAAGCTTGTTTAGCTTAAGCTCTATATGAAAAATCCATCCAAGAGCTAAGGAGTACTTGCATAGGTTAAGTAAGGGTAATGGAGTAAGGCATGTAGCTTGGGGTTGGTACTGGATTAGAAAGACCTTGCTCCTCGAATGTTGATAGGCTTTCACAAGCCTACATAAATTGTCGCTATATTTAAGCTTATCGACATCCCACGGTTAAAACCGTAGGCTTTCTTGTCGATTTCATGTAACCTAAGTTATAAGAGCTTCAGACATAATTAAGGTTTTAAGGAAGCAGTGTGGCAGTTTGGAAGTATGTTTAGGGATTCATGGTTTAGGAAGAAATTCAAAGTTTCTATTTCCTAATTAGCTTCGTTTCCAAATAGTATGGATACCCCTCAAGACATTAAAAGCCACTATTTAAACATCAACTATATAATCATGGAGCTAACTAATTAAACTAAACTTTCTAAAAGGTATGGGATCACTTCTAGGGTTAGCGTAGCCTATTAATCCTATTCTTCCCCTCAAGACTAAGCTTTTAAGGGCTTTTAACACCCTCTTCTTGGCCTCTACTCTGAATATCATTTCAAGGTCTTCATTATTTCTTCTTCGCCTACAACCTCATCACTGGATTCAATAGCCTCCTCCTCGTCTTTCAGAGGCTCCTCCACGGGTATAGGCTTCTCAACAAACCCTTATACAGCAACTTTATCTCTCGAGTTCCTCCCATATCTCCTTAAGTAGCATTAAGACATCAGACATCGCTACCACCTAAAGATAAATTCATCCTAAAATTTAACATCTCTATTGGGGACATGGCAAATTAAGCTGTTGTATGATTGACTATAGTATTCGCTAAGGTTTCCACTACTGTTTTCTATGTTAAGTATTTGCTCATTTTCATGTTAAATTTGTAATTTCTAAGATCTTCAAGAACATATTGGCTTAAGGCTTACCAGCTATAGGAATTATTGCTTAATGAACTCAATCCTCTTGAGGGCATCATAATTACCCCACAGATAGTCTAACAAGATGACGTTCAGATTACTTAAACTTATATCTTCCCCTCCTCATTAACAGTTGATTTTAAAAGTCTAGGAGAACAGATACTATCCTGTAAATACTAGCTTTAGAAGCATCCCCACTATTCCTAGTAGTATTGGGAGATTGAATGCTATGAAAAGCTTCACGAATAAGCTCATCTGACCCTCCAACCTACTAATCCTCGCCTCTAAACCATCAATCCTTACATCTAAGCTATTTATTCTAGCCTCAAGCCTTCCAATATCCTCCTTTGTTGTCTTCCTTAAATTCTCAATATCCTCCTTTGTCGCTTTTCTTAGATTCTCAATATCTTCTTTAGTTGCCTTCCTTAAATTTTCAATATCTTCTTTTGTTGCTGCTCTTAGCTTCTCAATATCCTCCTTCGTCGCTACATCCCTGATCAATGCGTTTATTATTGCTAGCCTTACATCAGGCTCAACGACAAGTAGCTCAGCTAAGCGTTTACGTGAGCCAACATCCTTCTCGAAAAGCTCAACAATCCTCTCAGCACTCAACCCATCCATACCATAAATTAAGAATGGAAGTATAAAAATGTTTATTTAAATTACAGATTTATTAGATATGCTTATGCTTGCTGCTACTGGTATGTATCTATAGTATTTTGCATAACTTTTCCTACTGTTCCTAGTATATGTTATGGTTGGTTTAGTTGAGGATTTGGGGATGGAGGGAAATACAGATTCAGCGTAAACATTGATGACGATGGTGAAAGAGCTTTAGCGAAATACTGGAGGCATACATGGATGAATTGGCTGAAAACTTGAAGATGCTGAGGCACCTATGGAATAGTCTTCATCAAATTTTATGACTTGGTACCTGGAGGAGTTAAGCTTTCTGTAGGAGGTGTGAAAGCATTCGTGGAGAGGTTGAGAGCTAATGTAGTACATACATGCTAAACTTTCTTATTGAAATGTTATCTTCCTTAACTTAGGAGGTTAGTTTCTATGATAAATCTGAAGCCTTAACTTTTCACCTTGCATAGTGTGAAGGCTTCAAGCTGTTCCTAGTAAGACTACCTACTTTAGGCTTGCTATATTATTTCAAACTCTAAGGGTACCTCTCTTAGCTTCGATCCTTCAGGTATGAGTACTATGTCTCATGAATTTATCCCAGGTCTGCCTATGATGAGTTCTATGTCTTCTCTAATGTTTTCAGAAATCTCAAGCAATGCATTACTAGACACTTTAACTCCTTGAAACTCAACGTTCACCATATATCTCCCTATGGTCTTTAGCCCTCCACACTTATCAGCTGTCACGTCTTACGCCATATATCTTTATTCCCTTGCCTCCAGCCACACTTAACGCTTCCTCATTGATGTTTACGCTGTAAATATTGCTTGTTTCCATCATTTCAGCAGTTCTCAACGTTATTCCTCCATCCTACATCCCGCTCAGGGGTAGAAGCCTCAAACAGTATCCGGACCTCTCTCCTAGGGAATGACTAACAGGTCTGAGCGATGAAGCCACGAAGCATATACTCCTCCTACCCGATTTCTATTATTGCTGTTAAAGACAGTGGAGAACTCTATTTAGCGCTTCAGATCATTTTAACAGCTGCCTTAGTTTCCCCACAAGCTTTTTCACGTCTTTGATGTTTCCCTCAACCATCTCCCGGTTAAAACCTAACTATCCATATAAATTTTTATAAAGATTGGTGCGTGGTGGGTGGGTGTGAGTACTTATCAAAGACTACGTAGCTCAGAACCCCTAAGCATACCGAAGGTTATAGAGGCCTAAAAGAGAAGGGATGGAGGATAGAATCAGGAAGGATGATCTAAATCCCACCGTAGGAGGGGCTTATCTCAGATAAGATGGTTAAAATACGACTTCAACCTTTTAGGCCCGATCATCATGGGAGGATGGCTATTTGAGGACCTCTACATCACCCCTCGGGAGGACTTCATCCGGGAGGTTTATGGTTTCAGGTATTTAGTGGGATGGCGAATGGGATTGGGCTTGACTTCAGCTCTTCATCGCTGACGGTCATAAGGGATATTTTGTTAAATAGTTCTCTGTATGCTCTTCTTGGAATTGGTGCGGCATGCTTCACATATGTGCTGAATTTTTTTGGAACTATTATTGCTGGATAAAATCTTCCAGGTGGTGGGAGGGGGATTTTGTGTGAGTCGAGGAAGGCTTTTGTTGATATTTTCCCTTTAGCTGCCTGGAATGGTTTTGTCGGAAGTGTTAGAAGAAATCGGTAGGTTGCAGGTTTCGAGCATATCCTCAGCTTGCCTCTAAAGTAGCTTTTTAATACGGCATGTTTATTCCTTATAAAAAGGTATAGGCTGATGCTTGAAAACTTCGAAAAGGACATTGAACCATAGTGGACTCCAACCTCCACCGGCAGAGCAGCGGATCGGAGGCCGTGGGACCAAAGGCTTAAGGCTAACTCGCTTTCATCCCAGTATGCGAAAATCTTCGGATAAAAAACATGCCCCCTCAACCTAAGAATGGGTTTAACCCTTGCAATAAAACATTCTCCTGAGGCATATGTTATATAAGAGTATTCCTTTGGACATTCTGAAACTTTAAAGTTTTGATATCTTGGAATTGTGTCCGCGAAGGAGTTGATAAAGAAGCCGAAGTTTGAAACATGTAAGCCGTCCTCATATAGGTTGTAGCCGTTCGCCAAAAGTATGTAACTCCGACTTTTAAGGAATTTTATATGCTCCACTACAAAATCCATGTTTTTAACCACATAATCGTTATTCATGAAAACCACATATTCTGGAAGCCCCCTTATATCCACATAGTTTTTGAGGCCGAACTCGTTTCCACCAGAATAGCCATAATTCCGATTCAGTCTAAATGCTATGATATCCTCTCCAAATCTATCCCTTATACTTTCAAAGCTTCCATCTGTTGAGTTGTTGTCAACTACTGTGACGTCCAGATTTGGATAATTAATATTTAAAGCACTTTCAATAGAGTTGTGAACTATATTTAAAAAGCTTGAACTATTATGGTTGATTATGATGACGGCGACCTTAGGCCATGAAGACAAGGTTTCACCTAAAAGCATACCCCTCCAAACTATTGAAATATTTACTCCAATCAATTTTTGGTGAGAGACAACCTTCCTGCATATGAGTAGCTATCGTAGGCTCAGGAGCCCAAAGAGAGTATACACGTTTAGCTGAGAATTTCCCTATATATTTTAAGAGAGACATTACTTTACGGAGATAGTGTGGATGATAATCTATCCTCATAAGGTCTTTAATTGGAACCTTCCGTGTTAAAAGATACCACATAAGATGGTCTCCGATATCCCTATAGGATTTCAACACGTCAAATGTTTCCATCAGAATACTTTTTCTTGTTAGAAAGGTGCAGCATGTTGACATAACATTCTTCCATAGCCTCCCATTATATTCAAAGGAGACAATCCTGTAAGAGTGAATATCCCTTCTAAAATGGTAATCAGGATGATCATATGGGCTTAAAAAGTCTATGAAAGATTTTCTAGAAATAAGTTCAAGCATTTCTTTAATCGAGCCTATGTAGAAGTAGTCATCCTCCGCAAAATAAACATATTCTGAGGATGCAAGATTTGATAATAGAAATATTTGAAGCATGAAGGTTGAAACATTCCCAATCCCTTCTACATTCATTATCTTCAGAAACCCCCCTCCAACATTTTCCCTAAAAATTTTTTCAAAGGATTTTGGGCATCCATCTAAAATGACAAAGAGCTCAAAGTCTAAACCCTCTAAAGCCCTTACAAACGACTCGAAACAAACCTTTACCAGTTCGTATTTTGTCTTAAAATAAACTTGCCTCCTATTTAGAGTAGGGCTAACCCTTAAAGCAACCGAAACATCGTAGCTCAAGTTAGATCTTGACCTACTGGAGGTTTTGATTAGGCTTACCCTACACCACTCCTGAGCAAGATCTTAAATATCTCCCTATGGTTAAAGACATCCCACAGTAGATGACCTAATACGAAGAATTCGGCTTCCATTCCTTCATCTGAAGACCTAACCCCCTAGAATGATGCATTTGTATCATAACTTGGCCTAGGTATACTTGTGCCTAAGTTTACGAACATGCTATGGTGAGTAGAAGCTCCAGAAGTCCTCAATACGCCACTTAATTGCTTCCAATAGTTCTTTCTTCTTCGATCCATATTCCTCCTGCGGTAAGATATGCCAGAGGATTAAACATATGTAATTCGTATAGACGGCGAATGCTCTTGGAGCCCACGTCTCCGCTCCATGCATGAATCTGTTTCTCCAGTTGGTGAGTATTCTACGCCAGCTCTCTCCATACGTATTCCAGATGCTCTCGACAATCTTATTAAGTTCTCGAATACCATTTTGAAGGTCTTGCGGAGTGTAGGGTAAGACCTTCTTCTCGAAGATCTCCAATGTCTTTCCAAGGGTTGCCCCCGCCAGTTCTCTTTTACCTTCCTCAGAACCATATAGGTTGATGTATGTTTTGAGTAAGACTTCGAGCGCTGAGGCAGCTATAGGTATTCCAATAACAAACTTTCTATCAATTATGTGTTTAACATGTCTATCAACAACTATATTGACAACTCTGTTGAGAGCTTCAGCTTCGTGAGTTAGCGGTACGTATCCTAGTTTTGCCAGGCATATATGGAGTAGAAGGTGTAGATGCTCCTTCAATGTTTTGAGAATGTGTGAAGAAGCCTCAAACGCTCTAAATACTTCCGCACTCCAAGCCCAATACTCATAATGATCCTGGTTAACCTGAATCTCGAGAGTTCTCGTTAAGCATATTGCAAGCCTTCTAAGTATGGGTAGGGGCAGTAGGGGTATCGCTGGAGGAATAGCTGGATTTTCCCTGCTAAGCATCTTAAGTTTCTCTACTAATGTAGATTCACGCTCTATTCTTGTGATATTGCCTTCAGCGTACATCTGTTCAAAGCTCTGGACATCAATATATTTCTTGCCCTCAGTTTTCCACCTCTCAACGTACTCATTACACGTCCTTACTACAAGCTCCTCAAGATCCACTAAACTCACCACAGACACCCTCGCCAAATAGATTTAACCCCACTTTCTTGCATCACCCCCCCATCATCAGCCTTATAAACATACAGCTATGTAAGGTTGCATAGTGCTCTAACCGTGTATGTTAGGCTTGATGTTATGAAGAAGACTTGTAAAAGCTTTGGCAGTTTACTGTCGAAGCGGGCTAGAAGCCTGGATAATGTCCATAGGCCTTCCGCTATTAGAAGTGGAAAAGGTACGGATAGCAGTAGGCGGGATTTTAAGCCCACGTCACCTAACGGGAAGATCAGTGATGTTATGGCCATCCAAAGAATTATCAGCTTAGGTCGCTTACTCTTATGATTTAAAAGGCTTAGTACCCCTATTGATGCTAGTAGTATGTGTAGTGAGTTGAAGAGGGGGTTCGTTAGGATCAAGGAGACACTCTACACCTATAGGGATGGGAAGATAAAGGTTAGCATAAAGCCGTATGAGGAGTATTTGGGGTTTGCGGTTTTCAAATATCATATTCTACTCCAGTAGCTGACATTATGGTTTTTCTAATTCTCAAATCTCACCACTTCAGCCTCCATGGGGTTGGATGGAGAACTTCCTCGTTTGCTAGTGGCTTCCACCAACATTCATTTTGCATATACCATTCTACGGTCCTTTTTAAAGCATGTTCGAAGCTGTAGCTGGGCTTCCAGCCCAATTTCCTCCTTATTTTGGATGAGTTGAGGCTGTATCTTAAGTCGTGACCTGGTCTATCCTCAACAAACTCTATCAGGCTTTCATCCCTACCCATAATCTCCAAAATTCTCTTAACAACATCTATGTTCTCATATTCGTTTCCGGCTGATATATTGTATGTTTCGCCTGAAACCCCCTTCTCAAGGATGAGCTTTAAGGCTTCGCAGTGGTCTAGAACGTAGATCCAGTCCCTCACGTTTCTTCCAGAGCCGTAGATTGGAACCTTTAGCCCCAAATATGCCCTTATTATCGTTTTCGGAATCAGCTTCTCAGGAAACTGGTATGGTCCGAAGTTGTTGACACATCTCGTAATTACTACGTCTAAGCCGTAGGTTCTATGATATGCATGGCAGAACATGTCTGCAGCAGCTTTTGAAGCTGAGTATGGGGATGAAGGCTTCAACCTGCTCTCCTCATCGTAGGAGCATGCAATTATGTCTGAGTATACCTCATCAGTTGAGACATGCACTATCCTCACCCCCCTATTAAATCTTCTAGCATTCTCCAGGAGGTTGAAGGTTGCTATGGTATTGTTCTCTAGGAATGTTTTTGGGTCTGCTATACTCCTATCAACATGTGTTTCAGCTGCAAAATTAACCACAGCATCAACCTCCCCAATCAATTTGCTTAGAATTGTTGAATCGTTTAGATCACCCTTAACGAACCTGTACCTCTCATCCCTCTCCAAGTCTCTCAAGTTTTCTATGTTTGAGCCTATCCCCATCTTGTCAAGATTCACTATCTCAACGTTTCTCTCTGTTGTGAGCATGTATCTTATGAAGTTTGACCCTATGAATCCAAGCCCACCTGTAACCAGTATTCTCATGCTGACCCCTATCTATGTGGTGGTGTGAACCAGTCCCAAGGCTTACTGCATCTCGGGTCATCGCTTCTACCATTTATCTTCTCCGGCACTATTGCTGGGTCGTTCCAAGGTCTTCTAGCTTCATCCGGATTGCTGTAGTCGTATAGCTTGTTTGTGAAGTATACTAGTATTGCTGGTTCTGTTCCGAAGGATTTGAATCCATGCCAATACCTTCCAGGTACCCTCACTATCTGCATGTTCTCCGCTGTTGATATTATCTCATCCAACTCTCTGCTTTCATCATCGTATACACATATCTTCAATGCTCCCTTAACTACAATCATGTAGTCCACCTGCCCCCTCTCATGTTTATGCCATGCTCTAACTATGTTCGGGTATGTTACGGATAGGTTTGCCTGGACAATCTCATCCTTCACTACATCCTTCCAGTCAGCTCTAAGTATTTCTGTGAATGAACCCCTCTCATCCACAAATCTCCTTAAAGGTTTAACAATCACACCCTCAAGCATCCCCCATCAACTCCCAATACAACTCCTCTAAGGATTCATTTAAACTTATGGGTTTAACGTTCAATGTTCTTGAAGCTTTTGAAACGTCTAATGATGAGTCTCTAGGTCTCTTCGCAATCCAATTCATCTCATCCATGTAAGCTTCCTCCACAAGTTCCTCATCTAAATTGAATTTTCTAGCTATTTGAATTGCAAACTCATACCTTGATACCCTAGTGGCTCCGGACATATGCATTACTCCAGTTAAATTCATTTCCAATGCATCCAGTATCATTAGGGCTAGATTCGTGTTCAGTGTTGGTGATACGTACTGGTCTTTTAGAACCTTAACCCTCTCCCCAGACTTAAGCTTCTCCATAACCCATAATGCGAAGTTCACCTTCCCAGCTGCAGGCTTAGACCCATATATTACGCTTGCCCTCACAATCAAGCCTCTACCACAATTCTCCATCACAGCCGATTCCCCCAGAAGCTTCGTTAACCCATACGTGTTTATCGGGTTCGGCCGGTCCTCCTCCCTATACATCCCCCTAGATCCATCGAATACGTAGTCTGTTGATATGTAGATCATGTATGCATCAACCTTCCCGGAGGCTTTCGCAATGACTTTTGTAGCTTCATAATTCACCTTCAACGCTAAATCCCTATTCCTCTCACATAGGTCCACATCCGTTATGGCTGCGCAGTGTATGATTGCATGAGGCTTCAATTGGCTTATAAGCTTCTCAACTCCATTGAAGTCCGTAACATCCATCTTAATTTTAAACCCCATTGATGGTGGATGATTCAGGTATAAGCCGTAAACCTCATAACCACGTTCTGAAGCTAACTCCACAATTCTTGAGCCTAATAGTCCACCAGCCCCAGTCACCAAAATCTTCAATTAAAACCCCTCCTACAATATTATCTCCGAGTAGTCGCTTATGTGGAGTTTCACAGCTCTCCTATTCCCCTCAGCCCTAACTATCTTCGAATATCTACCCACTAGGCATTCATCAAGTCTATCCACGCCACTTATACTGACGTTGTCCATGATGACTGAATACTCCACTCCACTACCAATTATGCTGACGTTGTCCCCTATGCTTGTGTATGGTCCAATATATGAATCTTTTATAATGCATTTCTCACCAATTATGCTTGGACCCCTAACCACACTATTAATTATCCTCGTCCCCTCACCAATGTTAACTCTACCCTCAACTTTAGAGTTCTCTAAAATACCCTTAATACATTCTGTTATTCTTTCATCGAGGATCTTTGCATTCACGGTTAATATGTCATCCTTCTTCCCAGTGTCAAACCACCATCCCCTAACAAGGTCGTATCCAACATTAAACCCCCTATCAATCAACATTTGGAGTGCATCCGTAATTTCAAGTTCCCCTCTCCAGCTAGGCTTCAAATCCCTAATAACATCGAATATTACTGGCTTAAGGAAGTATACTCCTACGAGGGCGAATCTGCTTGGAGGCTCCTTAGGCTTCTCAACAAGCTTCACAAGCCTACCCTCCTCATCAAACTTCGCTACACCAAACCTAGTTGGATCATCAACCTCCTTCAACAAAACCATGGCATCATAATCCTTGGAAACAAACCTTTCAAGATGAGCTTTAATGCCATATTGAAGTATGTTATCGCCGAGGTAAACTATGAATGGTGAATCACCAACAAAATCTTTACATAAACCTACTGCATGGGCTATTCCAAGAGGCTTACCCTGGTAAATGTAAGTAATCCTAACATTAAACCTACTACCATCACCATAATACTCCTTAACAAGCTCAGGAAATGTTTCACCCAAAATTATGGCAATATTCCTAACACCACAATCCCTAAGGTCCTCAAGAGCATATTGGCTAACAGGCTTATTAGCCACTGGGATCAACTGCTTAGGACCACTATATGTTAAAGGCCTAAGCCTAGTACCAGCACCACCATGAAGAACAATGCCCTTCAAAACCAATCCTCCACAAACAAATTGTAAATTCAAAATTTAAAAATACTATGAAAACAGCTTATGAACACAATAGCTATCTCAGCAAAGATAGGTTTCCTATAAATGAATGAATTAAAAGATGTTAAATAGAGAATATTTGAACCCTACATTATACATTAATTCGAGAATACCTTAGCAAGCATTATAAGTTGCAACCCTACACATAAATAATGCCTATCCCATAGCCACCTTGATGCCAATTCTTAACGACCTCTAAATACTCATACCTCATTTTAATTTCGTCCCAAAACTTTGGTACACCACCTACATTCTCGGGAGACCCGGGAACTATATCATGAAAGGCAACGATCCCTCTCTCTCTTACCAAAGGTGAATACATTTCAAAATCCTTTTTAACTCCCTCATAGGTGTGGTCTCCATCTATGAATAGGAAGTCCACCTTCTCATCGCCTAAAATCCTCTTAACCTCCTCAAGTGTTCGAGGATCATGCGAATCCCCTCTTACAAGATAGATTCTCTGTCCTCCTTTAGAGAAAGACTTGTATAGAGGTATCTTCCACCTCGGATATCCACCTCCAAAGGGTCCGCCTGGAAGATCTACGCTTATAATTTTAGCCTCTGGGTCTGCAACCCTTGTGAATAGGAATAGCGTGTCACCTCCAGCCGTGCCGATTTCCAAAACAACCTTCGGTTTAAGCTCCGCCACAACCTCCAGAAGTTTAGCTATCTTATACCTAACCTGAATAGGCTTAATTGATACTCCAAAAGCTTGAAAGGAGAATGCAAAGTCCAAAGCATCGTAGATGTCATCAATGTTGTGAACGGAATTTCTGAATCTCTTCACGATAAGGGGGACTAAAAATGTATCCAAGTACATATAATGATGCCTTTTTAATGAATATCCTGATCCCTTCTTCATGAAGTATTTTTAGCCCTCTTCTGACAACACTCATATTTTTACTTCAGAGCAGCCTCCAATGTTAAGCCTTACAACATTCCTTGCGTTTTTCACAACCTTAGTACTTCTGCTTATAAGGCTCTTCCCAAGTTTATCGATGTCCTTTATTAATGCTTTCTCTAATTGTGTTGTTCAAAACCTCCTTGATATCTTCGCCAATTGTAATTCTTCCATATACCTTAGAGTTTACAAGCTCGCCTTTAACATCCCTTTGAACGCGCTCATCTAATATTAGCATGTTTGCATAAAGGACATGGCTCTTCTTATTCATGTCGAGCTACTAGCCTTCGACGAGGAAGTCATATCCAATCCTATAGTCTCAGTCTATCATAAGCTGAATAGCTGTAGCAACCCACCATGGGTCTTCGGGATCTCACGTACCCCCTGTTTAAGAGTAAAGCCCTCATGCAAAGCTCTATACATCGATATGCATCTCCAACCGCTGAATCATGGTCGCCTGCTCTTAACGCATATTCCGCAAGTTTAAGCTTACGTCTCGCCTTAACCATTAAGGCCTAACCTCCTCTGTAGAGGACAATTTTATCCTCTTCTACATTCATGGGGAAGGAGAAAAACCTTTCAATCATACCACGCCACTCATCTTCACAGATGATCGTCAACTCAAGCAAGCATCCCTCAGCAACCAAATCAACCCACAGCTCCCCGAAGGAATCATAAATACTCTTCAGAGCCTTTAAGGCATCCCTCCTATCCCCCTTAACGATCACCAAAAAATCGACATCGCTTCCCTCACGCATCCCTCCACGTGCCGCTGAGCCGTAAAGACTTACTTCAACAAGTACATCCTTAAGTAGGCTGATCACGCTGCTCAAGAAGGCTTCAATCACCCCCCTAAACTCAGGCTTCAACGCCACTTTCTCAAGCAATTTAGTTCCGCCTCCATCATAACCCTAATCATCGTCTCCTCCTCATCGTATGCTGATATGCATGCTATTATTCATGTTCAGTAATTGGGAATTTCATTAAGAACTGGAAACAAGAAATCATTAGGTTTTCAGTATATTGCCTACATCGTTTAGGTAGGCTTTAACCTTCCCCAGCTCATACCTTACATCTTCAATGTCTATGTTGCCTTCGTAGAACACGTCTTCATGAAGGTGTTTCTCCCTAGCTCCATACCTGTCTCTAAACATTAATCTCCCTACTTCAGGATTTTTGTTTCAGTTCTCTAAGCATTTTTCTACGTTCCCAATGGCTTGATGGGAGCTTTCCGGAAAGCTTTAAAATTAGGGCATTCGTTGCCTGGATTGTTGCATTCCACGCCTTCTCAGCTGATTCCCTGATCTTGTAGGGATTGTTTTCCTTAACCCCTCCTTAAACTCCTTAATCGCCTCCTCATGAAGCCTGCAGGCATCTTCAAAGTAAACAGCTACCCTATCAACCGCCACATCATCATCTTTAATAGCTTTTAACAAGGTCATTCTGTAAATCCAGCCCAGCTGCAACTATCTTCATATTTATCTTTGAGATATGTATCTTGATGGTTGATGTTAGAAGATTTCAAACTCTATCGGTGTCTTCCTTGGTTTAGGTCCTTCCGGTGTGAATATGATGTTCCATGAGTCTATTTCAGGTCTATCTATGATTAGGTCCGCTTTGTAAACTTAAGCATGCTTCATCACCTCTATTATGGGTATTGTATTCTCTATGAATTCTTTGCTTTAACTCTTCTATTTATCCATGTTTCGTTCAGCATTATCATTATTGATTTTAGAATCTGCATGTTCCTCATCGCATTCATCCTTAATGCATGGTATGTAGTTATCGAATAGCCTAGTCCTATCCTTAACGTATTCTATTATCCTCTCCATTAAATTCCTAACTTCAATACTGTATAATCCATGTCTTAGATTGAGAATCTTACATGAAGCCCTATAGTATGGAGCTCCATCAGTTAGTATAATTATGTTTGAGCCGCAAATAGCTCTAACCCTCTTAATGAGTATTAGTGATGTTAGTGTATTAGCAACATCGAAAGTCATCATGTATATGATCTTCCTTAAGTAGGGCTCGAAGGCAATATATAACACCTTCTCTCTGGAACCTATCTTAACCCTAGTATCATCAACCAGCAAAACCCTAGCATTCCTACGAATACTCCTATCAGAAAATAGGAAGCCTAAAGATCTAAACCACGATAGTATAGATGTATGACTCCTACATATTATGAAGCTTAAAATATCTGAAGAAGCTCTCGAAGAGTACGAACGAAATATATATAAGCACCATAAACAATTAAGATAAATGGGGTTCTCTCCCTAACAAACTTAATAACCTTAGACATAGTCTCACCATAGATAAGGAGAAAAACCCACAGATAAAGCTTAAGTTTACAAAGCGGATTAGGTCTACGTCTTTCCTCAGGTTTTCCGCAACCTCGAATACTGCTCCTCCAGGCACCTCCACGCCTTGAAAAAATGACTCCTACTCTGGAGTAGCCTATTATCCTTAATCTCCCACCCTCGTCAGCTGTCCTTAAATCGTAAGGCTCCTTTAGCGGTGTGAAGGAGCCTAGCTTATCGGAGAGAGCTTTCGACATAATGCTTCTGCCTGCCCCCGTATCCATGACTGCTTTAAGCTTAACCGACTTATCCCCAAACCTCAACTCAACCTCTGCTACAGCCTCATCCAGCTTCATGGCTTACACGTAATAATGATGAAACTTATTTATCAACGATACTATGATTTATTCTATGAGTATTTTCGACTCTTTGTTTTTTCCGGAGAGTTGAATGTTAAGTGGGAATGCGAGCATTAGGTCTCTGCCGACGAACCCCTTTCTATTTGGGTTCGCGAGGAGGAATGGGTTTTTCTCTATTTTGGTCCATGATAGGATGCTTCTGCAAGGCTTTGTTATGCATCGTTTTATGCCTTTAGCATCATCAATCCCCATTTTCAGCGTTACTAGGTAGTAGTTATAGTGTCTCCCAAGGTGGAATGCTCTTCTCATGATGTATGTCGTAGTCGGCTGAATGAGGTTGACGTCTTCATTGTTGAAGGCGGCTACGTCTGGGTTTCCCGTGTCGAAGTCTGAGGTTATTTTTAGGCCTCGATGGAAGACTTCCTCTTCACCCCAATTGATGCCTCCGATGAATACGTCGATCGTTGGGTAGTAGTCTCCATCTGTAATAGGGCTCCAACGTGACTCCTCGATGGGGTCCTCGGTTAACACGTAGCAGACTTTGCCTAGATTCCTCTCCATGTTTCTGATTTCTTCATCTGAGGGTTCATGGTTTGATGCATACACAATCTTTCCGTCGCAGAGCACTATGTAGCGTGAGCTTCTCCCCAAGGCCTCCATTATTAGGCGTCCATACTCCTCCACTAGGGAATCGTATAGGGCTGTAAGCTCCTCCGGAGTCATGGAGTCCCTCTCAGCAGCTGAGACTTCGAAGGGCTTAAACGCCTTTGCTTGAGCTTCACGTTGCTCCCCACTTTTAAGGGACCAGAAGATCCAAGTAGCTCTCTTCCCCCTCCCAATGCTTTTGGAGTGGATTAAGCCCCTGGTGGAAAGGGATAGTAGGCTTCTCTTAGTCGCTTCATAGGATACATAGGTTTTAAGCCTCCTCATCAATGCCTCCCTAACCTCAGCGATGGATAGAGGCTTCTGTGCAGCCGCCAATATACTCAGTATGTCGTCCTCATACATTTGCTACACCAAGTATTACATGTAGCATTACAGGTATAAAAGCCTAGCGGGAACAGGACTTTAGCACGTGCTGATCACCTTTCGTAAGGCATGGCTTTCTCTCACTTCAAGCTTAAAGTATGGTCTTTCCCGTAAGCGCTGTAGTGGATGCTGTAAGCTCAGCATCAACTTAGGATTGTAGGCTTCAGTAATTATATCACATCTATTTTATCATTAAGCGTTTATTCTTCAGCGAACTTTACTAGTTCCTCTATGAATTTTACTCTGAATTTAACCTCCTCTATGCTGAGTCTCCCTTCGTGGAATCCTTCAACGTGGAGGAACCAGGCAGCATGCCACCAGTTTGCAATCTGCGGGTTTACATTTTCGGAGAGTTTTCTTACAGCACTGAAGAGCAGGGTGGATGTCCATCTACCCCTATCCTCAGCTTCTCTATATTCGGGTAGGGAGAAGTGTTTTGCTAAAATCTTTAAAGCCTCCTCAGCAGCCTTATAGAGCTTTTCGCTTGCTTGAACAGGATCATTCCGCTCCACATATCTCTCAGCATCCTCCAAATACCTTTTAACCTCCATATTCAATACTGCGGATTAGATGGCTTCCACGTATTCAACTTTTAATGTTTCGTATCTGTATGTTGTTGGTGTGTTTATCCATGATATTCCTAGGTGGAGTATGTATGCTTCATCTCTTAGCCAGCTTAAAGCCTTGACGTATCCCCATCTTAATGCTTGACCAACATATCTTTTAGCTACTTCAAACCCTATACTCATAGCCCTGGAGAATATGTCCTCAGCTAGGCTGAGGATTTTAATTACTATTTTCGTTAATATGTTGTTTAGGATTCTACTTTTAACCTTTCTAACATATTTTATCGTTAGGTCGATTATTGATCTTTCCTCCAGGGATAGTTTAAACCATACCCTCTTCCTTAAAGCCTTAAGCTTAACATCCCTAAGAACAGCGGAGGAAAGCATAGATTAATATCGCAATGATACATATAAAGTTTATGTTAAGGATCATGATGATGTGGCGCTTAGAAGCTGAATACAATTGTTGTTGATGGATCAGCTTCTATATGTTGGCTGAAGCTGGCTTAAGATAGGTTGATGCAGCTGATTTTCCATTTTAGTCTGGATTTAGCAGCATTTTAGCATGTATCAAAACTGCTTTATGTTCTTTCATGTAGCTTGTAGCTGGTATGAACGGTGATTAAGCCTGGCTACTTAATACTCTGTTCTGCATAGTTTGTAGTATGCTGTACTTAACTTCCTAAGTTGCCATGCCCTTTATGAGGATACTGTCAAGTTAAGCCTTAGGCTTAATGAGTCTATTATATGTTAACTTGACAGTATCCTTTATGAGTATCAAAAGTTTTAAATACTTTACTATTAATTATTAATAGCTGCAAAAATGGGGAAAATCAAAAAAACTTTAGGTTCCCTCGTAAGTTACCTTGCTGGTTGTGGATTGGGAGGTTTGTTAGCGTATGGTTATTTAACTTATTGTAGGCTAAGTGCATTAGCAAATGTGAAGGTGCGACCTGAGCTTGCAAATGTTAACTGGTGGGAGGCTTTATTGGCAAATCATCTTCATGATTGGCTTTGGTATCATTATGGGGATAGTCTAACACTACCTGTTGTTACTACAGGAGGTGCTATTGGCTTGTTAGCAGTATATTTGCTGAGGAAACTACGATATTAATAATAAACTTTTCTTAAATAAGAATGTTGTGGCTGGTTTTGGATGGTTGCTTCAAGACTGAAGTGTTCTTTTATGATGACTATTAGAGATGTGAAGATAAGAATGTTCTCTAGGGTTTCCTTTACGGCTTCTATGGGCTTTATACCTCTACATCTCCTGCAGGCTTTGAAGCGGCTAGGTAGAGGCTTAGTTTCCCTACATATACCCCTATGGATGACTAGCAAAAGCTGAGTAGTGATACTCTATTCTCGTTAATGCGGCTTCCTCCCAATCCTCCTGATTCTCCGGCTGTTACTCCTTTAAGACCAGCTGTCACATATACATCATCCGACTCAACAGCTCCACTCATCTTCATATGTTCAGCAGCATGGAATCAGATATCATGGTGTTACCGGTTTTTCTCTATTTCTCAGATAGATTTAAATATCTGAGGAATTGTTAGTTATCTGGTGTTTAGCTTGGATGTTAAAACAAGGGTTAGTAAGAAGAATACTTTGTATATTCCTAAATCTATATGTGATGCTCTTGGAATTCGTGAGGGTTCACGGCTTAGAATGAGGGTTGAAGGGGATAGACTTGTGGCTGAAGTTATCCCAGACCCATTCTGGCTAGCGCTTAAGGGTCCTAAGTTCAGCTCAACAACATTCGAGGAGTTTGAGGAGGAGGCTGAGAAGATGCAGGAGGAGGTTTTCGATGGAGAAAATACTTCTTGACTCAACATATCTACTTCCAATACTTGGCGTAGCGGTTAAGGATGTTGAAAGGGTTTTGGAAGTGTTGGAGAAGCTTTATAGGTCTGGAGCCGTCAAGATATATTATACATGCTTCAATATTCTTGAAGCTATAGGTAAGATAATTAAAACACAGTATAACATGAGGATTGTGGAGATGGGAATAAACTCCATAATGGAGAGCTTTCAACAGGCAAATCCAAAACCCCAATCCTACATGAAAGCTTTAAGGCTTAGATCTATGGGTTTCAGCGATTTAATAGATCTACTACTATACACAACATCAGTAGATAACAACCTGAAAATGCTTACAAGAGATAGGGGTCTACTTGAATTCCTAAGAAAATCCGGGGAGACTGAAGCGGAGGCAACAATAGTAATGGAGGAGGAATTCTTAAGAAAGTATCAAAATAGCTAATACATTCCCGACACGATTGTAGTGTGAAAGAAATTAATGATGAAAATCATATACAGTCATTTCTCTAACTTACGCTACCACATTTCAGTACTTACCTATATTCAACCATTCCAGATATGTGTTGAATTTCATCAAAATATTGATTTCCCCATTGATTAAGCAGATTAGCAAGATCTGTGGCTTAGCTCCAACAATTATGCTTCCAGTTTAGGTCTGTATGATAGGGGTGGTGTTGGGATTCTCATCTCTACTGTATGGATTTACGAGGTTTGAAATTAAGCTGCTTAGCGTCTTGACATCTGATCCTACCGCGTCTTAGAGGTATTATTGTTTTTATTAGTTCCACCTCCTCACTGCTTAGCGGCTTTATTAGCTTGTAGGCTGCTGTTAATGCTGCTGTGAACGTTAATGCTTCTATTAGGGCTTTCACGTATATGTTTGCTTTTAAACATATCTCTATTGGTGTTAGTGTTGCTGCTATGATGGATGAAGCTATAATACTCCTCTTCAGGCTTCTAAGTGCTCCAACTTTAAGCTCCCTACGTAGGATTGTGAATCCAACAATCGCCATAGATGCTCTAGCTAGAGCTGCGCCAACCTGTCTTAGCGGGATTGTTAGGGATGAGAGGAGGACCATGTATGCTATTGTTGAGGCTACTCCAGCCTTAAATATAGGCTTCGTCACACCTACTGACTGAAGCCCTACAGAATATATTGATGTGTATGCGTTTACAACTGCTAGTGAGGAAAGTATTGAGAATGGTATACTTGCCTCAGCATACCTACCACCGTAGGCTATTGAAAGTGCTGTTTTTGGGACTGATGCTAACGCAATGCTTAGAGGCAGTATTATTGCTGTAGCTATGTTTAAAGCTCTTTCAAGAATTGACTTAACCTCCTCCACGCTTCCCCTACCGTTTATTAGGGATAGTGTTGGGAATAGGGCTGATGAGAGTGGTGTCCAGAGTATTGTTAGTGGGGCGATGCTTGAAACAGCGATGTAGTATGTTCCCGTGGAGCCTAGCCCAGCCAGGCTTGATAGTAATGCTATGTCAAGCCATCCCTGCACCAAGCCTATAATGTTCCCGCCGTATATGGGTAGGCTGAACTTTAGAAGCTTTATTGAGGGGTAGCCTCCACCTGAAGGCTTTAACCTCCCCCTCAACACAATTATGGAGTAGATAAGAGTTATTGCTGAGCCTATTAGGAAGCCTAGAGATAAGCCTAGAACCCTACACCCCAAATATGCAAGTAGAACTCCGAGAATTCTACTTAAAGATGTATAGATAATGTTTTGCAGGCTTACCTCCCTAAACATGCTGCATCCAAACATTACAGCTCCATAGTAGCTTGTAAGGTTAAGTATGAATGCTGAGGATAGAATACTTAATACTTCAAGAACACCTACCCCAATATATTGGGATAATGTAGGTGAAATCATAAACCCAACTGCAAGAGCAGGTGATGAAGTATAGATTATGAGTTTAAAAGCCTTTCTAGAAGAGGCTGAAGCCATATCCACATCACCCCTACCAAGATTTTCAGAAACATACTTTATCACAGCATTGTTTAATGCAAGCAGTGTAACAGTGTTAAACACACTCATAGCCATAAGAAGTAGGGAGAAGGACCCAACCTCACTTGGACTCAATATCCTAGCAGCTAAAACATAGAATACAAATACTACAGCATAGTTTAAAACCTGCATTAACGTAAGGTAAAACGTTCCCGAAGCCAAATTATCCACATCAACCACCCCAACATGATGATGAAAGCCATCAACACCCCCATTGAAGCCCACACGCATAACTAGACTACCACATATTTTAAAGCATTAGCAGCAATCCTTAATAAGTCTTCCAGTTGCTGGATCAACCCTGCAGCCATCTACTCAAGAACTACTACACCTTTAAGGGTGTTGTACCTATTGGCCTTGTAATGATGGGAATTGAGCTATCCTATCCTCCATCATTATTATGACGTTAGCCGTCAGCCCCACCTTTCCAATCCCTCAGCTGCTTCAGCTGGATACTCGCTTAATGTTGGTGGTGCAAGTTCAGCAACAATATCTTCCGGTAGGATTGAAAATGCTGCTTCAGCATCGATGAGAGCATATGCCTCAACACCCCTAACCCCACCTAATCTAAGCCTTCCCCCCAAGTATTGGATGTAATCAACAGCGTTGTAGAATACAGCCGTTCTAACCTAGTGTTAAATTCCATAACTAGGTCTTCCCTCCTCCTTTCATGAGAGAGCTTTCGCCATGAACAGGTGAAGAGGACACATCTATCCCATATTCCACACCCCACATCCTATAGGCATTCGGGCTTACCAAATTAGTGGATGCTACATTAATAAACTTTACGTTAAATAGAAGCAGTTTCTAAACCCCCACATAGGTATGTCCCAATCTATCCACCTAAGAAGATAATTGCTGAAGTCTATATAAATATTTATTGGTCACGTAAACTTGTAGTTAATTTAAAAAGTAGAGTGGAGCTTATGCTTTCCATAGTTAAAGTCTGAGATTTACTATTTGTTGATGCTTAATTCTTCACCACATCGAGTTTAGGCTACGTCAAGGATGATGCCGTCATGAGTATAGCCCTATAATAGCATCATCAACTAGTACAGTTAGCTTTGTGGCTTAATTCTTTGATAATTGTACTTCCATTTTAAATCGGTATGGATTAAGGAATAGATGTTAAAGTTTCCCATTTTACTGCATGAATAAATTACGAGTTTCGAAATTAAGCTGCAAGGCTTACAGCTATTTTAAAACATAGCCAGCCTATCTTCTAGTGAGTGTTGATGTTGGCTACATCAACACATTTAGAGCTAGAATTATTAGAGTATTAATGGTATTTTAGCCTTCATCCTTATTTTGTTTAGCTTATCAATACCTACACCTGTAAGTTTTGATGTTAATCTTAGATCCCCTGTCTCAACCATTAGCTTTAATGCTGTTTTTATCGGCTCCTTCTGCCTCTCTATATAGCTCCAATCCGCACTCCTCCTCCTAGCCTCCCTAGCCTCCTCATCCTCCCTCCTCCACCCCTCAACAAGCTCCTCCAAGCCGTTAGCTGGCTTAAACCCTAATGCCTTAATAGCTTCTTTAAGCATCAATATCGATCTCCCTTAATCTTTCTGCTGAGAAGCTAATACCTGTATCCTGCATAAATTCTTTTACTCGACTCCTCAGTAAACCCCTCCTGCAATATATTGCTTTAAGAACATCTAGGGAGTCGAGAACAGCAACATCCTCATATTCTTTAATTACCTTAACGATTCTTTTAGGTGCTTTATTATCTGTTAGAAGCGGGATCCCTAATATTTTCGCATATATTAAACCATAGGCTTCAGGTGGGTCTATGCGTGGGAGTGATGGTATGTTTTCAACTAGCCTAATAAGTTTTAGTGTCTCCACATCTATTGATGGTAGGCTTGGAAGTATTTTTATAAATCCCTTCACAATCCAGCCTGCAATAAAACGTTTAACATCTACATCCCTAACCTCATCAATAACAGCTATGGGTAGATTTATGGTTTTAAAATGTTTAAACAAGTCCCCCCTCCTCCTAAAGTTAGACCAGTTTACAATGAAGCATGTATCGGAAACAGCGCTCATACCACTATCGGTATCTTCGCCTTTATACGTATCTTATTAAATTCATCTATAGGTAAGCCAGCTATCCTAGCTGCAACCCATAAGTCCCCTGTCTCAACCATTAGTTTTAATGCTGTTTTTATCGGCTCCTTCTGCCTCTCTATATAGCTCCAATCCGCACTCCTCCTCCTAGCCTCCCTAGCCTCCTCATCCTCCCTCCTCCACCCCTCAACAAGCTCCTCCAAGCCGTTAACCATTAAGTATTAAGGTCTCCGCATCATATAAACTTTACCAAAATAAGGGGCGTGTCCAACTACTATTTTAGTTTTTGGTTATTTCTCCTTATGCTAGGAGGTGGGATGTTAGGGTTTATGATGTTGGCTTCTTGATGTTTTAGATTATTTGGATTTTACGGATCTTGATTCAAGGATTGGTGATTTTGGAGGTCTTCTAGGCTGTATGTGGAGGTTTTAAGGCTTAAGGTATGCTGGGGAGTTATCCCTCTTCGGTGTTAGAATTTCTAAATCTACATTATTGGGGCATGGGGATATTGTGGAGGAGGTTTTAAAATATTCTTAGACTACTCAGTAATAGACTCAACGAAGTTTACTGACTGGTTGAGGAGGCTTCATGAACTATTCCTAGATGTGAGGGTGAAAAGTGGAAGCGCGTGACACGTGGGCTTTATAACCGTTAAGGTTGAGAAGCCCCCTAGAGGAGGCAGTAAGCCCCTCTACATAGACCTAGGCGTAATAAAACTTGCAACCATATGGTTTGAAGATTTAAGGCAGCCCATAGCCTTCTCAGTAAAAGCATTCTGGCAGACTGGTGGTACTGGACAGGGCGAATAGCGGAAGAGTAGAATAGCAAGGATCAATAGGGCTAAAACGTCAAGGAAGCTTAATAGACTGTACAGGATTAGGTGGAGAAGGTTTAGGCATGCTGTAAACGCCATGATAAAACAATAGTTGAGGATACACATCAACTCAGCATTTCAAAATTGTTATTGGAAGATTGAAGGGTGTAAGAGGTAACAGCCAAAACGCTATGGTAAACAACTTCTGGAGCTTCAACCACATTGCTAGAAGGTTTAGGGAGGAAGCTGAGGAATATGGAGTAAAAGTTGAGGAGAAAAGTGAATACAGGACCTCAAGCATATGTCTACGGTGCCGTTCTGAAAACATAACAGCTAAAGGAGGACTTTTCAAGTGTCTAGATTGCGGGCTAGAAGCGAATAGGGATGCTATAGGCGTATTGAATATAGGCTACCTCCATGGAGGCGGCATTAACGGGGTGGTGGCATACCCCATGCTTCTAAGATGGAGCGGATGAGGTGGGAGCCTAAAAGGGCAATGAATGGCAGACCGATGATAGCCTTAGAAGCAAGAATCTCCCGACTTAGTCGTGGAGAGTGTCAAAGAGCTGATTCTACTTGCTTATAGCGAATCCAGTATAGATGCTAATTGGATAGGTTTATATGTGGGATTTTACTATAGTATTGTGGCTGGAAGTGTTGAGGAGAGGATTGCTAGAATAGAAGGAGTGCTTGAGGAGATGAGTAAAAGACTTAACCATCTAGAATCAGACATAGCTAACCTAAGAAGTGAAAGGTGAAGTAGCTAGTCTTAGAGGTGGAATGAATAGTTTTAGGGGTGAGGTTGCTAGTTTGTTTAGGTGGACTGTTGGATTAATATTGGGTATGTGGATAACAATACAGGCAACCCTAATACCCATACTGTTAAGAATTCTAGGAGCTATATAGGAGTTGATTGTAGGGTTCTGAGCTATATAACAGAACCTATAAGACTATTAAATTAGATATAGTAAACTTCTTCAGATGTGAAGTCATCCTGCATCATCTCAGACTCTTTTACTGTGGTTTCAGCCCATTTACGGGAGTGAAGAGCAAGCTCCCAGGGATTTTTAACTTTCTCAATAATAAGCCTATTACCTTCAATGCTGAAAACAACTTTACAGCCCTCCTCCAATCCAAGTTGTCTAACCAACTCCTTGGAGGATACAGCGCTAACCTCTTACCGACCTTTCCAACAATCTGCAACAGTATTCACCAGAATAAATTAGCTAAATAAACTAATAAAGCCTTACATACTAAATCAGCTACGCACGCGTGGAAAACTGCACTAAAGGGTGGGGTAGCTCACAACTTTAATACCTAGTTCTCTACTGATTACTTCAGACTTTCTTATGATGCTGGAATCTAATGTAGCAAACTCTTCACATCCAGCTATTCTGCATACCGTTATGTGTAGTAGATCTAGTGTCCTGAGCTTCAAGATAGGGGCTTTTACAACTGCATTTCTTAGAACCTCGCTGAAATCTACTTCGACCACACTTGCTCCGGTACTCTTTACCGAATACATTGCGAGGGGAAGTGGCTCCTCCAGCCCGTTCTAGAGTAGATAGATGCTAGCTCAACAAGTGTTAACCTTGAAACAACTCTACCGCTACTTAAGCTCTCCATGAGCTTCAACGCTCTTCCATGGTTGGGATCAGCCTCATCAATGTAGGATACAATTACATTAGTGTCAATATATATCAAGACTACACCCTATTGCTTCTGTCTTCTTCTAGAAGCTTGCTTAAACCGCCATGTTTCAATCTGAATCCCTGCTTCTCCAGCTCTTCAGCCCTCTTATAGATGCTCTCCCAGTACTCAACCTCCTTAAGCACTATGTCTAAGCCTTTCTCGATCATAATGTTAAAAGCATGAGACCTACCCCTAGCAATACCGTACCTAACCATTTTATCCGCAAGCTCCGCCAGCTCTTTACGAACCTTAATAGACACAGAAATGCTCATGTAAGTACACCTAGTATATCTATAATTAATACTTATAAGCTTTGCTAGAAGTAGATGATGAGCTGATGATCCTGGGATTAGGATAGGTTCTGAGAAGAGGGTATTGTATGTTGCCTTCGAGCCATATTTAGGGAAGATTATATACATGGTGACTTTCAATATTGCTAATATACTAACATCTTAATATTCGAAGTCGTCTCCAAACCCCTTGAGTTTTTGACTGATCAAATCTTCTTCATCTTCCAGCTGTTCGGATGAGTCTTTGCTACGTGTTTATACATGTTTCAGCTTCAATCCTAGTCCTGCATATGCATCATGTCAGCCAGACCCTCTCAAGCTCCACGTCATGGGCAAGCTTACGAGCACGCCTACACTCAACCCCCTAGCCTTAGACCAGCCAATTTGGAAACAGCCTCATTCATTAAGAAGGTTAAGGCTATCTGCAGCTCAACATAATTATATTGCCTTGAAGCTAGAAGCTTGATGGAGAGAATAATACAGTTGAGGATAGATAACTATTCGATAATTACGTACCGTATTAAGGATGATGTGATGAGGAACATGCAGATTCTAAAATCAATAATTATGATGATAAACGAAATGGATAAATGAAGAGTTAAGCAGGAGAAATCGTAGGATACGATATCCATGATGGAGGTGGTGAAGCATGCTTAAGTTTACAGGGCTTCAAAATAGTAAAGCTTAAATCTACAAATATTTAACATATTTAGATGTTTAATGAGTACTCTTAAGAAGAGGTTTTTGAAGCTTCTTGAGGAGGATGTTGAGTTTAGATATACGGTTGCAGGATATTTAGGCATATCTGAGGTTTTGAAGAGGCTTGACTCCCTAAGTAATGAACAGGTTAAGCTGAGAGAAGAACAGGTTAAGTTGAGGGAGGAGCAGGTTAAGTTGAGGAGGGATTTTAATGAGATGCTTAGGTTGGTGAAGGCTATGGATCTTAGGCTGGGTAGGGTTGAGAGGACTTTGGAGAAGCTTACTGTTGATGTGGAGGATGAGGCTAGATCTGTTTTAAAGCATAGGTTGAGGAGGGAGTATGGCTTAGATGTGGAGGTAGGTTCATTAAGTCTTCCTGATCTTGAACTAAACATTTACGGTGTTTCAGGAGATTTATGTATAGTGGGGGAGGCTACGGTTAGGGGTGGGGCT
>Ga0207433_10001960_pt1 | contig 42996 bp, 51 predicted proteins | sample YelNatPaOPGAMG01_FD_187559 | JGI IMG/M metagenome (GOLD analysis project Ga0207433, IMG submission 187559) | Hot spring thermophilic microbial communities from Obsidian Pool, Yellowstone National Park, USA - OP-RAMG-01 (SPAdes) (version 3) | ecosystem: Environmental > Aquatic > Thermal springs...
CTTAATGTAAATATTTTGACAAAAGCTTGTTTGTTGCTTCATTCCGTAATGCCTCGTACTATGGAAAAAATGTCGGAAGCTTTGGGTGTTGAGATAAATAGTACTAATTTTGAGAAATATATAAATAGCGCAGAAATATTATTAAAAACAAAGTTGACGAAAGTTCCTGTATTATTTACAAAGATAGAGCTTGTAGAAGATAAAAAAATTGAAGAAGTAAAGATTGAACCGGAAAAGCCAAAAAAACCGCTTGTTTCGATAGATAAATTTTTTGAGACCGAAATAAAAGTAGGTACCGTGCTTAAAGCAGAAGTCGTAGAAAAGAGTGCAAAACTTCTTTTATTACAGGTTGATTTGGGTGAGCCACAGCCAAGGCAAATAGTGGCAGGGATCAGAGAGTCATATACGGCCGAGAGTATGATTGGTACGCAAGTTTGCGTCGTTGCAAATCTGAAACCCGCAAAAATTATGGGATATGAGTCTCAAGGCATGATTCTTGCGGCAAAAGACGCTAGCGGTTTGTCTCTTATTAGACCTGAAAAACAAAAGGATAGTGGCTCAAGCGTAGGATGAAAGTAGTTAATTGTATAGCTCTCACACGCGGTGATTTATCCGGCAAACCGTCTTTTTCAGCTTTTGAGGAGATAAAAGTAGCCCTTTCTCAGATAAATAGAGGCGATTTGTTTATTGCAGGTGATGCCGATGATATTCCTTTGGCCTTAAAACGCGGAGCATACGGGATTATTTATGACTTTGATTATGAGCCTCACGACGACGAGATAGCATGGATAAAAGTTAGAGACACTAAAAGCGCCGCTATTGTTATAGCTAAATATCTTCTTTTAAAAAAACAGATTAGGTTTGTTACTACAGATAGTATAACTTTTGAAATTGCGCGAAAAATAAACAGTGAAGACTCGGTAGTATTTTTAAATACAAACGATTTGGTTGCGCTTTTTTCAGCCATCAAAAACGACAATAAAAGTGTTTATATAGGGCATGATGATGAATACTTTCAGGAGCTTACTAGCGAACCCGTAGAAAGCTATTTTGTGCAAAAAGAAAATGGATTTCATATTATAAACGAGACGATGTTTGAAACTACTTTACTAGACAATGATACTGAGTTGGTGATAAGATTGCCTCATTTTATGTTGAAATACCTTAGAAATGCCCAAAAAATATTTACAGAACTAAATTTGACTTTCACAATAGAAGGTGTTAAGTCTCAAAAGTTTTTTGACCCAGTTTTTGTCGATGATAATCTCAAAGAGAGAGAATTCGGTAGAACGTCAAAAGTTATGATTTTTTCAGAATTTGACTCTTTGATATTTTTAAGAGAGTGCATAGATTTTGTAAAAGAAAAGGGTAGGTGGGGTAGACTTTTATTTTTACTACCTAGTGAACTAGTAGGTTTTGAGCATAACGACACTATTATTACTCATTTTGGTTCCGATGAAGAGCTGTCGGATATGCTTGAGGATGCGGATTTTAATTTTGCATTTTTGGTCGGAGCTAATCGTAAAATGATTAGTAAAGAAAAAAAAGAACAGCTTAGTTTATTCTAAAGGATAACATTTATGGATTCAGGCGATTATCCCTCGCGTCACGACGAGGTAGATATTTACGAATTTGCCCAAGATTACTGGGATATATTTTTTGGTTTTATTTTTGGCGCTTCGGCATATTTTTTTCATCTTAATGGGCAAAGTCATCTTTCTGCGGTATGTAGCGCTTTAGCTATTGTCTCTTTTTCTATTACTATTTCCGAAATTGCCGAAATTCTAGCAGATCGTCTGCAAGAGCCTTACGGTTCATTTTTACTTACTTTTAGCGCTGTTGCCGTTGAAATTGTACTGCTATTTATGTTGTTTGTAAAATCCGATAAAATTGTTGAACTTGTAGCAATGACCGTAAAAAGCGGTATTATATCTGCAGTTATTGTTGACTTGAATCTTCTGCTCGGTATCGCAATTTTGGTCGGTGGACTGAAATTCAAACTTCAGGAACATAACGAAGAGACATCTGCTAGCTATACTACTATTTTACTATCTACGGCGGCTGTATTGTTGGTTCCTAGTGTACTTGATATTACGCACCACTCAAAAGATGTTATATATAAAGCGAGTGTTTTAATAGCATTTTTGCTTCTTGCATACTATATTGTTATTGCAATTTTTCAAACAAAAACTCATATTAATTTTTTTAAGGCTACCGCTAGAAGTAGACTTCTAAGGTATAAAAAACGAAAAGGAAGCAATGAAGACGAAGGCGATGATGCATATCCGCATTATTTATTTGACAGGCTTTCTAGCTGGACTAACTTTTTTATTATGGCTTTTATTGTTCTTTTGGTTGGTTTGCTAGCTGAAATATTGGCAAGTGACGGACTTAGAAGCGCTACGGATTTTGGTATTACACCTGCTGCTGCAGGTTTAATTATAGCATTTATAGCGGTAGCTCCAGAATTTTTTACGGCTATTAGGGCGGCTAGAAATGATGAACCGCAAAGAGTTATTAATATAGCTATGGGCGCATCTACCGTTACGATTTTATTGACTGTTCCGTTTCTAGTATTTTTGGCTTACACTCAAGGCGTTTCTTTTGCTTTGGATTTTAATGCTCTCGAAATAGGAGCGCTTATTTTTACGGTACTTTTAGCTTGGAAGACAACGGAGAAAGGTGTGACTGATTATATGGAGGGTATAAGCCATCTTGTGGTTTTTGTGGCTTATATGTTGCTAGCTTCTTATTTCTAGCCCTCAATTCTAATCATAACAGGTTTTTTAACTATACAATCAAGCGTTTCTATAGAGAGAAGAGCTTTTTGAATGTCATCTTCTTTTGCGATATGGGTACTTAGAAGTAGGCTTGCTAGATTACCTTTGTTTTTTTGCATAAAATTTTCTACTGAAATCTTATACTCGGACAAGACGGTTGCAATTTTGCCAAGCACACCTAGTTCGTCTTTTGCTTCTATTCGAATATAATATTTACTGGAAATATCACCTTTGTTTGCAAGTTTTAATCCTGTTTCTAACGGTTTGTTAAATCCCATCATTGCCGCAGGCGATTCGCTTCTGGCTATCTCAATAAGATTTGCAATTACGGCGCTTGCAGTTGCGTCACCGCCGGCGCCTGCACCGTAATACATCGTTTCGCCGACTTTATCTCCTACGATAGCTACACCGTTCATTACACCGTCAACATCGGCTAATATATGTTCGGAACTGATAAGCGCAGGATGGACTCTTAGCTCAACTTCGTCGTCACTCCTTTTTTTTGCGATAGCTAAGAGTTTTATAACATATCCGTATTCTTTTGCAAAAGCTATGTCCTCTGCATCTATGGTCCTAATTCCTTCAATCATAATGTCTTCAGGTTTTGCATTTATACCGTAGGCGATTGAGGCCAAGATTAGTAGCTTATGTGCCGAATCATAGCCGTCGACATCGGCGCTAGGGTTTGCTTCTGCGTAACCTAGTTTTTGTGCATCCGCTAATACGTTTTCAAATCCTGCACCTTCTTTCATCATTCTGGTCAATATATAGTTGCAAGTACCGTTTATAATACCTTTAATACTCATGATATGATTAGCCGGCAATCCGTCTCGTAAGGCATAAATAACCGGAATGCCGCCGGCAACGCTGGCTTCATAGCCAAAATGATAGTTTTTTGCTAATTCTTCAAGTTCTGCACGATGGTATGCTAGCATTGCCTTATTTGCCGTAACGACCGATTTTCCATTTTGCAAAGCTTTTTTTACACACTCAAATGCAAAATCAATACCGCCCATCAGCTCAACGACTACATCTATTTCAGGGTCATTTAATATATCATCGACATTGTCACTAACTGATATGCCAAGTTCTTTTGCTTGCTCAGGCTCTCTTGTTACGCCTTTTACTACTTTTAGAACTTCTCCGGCTCTAGCCGAAATAATTGACTCATTATCCTGAAGGGCTTTGACTGTTGCAGATCCTACTATGCCAAGACCTAATACTCCAATTTTTAACATAATTTTTAGACCTTATTTTTTCAAAAACTCTTTGATATTTTTAGCGGCTTGCCTAATTCTTTTTTCATTTTCAATAAACGCTATTCTGACATAGTCATCGCCGTATGGACCAAAACCAATTCCGGGACTAACTGCAACAGAAGCTTCTTTTAGAAGTAATTTTGAAAATTCCAAGGAGCCAAGGTGAAGATACTTGTCCGGTATTTTTGCCCATGCAAACATTGATGCTTTTGGTTTTTCAATATACCATCCGGCTTCCGTAAAGGTATCACAAAGTACGTGCATTCTTTTTTCATATTGCTGCCTAATTGCTTCAACATCTTCTGCACCGTTATTTAGGGCTTCGATTGCTCCAACTTGCATTGCCGTATGCATACCGTAATCAAAGTAACTTTTTATTTTTGCTAACGCACCTACTAGTTTTTTATTTCCCACAACAAACCCGACTCTCCATCCTGCCATGTTATAGCTTTTTGAAAGCGTGAACGTTTCTACTGCAACATCTTTTGCACCTTTAATTTGCATAATTGACGGTGTTTTATAGTCACCGAAAGAGATGTCTGCATAAGCAATATCTGAAATAATATAAAATCTTTCTCTTTTTGCTAGTGCGACAAGTTTTTCATAAAAATCAAGCCCAACACAAGCTGTAGTAGGATTATTTGGAAAATTAACAACCACATATTTTGGTTTTGGAGAAGCTTCTTTTATAGCTTTCTCTAGTTTATCAAAAAATTCACCATCATCCGGTGATAAGGGAACCCTATGGACATTCCCGCCGCAAAGAACAATAGCATGAGTATGAATTGGATAACTTGGATCCGGTACTATCGCAAGGTCGCCAGGATCGGTAATAGCAAATACTAGATGTACGTAACCCTCTTTTGAACCTATGGTGCTAATAGCCTCTGTTTCGGAGTCTAAATCTACATCATATTTTCTTTTGTACCATTTGCAAATGGCTTCTCTGAGCTTGAAAATACCTTTTGATGCCGAATATCTATGTGTTTTAGGTCTTTTTAAAACTTCTACTGCCTTATCTACAATATGTTCAGGTGTATCACCGTCAGGGTTCCCCATACTAAAATCTATTACATCAAATCCTGCATGTCTTTGTTGCATTTTGAGTTCATTAACCGCCGCAAAAACATACGGTGGAAGTCTTTTTATTCTATTAAACTCTATTTCGTCAAACACTATAATCTCCTAATTAATTACTATCTAATTGTGCTTTTGATGTCGGTACTTCTTTGCCTTGAAGTTTAAATACTTCAGGTTCGCTAATTTGTGTTAGCTTTTTATCCTTCATTAAATATCTTATTTTTGCACCTGCTTTTGACTCTATCACGGTTGTGCCAAAAGTAATTTTATTCTGCTGATGCCCTAAAATTATAATTTTAGTTCTCGTGCCGTCAAGTTCTAATTTTCCAGGTTCCATCGTGTTTTCTTCACTCTTATTGTTGTCCAGATAGATAACTTTGTACCAAAGTTTTTTAGGCGTTTCTAGTACAAGTTTGCTATTTTGATGATTCGTCGATATTGACGGTATCGTATTGGTCTTATTGGTTTCGGTTATTGATTTTGTACTATTTTCTTCAGGTTTTGTTGTATTTTTATCTATAGGCAGAATTGCGCTCGGAAGAGTTTCGTTTTGTTCACTGTTTTGTAAAAGTGCGGCATTTGTAGCATTTGCTTCTTCGCTTTTGTTTATGTCTGCTTTGTATTGCGCATCTGTTAAGTTTTGTTCGCCTATAAGAGATCCTAGCGGATTATTTGTTATTAGTATGTAAGCAAATAACAGTACGACTATGATAGAGCCTATAATTGTTGCAATTTTTTTACGAGGAATCTTGTTTTCTTGCACTGTTTCTATGGCAACTCTGTCAACGGTTGATACGGATTCGGTCTTATGATTTCTAAATTGCTCGTATTCACTAAGCCAATCAGACATTTCAATATTAAAGTCATTTTCAAGAGTCTTTGCAATACCTTTTGCTTTAACCGGATTGAATTTTTCAAACCTTTTATTGATCACATCGTCAAGCGTGCTTTGTACTATATGTGATTTTTGTGCAATCATATCGTGGTCTACTGATATTAGCTCATCAAATCTTTTTCTCATCCATTCATCCTGTCTATTAAGATTGCGCCCGCTACTGCAACATTTAGGGAATCAAAATCGTTTTTCATTTTTATGGTAACTTTTTTATCTAATTTCTCAATAACTCTTCTCGGTAAGCCGTCGCCTTCGCTACCTAAAAGCAAAGCTTTTTTACCTACTTGAAAAAGATTTTTTGAGGCATCGCCGTTTAGTACCGCACCGTACATTGTAAAGTTATCTAGCTTTAGCTCATTTATCAAGTCAAGCGGATTTGTAACTACTGCGATAGGCATATCAAAGATGGCGCCTGCACTAGGTTTTACTGCATTTTCAAGGTTGAAACTTTTTGAGCCGCTTAGAACTAGACCGTCAATCCCCATAGAATAGGCGCTTCTAATTATAGAACCTATATTCCCCATATCGGTTACGCCGACTAAGACGACAACGAAGTCAAACTTTTTGAACTCTTGTAAACTTTTTAACTCAATAGGTTTAACTTTGGCTAAGAATCCCTGATGCGCTCCACCTCTTGCTAGGCTTTGAGCCTTTTTTTCATCAAGCCTTAGTATCTTTACTCCCAGTTTGCCGACTTTCTGAAATTCATCTTTTTGTATATCTTTAGTCAGGTAAACTTCTTCAAAAAGCTCCGGTTTTGTCTTGGCTAAGTGCCAAAATACTTGTTTGCCATAAATAATCATAGGAAATTTTATCCTACTATGCCTTATTGGAGCAGTTTTTCATAGACTGTTTTCGGGTTTTCGCCGCTAATTTTGGAGATTAGTTTTGCAAGCTCTTTTTTTGGAAGCGATAGAGCCAGTAGATCCTCAATATTTAGAGTGATAGAGGTTGCTTTTAGACTGTTTTTATCGGCTATAACAACCCATTCACCGAGAATTTTTTCTTTTTGTATTGTGTTTAATAATTCTATTGTTGTTCCGCTAAAAAATTTTTCATGTAGTTTTGTTAGTTCTTTTGCCAAGAATAAGCGTCTATCAGGGAATAGTTCTGATATGTCTACCAAGAAATCAAGCAGTCGGTGCGGAGACTCATAAAAAATTATAGGAAAGATATTTTCTGCAAGCAACTCTTTTAGTTTTGTCCGCCGATCATTTTTCTTATGAGGCAAAAAACCGTAGAATAAAAACTGTCCGTCACTAAATCCGCTTGCACAAAATGCAGGCAGAAGAGCGTTTGCACCAGGTAGTACTTCGTATTTGATACTATTTAGCTGACAAAATTTGACTAGTTCACTTCCGGGGTCTGATATACAAGGCATCCCTGCATCTGATACGTATACGCAATTTTTATTTCTCAGCGTTTCTGAATATTTTTCGATTTGTTTTTTTTCGTTGTGTGAGTGAAGTGGTATAAACTCTTTTTGCCCAAAAGAGATATTTAATTTTTCATTTAATAAAAAAAGTAATCTTTTGGAGACCCTAGTGTCTTCACAAAATATTATTTCAGCATTTTTAAGCTCTTCTATCGTTCGTATCGTAATATCTTGAAGATTACCTATTGGTGTTGGAAGAAACTTTAACACTTATGTTTTATAAGACCGCATCGGACGAGCCGATGCGGGTTTTATGCCATGTTGTATTTTTTCTTGAATTTTTCAACTTTTCCTGCGGCATCGACAAGTTTTTCTTCACCTGTGAAGAAAGGGTGGCATTTATTGCAAAGGTCAACTCTCATATCCGGTTGGTTTGATAAAATACTAAATTTATTGCCACAAACGCATGAAACTGAACACTCTACAAGTTCTGGATGAAGTTCTTTTTTCATTCTTTTTGAATCCTTGTTTTAAAAAAAGTTGGGAATTTTATCGGAAAAAATATTAAAATCTGGTAAATTTAAGCTCTACGACGGTTATTTTATTTTGCGAGTTGATACTTATCGGTATACCGTTTTTGTCACAAAATGTCTTTACTGCATATAGCCCTATACCATATCCTTTTTGTGAGTGTTCTCCGCGATAGTATTTGTCAAAAATTGTTAATAAATCGTCAGGGTTTATTTCAATACCGTGATTTGTTACAGTCAGTATCTTTGATTCAAGTGATATGCTTATTGTGGAATTGGTATCGGCGTATTTTATAGCGTTGTCAATGATATTAGAGATTGTTTTCTTGAGTCCAAAGTGGTCTATTTCTAGTAAAAAACTATTGCAATAGGAGTCTATTTTGATATTTTTATCGTTTGCTTTTTGCATGAAATCTTCTATTAAATCTTCAATTAGTTCATCAAGCATAACTTTTGTTTTCGGTTGTTCGCCGGAGTCATTTTTTATCATCCATTCAAGCTCGTAATAAAGCTCCATTAATCTTTGCGATGCTTTTGAAATCCTATCAATTCGTATTAACTCTTTTTCATTTTGGCTATTTTTTGTCAAAATATCACAGTTTGCTTTTATGGTTGCTATCGGCGTGCTTAATTCGTGCAAGGTCTCTTTTGAGATTCTGTCTATAGAACTAAATTTATCTAAATAGTAGGAGATAAGCGATTTGATAAAAATAATCCCAACTATTGAAATTACCGTAAGAAGTGTGAATAAAAACCAGAATATATCCTGTTTGCTTAGATGAAAAGCTCTACTTCCGAGTTCCAAAAAGAGGAAAAAAATACTAAAAAATAAAACCACGAAAGCGACTAAAACTGATAATATTTTATACGGCGAGTTTATAACCCACTCCTTTTATGTTTAGTATTGAATTTTTCCCGAGATATTTTTTGAGAGTGTTTACATATACCCTTACGCTTGCAAAGCTAATATTTTCCGATGGCGCCCATAGTGCAGAACCTATTTCGTCCCAACTTACAGTAACTCCAATTTTCTTGACTAAGATTTCTAATAAAATCAACTCTTTTTGTGCGAGTTCTAGCTCTTTATTGTCTTTTGATAGTATTTTTAATACAGGGTCAAATATACAGTCGTTGCCAAGTTCTATTTGTATACCCTTTTGAGGAAAGTTTTTTTTGATACTAACCCTAATCCTCTCGACTATTTCCACAATATCGCATTGTTTTCTTATGTAATCGTCGCAACCTACTTTAAAGCACTCTAAGGCTGTTTTTGACGACGGGTCGCTTGTTAAAAAAAGAGCAGGTCTATTGTCGTTAGAGTTTCTTAGTTTGTTCAGAAGATCTATTCCGTTTGAATTTTTTAGGTTTATATCAAGCAGGTAAAGATCAAAATTTTGTCTATAAAGTTTTTCCAATGCTTCTGTTGCGCTTTTGACATGTGTTATTTCAAACTCATAGTCACTAAAAAAATCAATAAGCGTACTAGCGTAAAGCTCATCATCTTCAACAAATAGTATTTTATGCAATTTCTTTTATGCTCCAACTGATATTTTTATCTGCCATCATTGGCACTGTCTCGGCGTCTGTACTCTTGATAGATTCCGGCACTCTCATCGGCGATTTTTGGAGTGTCACGCTCTTTATTGGCGGTGTTACTCCATATATTTTTATGGCATTGTCTGATACAAATGCTTGCAGATTGTCTAGTTTATCATATTTTTCGAATAGCTCCACTAGGGCTGGGAGTATTATAGGAGCTGTAAATATACCTGCCGGAGCTGATCCGCTCTCTTTTGCCGTCTTGGGGTGGGGAGCGCTATCGGAACCAAAACAGACTTTTGGATGGGCTGATAGTGCGAACTCTCTCAGAGCTTCGCCATCTTTTGCAGTCTTGATGACAGGTTTGCAAAACAGATGAGGGTTAAATTTTTCACCCATCAAATCATCGCGCGTTAGCAACATATGATGCAAGCTAATAGTGGCGAATATATTTTCATATTCTTCTACAAGCCTAAGTCCTCTGGCGTCTGAGATGTGTTCATAGATAATTTTTAGTTTTGGGAATTGTCTCGCCAACATCGCATATACCTCGACAAACTCCGCCTCCCTCTCGAACACATCCCCATGCGTCTCGCCGTGGACGGATAGTATGATGCCAAGCTCTTGCATGATTTCAAGGGTCGGATATATCGCCTCTAGGCTTTTGACGCCGTTTTCGCTGTTTGTGGTGACACCTGCTGGATAGAGTTTGACCGCTTTGATTTTGTCTCGCGCACTCTCCAAAAATTCCCTAGAGTATGGCTTCATAAATAGCGTCATATATGGCTCAAACGCACTTTTTGAGCAAGCCATTATCCTGCTTTTGTAATCTTCTAGTATCTCTAGGTTATCCACGAGCGGATTGATATTTGGCATTATGATTGCCCCTGCAAATGGCTCCATGCTGTATGGTGCGACCAAGGAAAGCATATCTCCGTCTCGAAGGTGTAGGTGCATATCTAGAGGGGAATTTAGAGTTATGGTTTGCATTTTTTGCCTTTGACTATTTGAGTAAATTTTACCTTATGCTGTATTTAAACTCATTTTGCCAGATAATAAAATAATTCTTCAATTTAAGCTGCTAATCGCCCACTATGTATGAATCGCGAGTGATTAGCCTTAATGATGATAGTGCATTTAGAATGTGAGCATGGTTTTGAAGGTTGTCGTCTAAGTCAAAAAGTATTAAAATCGTTTCATTTCTGACAAAGGTGGAGTGATGGAGTTTCTTTTTGGTGTTGTTTTTATTGCTCTAATACTATTTATCTTGAGTAAAATAAAATCCACGCCACAAAGCACAGGAACACCAATTACAATAAAAATGTCTACTGAATATAATCCAAAATACAAAAAGCATGAGGAATCTATAATGAAGCTAAAGCGGATAAATATACTTACCAAAACAGCTCGTAAGAAATTTAATGAGTATGTGGCTTTTGATTTTGAAAAGCCCGAAAGATTCTGAGATTATTGAGATAGGAGCTATTAGATTCCGAGATGGTAGCCCTATTGATGAGTTTAGCACGTTCGTCAAGCCGAATCGTGAAATATCTGCAAGAATATCAAAAATCAATGGTATTACTAATGATATGGTGCAATATATGAATAGTATAGATATTGTAATGCCTCAGTTTTTAGAGTTTGTCAAAGATTCTGTTTTGGTGGCTCACAATTTATCTTTTGATGAGGCATTTTTGTTATCTTATGCAAAATATGGAAATAAACAATCAAGAGATATGTACATTGCAAGTTGCAAGGAAGGTATTGCTACATTTAGATAATCATAAACTAGGCAGTGTGTCAAGTGCTTTAGAAATAGATACTATACTAATACATAGAGCAAAAGATGATGCACTGGTTTGCGGGATGGTGCTGGATAGGATAATCAAGAGGATTTAATTGGCTACTATCTTTCAGAAGCCAAACATACCAGCTCGCCACCAAGCTTTTACCCCACTTTGAGTAAAATCCAAAACTCAAATGTAATACAAGGTCTTTTACTAGTTTAATGAAAAAAATATTTATAGCTTTTGCCGTTTTGGCTTTTTTTGGTGTGTTGATGTATGCGGCACCGACTCAAAATCCTCAAATACCAATTGTCAATCTGTCGTTAAATACGCCGGATAAACCTGCCCAATTGGTTAAAAGTTTAAACGTACTGATTATCTTGACGTTGCTTGTTTTGGCACCGTCGCTAGTCCTCATTATGACCTCTTTTACGAGGCTTATTATCGTTTTTTCTTTTCTTCGTCAAGCTATCGGTACGCAACAGATGCCGCCAACCCAGATTCTTGTATCCTTAGCAATGGTTTTGACATTTTTCATCATGGAGCCGGTCGGTAAAAAATCGTATGATGATGGCGTAAAGCCGTATATGGAAGAGAGAATAGGTTACGACGAGGCTTTTGATAAGTCTATCCAGCCGTTTAAAGACTTTATGATACGAAATACGCGTGAAAAGGATATTGCCGTATTTCTTAGAATTAGACATATGGAAAATGTCAAAAATGCCGATGCTATTCCTATGACCATAGTTATTCCTGCATTTATGATTAGTGAGATAAAGACTGCTTTTGAAATCGGCTTTTTGTTGTTTTTACCGTTTTTGGTCATTGATATGGTCGTTTCATCGGTGCTTATGAGTATGGGTATGATGATGTTGCCTCCCGTTATGGTTTCTTTGCCTATGAAGCTACTATTGTTTATTTTGGTTGACGGATGGAATCTGCTTGTTACGAGTCTTGTGCAGAGTTTTAAATGACCTGTAAATATTTTGGACTTTGCGCCTCATGCAAGCTCTACGATATAAGTTACGATGAACAGCTAAAGCAAAAATATGAACATATAAAAAATGATTTTGCCGAGTTTTTTGACGGAGAGATAGAGCTTTTTAACTCTTTTGAGTCTAGGTTTAGAAATCGCGCCGAGTTTGGTATCTTTCATCATGATGATGACAATTTTTCGTATGTAATGCGAGGTTTTGATAAGGGCAGGGTTTTTATTGACTCTTGCGAGATTGTGGATGATTTTATATCCGTTTCGATGGACGGTTTAAAAACGAAAATCAGTAGAAATCAAATATTAAAACAAAAGCTTTTTGGTATAGAGTTTTTAAGTAACGGTATGGGCGAAGTACTAGCAGTGCTTGTTTATCACAAAAAGCTAGACTTACACTGGATAGAAGCGGCACATGAGCTTTGTACGGACACTGCCGTCAAAATTATAGGCAGAAGCAAAGGGCAGAGGGTTGTAATTGATAGTGATTTTGTGACGGTTAAAAATGAAGTCGGCAATAAGTCTTTTTCTATGCGGCAGGTTGAGGGTGCATTTTCTCAACCAAACGGCGGAGTAAATACAAAAATGCTTGGTTGGGCATATTCAAAACTGCAAAATATTAGTGGAGATTTGCTAGAGCTGTATTGCGGGAGTGGGAATTTTACTATTGCAAACGCAGGGCTTTTCGACAAGGTTTTTGCTACCGAAATAAGCACTTCGCTAATCAATATAGCAAAAATAAATGCTGAAAGTAACGGCATAGAAAACATCACGTTTGCTAGGCTTTCAGCCGCTGAAACTGCAGAAGCTATCAGCGGAGTTAGGGAGTTCAATCGTTTGCATGGCGTAAACCTTGCAGGGTTTAATTTTAGCACGATTTTTGTTGACCCGCCTCGCGCCGGACTGGATGAAGAGTCGCTGAAACTATCACAAAAATTTGATAATATTCTCTATATTTCATGTTCTCCTGAGAGTTTGAATCGTGATTTAAAAGAGCTGTCCAAAACGCATAGAGCGGAAGCTTTTGCAATGTTTGACCAATTTGCTTATACGCACCATTTGGAGTGCGGAATATTTTTAAGGAGGATATAATGGAGTGTCATATTCCAACACCGTTAGGTAATGAGGAAAAAGAAAAAATAAAAGATATTCTAAGAAGTGCAAAAATAATTGCTATTATAGGTCTTTCACCTGATGAGAGCAAGGATAGCAATATGGTTGGGCGATATTTGCAAAAATACGGATATAAGATTGTTCCAGTGTATCCAAAAGAGGATGAGATACTGGGCGAAAAAGTCTACAGAGCGCTCGCCGACATACCTTTTGAGGTTGACATCGTGGATGTGTTTCGCAAAGGCGACGCTCTTCCCGAAATCACAAAAGAGGCGCTGAAGCTAAAAAATCTCAAATGTATCTGGGCGCAAATCGGCTGTGAGAATGATGAGGCTAAAAAAATGGCTGATGAAGCAGGGGTCTTTTTCGTCCAAAACCATTGCATAAAGATAGAGCACGCAAGATTAGTCTAAAGGAAAACCGATGGATGATGTGAGATACTTGCAGAGGTTTGAGAACTTTGAGAAATCTTATCTACTGCTCAGGCGAGCCGTAAATATAATCGAGCCGTCAATCTTTGAAAAAGCTGGAGGGATTCAGTTTTTTGAGACAACATTTGAGCTTAGTTGGAAGCTTATGAAAGATTATCTTGAGTTTTTGGGATATGAGATAAATTCACCTAGAAATGCTATAAAACAAGCTTTTGCTACAAATCTGCTCGCCAATGGTGAGCTATGGCTAGATGCCTTGACGGATAGAAATCTAACCGTGCAAACATATGACGAAGCAATAGCTGATAGAGTTTATACAAAAATAAAACTAGAATATTTTCCACTGATAGATGAGCTTTATCACAAATTCAAGGACGAGATTTGTTTGGGCTAAGCGATAGCGAAATTCACACAATAACAGATATTTTGAGAAGTAGCGGTGTGAGCCGTGGTGTGGTTTTTGGCTCTCGTGCAAAAGGCAACTACAAAAAAGGTAGTGATGTAGATATTGCTATAGTCGGGGATGAGCAAAAAGTATCTCGCATCCTAAATGAAGAGTGCAATCTACCGTACTTTTTTGATGTGATAAACATCGAGAAGATAAACAACCAAAATCTGATTGATCATATTCATAGGGTTGGGAAGGGTTTGGAGATATGAATGAAACAGAGAAGAAATAAATGGTAACACTAGAAACAATAAAACAAGCGCGAGAAAATATCAAAGCAATAGTGGCAAAAGTGCCGTTTGTGCTTTCAGGTTCGCTTAGCGAGATAAGCGGTAGTGAAGTGCATATCAAAAAATGCAACTTGCAAAATACGGGCGCATTCAAAATCAGGGGCGCATTCAACAAAATATCCAAGCTAAAAGCCGACGAAAAAGCCAAAGGTGTAATAGCGGCTAGTGCCGGAAATCACGCACAAGGCGTGGCATTTAGTGCAAAACATTTTGGAATTAGAGCCGTAATTGTGATGCCTGAAGCAACTCCACTCCTAAAAGTAAACGGCGTTAAAAAATATGATGCAGAGGTCGTACTGTACGGTGCAAATTATGATGAGGCATTTGCAAAAGCATGTGAAATGTCGGAGCAAAACGGTATGACTTTTATACATCCTTTTGCTGATGATGAGGTAATTTCAGGGCAAGGAACGATTGCTCTTGAGATGCTGGAAAAAGTAAGTGACATAGATACTATTTTGGTTCCGGTCGGAGGAGGCGGGCTTATCAGCGGTATTGCTATAGCCGCAAAGGCAATAAATCCAAATATCAAAATTATCGGCGTGAGTGCAAGTGGCGCTAGAGCTATGTTTACGTCATTTGTTGAAAAAAAACCTATAGATTCGACAAGCGTGCGAACGATTGCAGACGGTATTGCGGTGAGGGATACGAGTCCTAAAACGCTTGAAATTATTCTAAAATATGTGGATGAAATGGTCGAAGTGGATGATGAAGAGATAGCAAGTGCGATACTATTTTTGATGGAAAAGCATAAAATCGTCGTGGAGGGCGCCGGCGCCGTCGGTGTAGCGGCACTTCTGCATGGCAAAGCAAAAAACCTTGGCGCTAAGACGGCAGTGGTACTAAGCGGCGGAAATATTGATGTGAATATGCTAAATCTGATTATCGAAAAAGGTCTATCAAAATCTCATAGAAAGATGAAGCTAATTATTACACTTATTGACAAACCTGGTGCGTTGATGAATCTTACCGGAATCTTTAGGGACACTTCGGCAAATATCGTACATATAGACTACGACAGAACAGCCGCAAATCTAGCATACGGAGACGCTAATATCATTATTACTATAGAGACAAAAGGTATTGAGCATCAAGATGAGATAAAAAGTGCACTGAAACAAAAAGGGTATAAATTTAGCGAAGTTGAATAGCTTCGCTAAATTTTTATGCTATATTTGTATAAACCGCCTGAACATCATCGTCTTCTTCTATCTTGTCTATCAATTTTTGAATATCATCGACTTGCTCATCCGTGAACTCTTTTGGATCGTTTGCGATTCTCTCAAGTCCTGCTTTTGTGACTTCTAGTCCTAGCTCGGCAACTGCCGTAGATAAAGCGCCGAAATTTGTATAATCACCATAAATATACACCGTATCATCATCGCTCTCAGTCGAATCAAGCCCAGCATCTATGAGAGATAGTTCTAGCTCTTCGATGTCCATTCCGTCTGTTTTTTTGACTTCCAAAACAGCTTTTCGTGAGAACATAAACTCCAATGAACCTGTAGGAACAAGGCTTCCGTGTGCTTTTGTGAAGTATGATTTGACATTTGCTACGGTTCTTGTTGAGTTATCAGTCGCGCACTCTACGAACACAAGTACGCCGTGAGGTCCTTTGCCTTCATAATTGACTTCAGAGTAGTTTGCCGCATCTTTGCCGTTGGCTCTTTTGATTGCCGCTTCGATGTTGTCTTTTGGCATATTTTGCGCTTTTGCATTCAATATCGCTGTTCTAAGTTTGGAGTTCATCTCTGGATCGGTTCCGCCGTCTTTTGCGGCTATTGTAATCGCGCGACCTAGTTTTGGAAAAATCCTAGACATATTTCCCCATCTAGCCATCTTTGCCGCTTTTCTATACTCGAATGCTCTTCCCATAAGTCTTAAATCCTTGATTTTTTGGTGTGATTATACCGTATAGGTTTTAATAGAATTTTTTATCTATTTTGTTTTGCCATATCTTAAAAGGCTCTAAGCAGATTTCTCTGTCCGTATTAATTAGCTCTAGACCTTTGATTTTTTCGATATTTAACTCACCGTAAAATATCTCATCGCGAAAGCCAATCTTATCTGCATCGGCACTAGCACCGCCGTAATAGACTCTTTTGATATTTGCCCATTTGATGGCGCCAAGACACATGGGGCATGGCATACAGCTTGTGTATAGCTCGCATCCTGACAGGTCAAAAGCGGATAGTTTTTTTGATGCTTTTCTGATTGCATTGATTTCGGCATGCATAGTAGGGTCGTTAGTTTTTAATACTTCATTGTGAGCTTTTGCTACGATTTTACCGTTTTTGGCGATAACGGCTCCAAACGGTCCGCCGTCATTTTCGTTTATACCGCGTATAGCCTCATCGACGGCTATTTGCATAATCTCATTAGAGCGTAGGAAGTTTGATTTCAAAAACGGCTCCTTCGTTGCTGTTGTAAGCTTTAATAGTTCCGTGGTGTTTTTCTATTATTAGCTTGACCAGCCATAAGCCTACTCCGCTTCCACTATTGCCTTTTGATGAAATTCTATGCTCAAAGAGTTTATCAGGTAATAAGCTTTCTATTATTCCTCCTCCGTTATCTGACACTGTCAGGATTGCCGTCCTATCTGAAACCGTAACGTTGATTGTTATTTTTCCATATTTGATAGAGTTATGTACTATTTGGTCTTTTGCGTTTACGATAATATTTAAAATAACGTTTTTGATTTCATTGGATCTACCTTTGATTTTTATATTCAAAGGCATTTGAACCGATACGTCTATACTTCGGTTTTTTAGCTGTGCCGAAATGAGATTTATAGAAGCTTTTATACATTCTGATAGTATAAATTCTTCATCTTCTATTGTCGGGGCAAAAAAACTTCTAAGTTCATCCATCGTATGCGACATAAACTTTATCTCTTCGGTAACTTCTGCTAGAAATCTGTCCATATCCTCTTTTTTTGCTTCACCTAGCGCCGTCGCCAAATATATATCATTTACACATGCCGAGATAGCATTGAGCGGTTGCTTCCATTGGTGGGCTATTGAATCTAACATTTGCCCCATTAGCGCCATTTTAGATTGTTGGACAAGTAGAGCTTCTTGGTCTATTCTACGTCTAAATTCGTTTTCTACTTTTTGTTCTAAATGTTGATTGACATCTTCTAGCTCACAGTAGTAATTATCTATTTTATTGTTCATATCATCAAACAAGGAAGTAGTTCGTTTGCTGATAAAAAATGCGATAACCGAACTAATTATCGTGATAAACATTAATATCCCGCCGACAGATAAGAAATCCGCCAAAAGCTTTTTTTTGAATTCTATCGTTCGCTTAACTATCTCTTCATTTATATCGCCAACATAAACTCCGGTTCCTATTTTCCACTTCCAATCGTCTATTGTTCTACAAAATGAGATTTGCTCCATGTCTTTGTTAAGTGCGTCCTCATGCCAAACGTAATCGACAAAACCGCCCTCCGGAGATGATTTTGCCGCTTTTAACTGTTCTTGTAGTATTTTTTTGCCCTTTACGTCTGCTAAGTCCCATATGTAATTCGGTTTGTCAAGTTTGTCCCCGTTCATTAAGAGCGCATAGCCATTGAAAGTATCTACAAATATGTAGTTATTATTGAACCGTATTTTTGATAGAGCTTCTAGTATTTCTTGTTTTACGATTTCTTCGGATTTGTTTTTTTCTATTTTACGAACAGTTTGTATGAAGTTGTAGGTCTGATCGACCCTTGTTTTTATAATGTCTTTTTGTAGATTTATATAATTGGCTTTTATTTTTTCGTTTTCTTCGTTGAAGTTTTTTGTTAACGTAAGATAGAAAAAAACAAGTAAAGCGCCTGCTATAAAGAATATGACCGCGGCCATAAAAAATAGGCTTAAACGCTTTATATTTTCTTGAGTTGCTCTATAAAGTAGCGATATTCTTTGATTCATTTATTAGCTTTATTGTATGCCGACAGAATTGCCTCCAAAAATGCACTTCTTGTGCCCATTTCCTCTAGCTTAGCCAGTCCTTCGGCGGTTGTTCCTCCGGGACTTGTTACTTCGTCTTTTATCGTTGCCGGATGTTTATGTTTCAAAAGTTCCGCACTGCCTTCGAATAGCCCTTGGGTGAATTCCAGGGCTGTAGTTTTGCTCATTCCGGCTTTTACGGCTCCGTCACTAATAGCATCCGCAACAAGAGCTAAAAATGCCGGACCGCTTCCAGCAACTGCAGTTGCTATATCTATCTCTTTTTCACTTCCGACCCATACGGCTTTGCCTACGGAAGATAAGATTTTTTCAGCATCTATTTTAAACTTTTCGTCTCCGGTAAAAGCAGTCATAGACTTGCCGTAAAGCGCCGCAATATTTGGCATTGCTCTAATATAAAATTCCGCCCTGAAGTAGTCTTTTAGATTTTCTAATTTTACTCCTGCCATTACGGATATGATTGCTTTTGCTTTGTTTCTAAAGATTATATTTTTGTAGCTTTGAGGCTTTACGGCAAGTAGCACTATGAAATCACTTATGTCAATATTTTCATCATATGGCCAAAAAGTAGTTTCCGGGAACTTTTCCTTTAATGTTTCGATTTTATTTTTGTCTCTTTCTACGACTGTTAGATTAAAGCCTTTTAGACCTTTTAATAGAGCTGAACCTAAATTTCCGGCTCCGACTAGTAGAAGTTTCATTTTATCACCATTTCTTTCTATGCTATTCTTGTATATAAATTTATCCAAAATCAGCTAATATTTAGCCTAATTCAATTGATGAAACGGGAAAAATCGTATGAAAAAAACAAAAACTATCGTTTTGAGCGCCATAACTATTTCAGTACTATTTTTAGGTGGTTGTGCGCAAAAAAAAGAAGAGTTTAATAAACCTGCCGAATATTGGTATAAAGAGATGTTAAAAGAGATTGCTAGGGGCGATCTTGAGAAAGCCGATACGTCTTATACCTCTTTGCAAAGTGAGCATATTAGATCCATTTTGCTTCCCGAGGCTATGATGATAATGGCTCAAGCTCACATGGATAGTGAAGAATACGTACTTGCTAACTATTACTTGGATGAGTATATCAAAAGATACGGCGATAGAAAGAGTACGGAGTTTGCTAAATTCTTGAAAGTCAAAGCAGGTTTTTTGGGATTTAAAAAACCGCTAAGAGACCAACAGCTTTTGCTAGATACGACAAAAGATGCCGAAGCTTTTATCAAAGATTATCCAGGATCTATTTATAAACCGATTGTGGAGAGTATGTTGGTCAAACTTTATTTGGGTCAAACACAAATAAACGACGATATAGCTAGTCTTTACGATAGGCTGGATAAACCAAATGCCGCAAAAAAATATAGAGAAGACGCTAATGCTACCGGAGTTTCCGGAATACGGTATGAAAGAGCTGTTTCGCCTTGGTATAGGCAAATTTTTGAGTTGAAGTAGTTTTATAGTTTTTGTGAAAAGTTAGGGGATAGATTTTGCAGTTATCAAATTATGGTTCATTTCCGGCTACACTGCCGATTATTGTTGAAGAAGAAATATTTTTATATCCGTTTATGATTGCGCCGTTATTTTTGTCGGATGAAAATATGATAAAAAGCGCTACTTTTGCAATTGAGAATAACTCGCTTTTATTGGTTTGTCCGTCAAAGCATCATATAGAAGGCGACGGCGTATTTGATACTTTTTACGATTCTGGAGTTATAGGTTCTGTTATTAGAAAAATAGTATTGCCTGATGGTAGAGTGAAGTTACTTTTCCAAGGATTAGCTAGAGGTAGGGTTGTTGAAAAATTAGGTGAAAGTCCAATGCTGGCTGTTGTAGACACTATTAAGTCTCTCCCGTATAATCAGCAAAAAATAGAGGCTATACTATCAAGCCTACGGGAGCACGTGAAGGCCTATTCGCAAGCTAGCGGGCATTTTCCGCAAGATTTGCTAAAAACAATTTATGAAAATCATGAGCCTAATCGTCTTGCCGACCTTATTTCTAGCACTATGAAGATGAAAAAAGACGATGCTTATTCTTTATTTATCGAAACCGATGTTGAAGCTAGACTCATGAGGCTTATAGGTATGATAATCGAAGAGACTGAATCAGCTAAACTTCAGCGAGAAATAAAAGCTAAAGTTCACGATAAGATGGACAAGGTCAACAAGGAGTACTTCCTAAAAGAGCAACTCAAGCAAATCAGAAAAGAACTCGGTGAAGATACGACTAGGCAAGAAGAGATAGACGAGTATCAAAAAAAACTAGATGCAATGAAAGCTGGTATGCCGGAAGAGGGCTATAAAGAGACAAAAAAACAGTTAGATAAATTATCTCGTATGCATCCGGATAGTTCTGATGCCAATACATTACAAACATTTGTAGAGTACGTACTGGAGATGCCTTTCGGTAAATTTTCAAAAGCTAAGCTCGACGTTGGTGCAGTAAGAAAAATGCTTGACAGCGACCATTTTTCTCTCAAAAAGCCAAAAGAGAGAATAGAGGAGTATTTTGCCGTCAAGGAACTTTTGGAGCTACGCGGCATTAAACAAAAAGAGTCAAAAGGTGCGATACTATGTTTTATCGGGCCTCCTGGGGTTGGTAAAACGAGCCTTGCAAACTCAATAGCAAAAGCACTCAAAAGAGAGCTTGTCAGAATTGCACTTGGCGGTTTGGAAGACGTGAATGAGCTAAGGGGGCATAGGCGAACGTATGTAGGGGCGATGCCAGGCAGAATAGTCCAAGGGTTAATTAGTGCAAAACAGATGAACCCCGTAATGGTTCTTGATGAGATAGATAAAGTAGGAAGGTCTCACAGAGGTGACCCTACGGCGGTTATGCTGGAAATTTTGGACCCTGAGCAAAATGATAAATTTAGGGATAACTATCTAAATTTTCCGATAGATTTGTCGGACGTAATTTTTGTAGCTACTGCAAATGAAGCAGGTTCGATCCCAGCTCCGTTAAGAGATAGGATGGAATTTATCGAAGTTAGTTCGTATACTCCTCAGGAGAAGTATCAAATTGCAAAAAAATACCTTATCCCGCAAGAATTAAAAAAACATGGACTAAAAAATATAGAAGTAAGTATATCTGAAAGAGCGCTTAGGGATATTATAGAAAAATATACTAGAGAGGCCGGCGTACGGAATTTGAGGCGAAAAATAGCCGCCATTATGAGAAAATCAGCCAAGCAGATACTAGAGGATAAGGTATCGCAAAAAATATCTATAACTCCTTTGAACATCAAAGAGTTTCTTGATAAAACTGTTTTTGAGCCTGAAATTATAGAAAAAGAAAATATAGTCGGTGTCGTAAATGGATTAGCATGGACCGCAGTCGGGGGTGACGTACTAAAGATAGAAACCGTTAAAATTAAAGGTAGCGGTAAGGTGGAGATAACAGGAAGTCTAGGCGACGTAATGAAGGAATCAACTAGAATTGCCTATACGGTAGTAAAAACACTAATAGACAAAGGTACATTAAAAATTGACCCAAAAATCATCGAGATAGGATGTCCGAAAACAGGCAAAAAAGACGAGATTAGACCGCAGATATATAACTGTTTTGATTTGCATATCCATGTGCCAGATGGTGCTACGCCAAAAGACGGACCAAGCGCTGGTATTACGATGGCTACAGCAATTTCCTCTATTCTAACCGAGCGAAAGGTCAACCAAAGCGTAGCGATGACAGGTGAGATTACGCTTACGGGCAAAGTGACTGCGATAGGTGGGCTAAAAGAGAAGCTGATAGCGGCATACAAGTCAAAAATCAAAAAAGCTCTCATACCTCGCAAAAATTATGAGCGAGATTTGCAGGATATACCTAACGAAGTCAGAGATAATGTGGAAATTATTGCGGTAGAGACGATAGATGAGGTGCTAAAGCACACACTAATATAATATAATCGGTGTAGCAATAACAAAAAAAGGTTGAAAAATGACAGCTTACAGAGAGATAGTCAGGGGTCAGTCAGATATGTTGAAAGTCAAGAATTTTTTGGACTCTATCAAAAGCGAAGTCGAAATCATTATTCTGCCTATTGAAAAACGAGATGAAGAGCTGTTCATAAACGCACAAGAAGGTGCTATGACTAGAGTCTGGGACAATGATGCGGACAAAGGTTGGGATGATGTATAGGAGTGGCAATATTGTCATGGTTCGTTTTCCGCAGAAAAATTAAGAACAATTTTTGCTAAAGCATTGATGGTTGACTTTTATTTGATTTATAGCTACAATGTTACTACAAATATAAAAGGATTCAACAATGTCAGCAGAAGCAATTGTTAGGGCTAGAATAGACGAGGGATTGAAAATAGAATCCACGAATATTCTGTCATCGATGGGGCTGTCAGTATCTGATGCTATTAGGTTGATGCTCACGCAAGTTGTGACACAAAAAGCTTTACCTTTTTCCATAAAAGCCCCAAATCAAACCACACTTGATACTTTTGAAGCAACTGACAATGGCATCAATGTTGTCAAGTGCAAAGATAGTGATGATATGTTTGCAAAACTTGGCATCTGATGTTAAGCCCGAGCTATACAAATCAGTTTGAAAAAGACTTGGCACTTGCAAGTAAGCGTGGTAAAAATTCTGAAAAACTCAAAATTGTAATCTCAATGCTAGTAAATGAAGAAAAACTGCCTAAAAAATATAGGGATCATTCATTGGTTGGTAACTATTCAAATAGACGAGAGTGTCACATTGAGCCTGATTGGTTGTTGATATACAAACTAACTGCAGATGAGATTGTCTTTGAAAGAACTGGAACACACTCGGATTTATTTTAAAAATAGCAATCTATAGACTTTTTGTACTCTCATCATGCAGAGTTTTGTATTTTTGCAATTGTAGTTTGATATGCTCCACGACACTACTTGGTGCATATTGGAGTAGATTGATTATCTCTCTAACCTCTTTTGATTGCTTGTAATTGTAGCTAGTCGCATACTCTATATCGAAGCTAAACAACTCCTGCTCTGTCACGCCTAGCACCTCTGCTATATATGGGATTAGCTCTACTTTGATTTCTCGTTTGCCGTATAGATAGCCCAAGATTGTTTGAGAGGATGGTGCTTCATCTGTCCGTTTGAGTTTAGGGGTAAGAGCTACCAATCTGTCGGCAAACTCTTTTTTTGACATCTTCTTTTCTTCGATGAGATAATTTACCTTTTCCCATACTTCCATAGTAATCCTTAGCCATTTTGAAACTATTTGGTCATATTGTAGATTTGTACTAAGGTCATAATATATATAATTTGGTCGTTATGAAAAATATAAACAAAAGGAGTTTGCATGGAAGCGTTACAAAAAATTGAATCATTGGCTGTTTCGGAGACTTGGAAAGAAAAATTTCGAACTATTGCCAGTGCAAAGCCTTTAAACTTTGGTCTTGCTCTAAAGTTTGAGAATCAAGATGTGTGGATGAAGTCAAAAATATGGACAAAACTCAATCCATTCGCGATGCTATTCGGTGTTTTCTACTATGTATTTTTAGGAATGTGGAAAAAAGGACTAATGCTATTTATTATTGGAATCGGAGTTGTAACGATTGCAGAAATACTATTTGGCTCAAAAATTGTAGATTTTCTAGCAATAGGGTTTAATGCTGTATATGCAACATACGCTAACTTGGATTTCTACCGTAAAAAAGTATTAGATGAAGATTTTTGGTTGTAAGGAATTGGAGATGAAAAATACTATAAAAATATCAATTTGTTTTTTTGTCTTGGGGCTTACAACTTTAATGGCTAGCCCACAAGCTGACGGTGCTAGTTTTTGTGCTGACCAAAATTTCGATAAACCCATGAAATATGTGGCAATAAAAGATGCAAATACATATTTTGATTCGTATGCTGAAGGCTATACTGAAAATGCGAAATTGAAGGGCAAAAAAGTCAAAAAAGGCTTAGAGGTAAAAGTTTATGCAATAGGCAAGAATTGCAATGCTGGCAAAACTATTTTTATGAATACAGATGATATTGGCTTTACTGGTGTCAAAGCAAGTGACTTTAAAAAGGTAGATTAATGAGAAAGATAATTGCAAGCTCAATACTAGTGTTATTTGCACTTGTTGGTTTTGGTGGTTGCGGTAAAAGTGCGACAAAGTGCGACAATTCTGATGCAAAGAAGCTAGTTTATGAAATAGTGGAGGAGGAAACAAAAAGACAGTTGCTTGGACCATACTATGGAGTACTTGATAAAGAGGTACAAGCTCAGAAACGAGCTGAGGTGGATAAAAAATATCAAGAAGCAAATCCCCAACTTATAAATATTCGTCCAGAAAGCATGGATAATGAACTTGAAAAAAGTGAATGCTCAGCAGATTTGGAGATGAGCAACGGTAACAAGTTGCCAATAAAATACAAACTTTCAAAAACAAGTGAAGGTAAACTTTACGGTGAAGTGTTTGGCTTAAAGTAGCATTGGAAAAGTAGCTCGTCACTCCCATGTTCTCGCTTTCACAAGCGAGAACCTTTCTCTCGTTCCCACTCCCCTGAGTGGGAACCAATACGGCTGGTCACCAAAGCAACATATTTTTTTTGAAATCCCAGCACACAATATAAAAACCTCGGATTGAAAAAACAGTTTCTTTTGCGATGTGATTACTGAAAGTTTAAAACTCAAATATCAAAAATATGTTACAATCAACACACATATTTTAGTGACAAAGGATGCGCAATGCAAACAGTTACACTCAAGATAAGTGACAACTACATTGACAACTTCATGGCTTTTTTGCAGATGCTTCCAAAAAAAGCTGTAAGAGTAGAAAAAACAAGTATGCCAACAGAATTGGCAAATCTTCAAAATAGTATAAAAGATGCTATGGATGATGTCAAGGCTGGTCGCTCAAAAGTCCTCAGAGTGGTGAAGTGAAAAAACTCTCCAATCTGACGATTCGAGATACTGATACATTTAACAAAGCTGTCAAGCAGCTCAAAAAAAGATTTAGAAATATCGACGCTGATTTTACCAACTTTGTAAACAGTGTAGAAAACGAAGAAGACCTCGGAGTATATCTAGGCAATGGAGTGTACAAAGCTAGAATCTCCAATAGTAATAAAAACAGTGGCAAAAGCGGAGGCTATAGACTCATCTCATATCTCAAGCTAGTAGAAAATGAACTGTACCTACTCTTTATATACGACAAAAGCGATTATGATACTATAAGCGAAAACGCAATCGACTCTCTGATACTATCTAGCGTAAAATAACGATTCTACTTCAACTTTATATGTCCAATCAGATAGACCATCCAAAAAATGCTGTCAAAACTGAGTTCTAATATGCTAAAATAGCCACAAATCAAACTAGGAATCAATCATGAAAGTACTATTAACACAAGATGTAAAAAGCCTTGGCAAAAAAGGCGAGATAAAAGAGGTAAAAGACGGTTACGGGAATAATTTCCTAATCGGAAAAGGGCTTGCAAAACTTGCTACACCTGCCGTAATGAAACAATGGGAAGCTGGTGAGAGAGCCAAGAAAGAAGCTGAAGCCGCTGAAATAGCAAAATTAAATGATGCAAAGTCGAAACTTGAAGGCGTAAAACTTACAATAAAAACAAAAACAGGCGCCAACGGCGCATTGTTCGGCTCTATCACAAAAGATGAGATAGCTGATGAGCTAAAAAAACAGCACGGTATAGAGATAGACAAAAAATCAATAGAGCACCACGGCGCTATAAAAGCTACCGGAAATTATGATTTAGATCTAAAAATGGGACACGGAATACACGCAAAACTGAACCTTACGGTGGAAGCTATTTAATGTTTGAGGCTACTACTATACTTGCTTTCAAGGGTAAAGATTCGGCTGTTATCGGCGGAGATGGACAAGTAACATTTGGTAATACTGTTTTGAAGCCAAATGCCGTCAAGGTAAGAAAGCTATATGAGGGCAAGATATTGGCCGGCTTTGCCGGTTCTACCGCCGATGCGTTTACACTGTTTGATATGTTTGAAAATATCCTTTCAAACAAAAAAGGCGACCTTCTTAAATCTGCGATTGAGTTTGGTAAGGAGTGGCGAAAAGATAAGTATTTGAGACGGCTTGAGGCTATGATGATAGTGCTTGACAAAAAACATATTTTTATTCTTTCAGGCACCGGCGATGTAGTAGAGCCTGAAGACGGCTCGATTGCGGCGATTGGAAGCGGAGGAAGTTTTGCTCTTTCGGCGGCTCGTGCTTTGTCGAAACATTCCTCTCTTGAGCCAAAAGAGATTGTTGCAGAATCACTAAAAATTGCCGGCGAACTGTGCATCTATACAAATACGAATATCACGATTTTGGAGCTATAGAATGAACATGACGCCAAAAGAGATTGTCGCATATCTAGATGAATATGTAATAGGTCAACAAGATGCAAAAAAAGCCATAGCGGTTGCACTTAGGAATAGATATAGAAGACTTAAGCTTCCAAGAGAGATTCAAGACGATATAACGCCAAAAAATATCTTGATGATAGGACCTACGGGTGTGGGTAAAACAGAGATAGCTAGACGTATGGCAAAAATGCTAAGTTTGCCGTTTGTAAAAGTAGAAGCTAGCAAATATACGGAAGTTGGTTTTGTCGGTCGCGATGTTGAGTCAATGATACGCGATTTGGTTTATGCTTCGATAAATTTAGTCAAGGACGAGCATAAGGCAAAGTTGACGGTTGATATAGAGAATTATGTAGCAGAAAAAATAGCAAAAAAACTTCTCCCTGAACTTCCAAAAGGCGCAACGCCTGAAAAATTAGAGAGCTATTCGGTATCGCTAGAAAAAATGAAAGAGCGAGTTAAAAGAGGCGAAGTAGATCACTTAAGAATTGAACTTGATTTATCGCATAAAAAAAATTTTGACGGCGGCGGTGAGAACAATCTGCCTGTGGAAGTTATAAAAATACAAGAATCGTTCTCGAAACTGCTAGGCTCTATGTCTGAAGGTGAACTCAAAAAAGAAATGAGCGTAGCTGAAGCAAAAGAGTATCTAAAAGCTGAAGCCGGAGAAAAGCTTCTTGATATGGAACTTGTTAAGCAAGAAGCTCTTGAAAGAGCAGGTAATGGTGGAATAATATTTATTGACGAGATAGACAAAATAGCCGTAAGCTCAAAAAATAGTAGCAGAAATGATCCTAGCAAGGAGGGTGTACAAAGGGATTTGTTGCCAATCGTTGAGGGTTCGACCGTATCCACAAAGTACGGTACGATTTGCACGGATCATATTTTGTTTATCGCCACTGGGGCTTTTCATTTGTCGAAACCTAGTGATTTAATACCTGAATTACAAGGTAGATTTCCGCTAAGAGTTGAACTTGATTCGCTTGACGAGGAGGCTCTTTATAAAATTCTTACAAACACTAAGAATTCGTTATTAAAACAGTATTCCGAATTATTAAGAGTTGAAGGCGTCGAGTTGACGTTTGAAGATCAGGCCGTAAGAGAGCTTGCGAAAGTTGCACAAAAAGCAAATGAAAAAACAGAAGATATAGGAGCTAGGCGACTTCACGCGGTTATAGAAAAAGTGATGGAAGATCTTAGTTTTAAGGCTGACGAGATGGACGGCGAGAGTATTACAGTGAGTGCGGAAATGGTAAAAGGAAAACTAACGGATATTATAGAAAATGAAGACCATACACGGTATATATTGTGAGTAGGTGTGGATTTGTAGCTGTTGTCGGTCGTCCAAACGTAGGTAAAAGTACACTACTAAATCTACTACTGGGTGAAAAAATTGCTCTAGTTTCTCATAAAGCTAATGCAACCAGAAAAAGACTTAAGGGAATCGTAATGCACGGTGATTCTCAGATAGTTTTTATTGATACTCCAGGACTTCATAGGCGAGATAAAGAGCTAAATATTTATATGATGAACGAAGCTGTCAAGGCTATCGGTGACGCTGATTTGACGGTTTTTATTACCGATACTAGGCGAAGCCTTGAAGACTATGAAGAGTTTTTGACTCTTATCGAAAAACGTCCACACATTGTTGTTATCAATAAGACTGACCTTTTAAGCAAAGAAGAACTTACGGTAAAGCTCTTGGAATATGCTAAATATCAGAGTAGATTTTTGGAGCTTTTGCCTGTAAGCGCCGGTAAGAATAGAGGTAAAAAACAGTTATTGGATGCTATTTGCTCTCATTTGCCGGAGTCTCCTTATTTGTATGATCCGGAGTATATAACAGATGAGAATACGAGAGATATTTATAAAGAGATTATTCGTGAAGAGCTATTCAATGGATTGAGTGATGAACTACCGTACGAGGCTGATGTAGTAATTGATAAAATTGAAGAGAAAGATACTATAGATAAGATAAAGGCGACGATTATTGTAAATCGTGATAGCCAAAAAGGAATGATAATAGGTGTCGGCGGTGCAACTTTAAAACGAATAGGAACAAAAGCCAGACACGCTTTAGAAGCTTTTAGTCAAAAGAAGATATTTTTAGAGCTTTTTGTTAGGGTTGAAAAGGGCTGGGTATCCGATAAGTCGAAGCTAAAGTCATTTGGATACGACTCGGAAACCTAAAAAATATTTATAAATTTGTTTAATATATTCAACAAGTTTTAAGAAATCATCAAGTATTATTGTTGTGCAAAGGTTGATATACTAGGTGGTTTAGGTTGGATATTTTTGGTCCGATTCGCTCTATCGGGAAAAGAGCGAATCGTAGAGCTTATTATTATGTCTGTTCTGCTAATAAATATTATATTGTTGATAAAAATACTCTCGAACCTGCTGATGATTTTCATATAAATAACTCTCAAATTTTTACTTTCATACCTAATAATATGGTAATATTTAGTAAATTTACTTGTGAGTCTAGTTTGCAAGGCGATGAAATAGCGCAAAGCGCTCGTATCTTTGCTTTTGAAGAATTTTCTCTAAATCCTCTAAATGAATATATAATTTTTTATGAGCAAAATAGATTTCTTAGCTCAAAATCTCACCTTAAGACTGTTTATAATCTATATATAGTAGATGTAAGTGTGCTTAATACTATTTTTTCGGATGTCGAAAAATATATAGATTTTGCCTACTTTGCACCACACACGTTAAAAATATTGTTCGATGATATGGTTTTATCAAAATTAGGAGTTTTTGCATTTGTATGCCTTGTGGAAAAAAGTCCATTTCTTGCAGTTTTTATTGATGGAGAGTTGCAGTATGTCGACGAAATAGAAATAGGTGATTTATCGGCAACTTTCGTCCATGTTGTAAAAGAGCTAAATATAGACAATATCGAAATACTGTATATAGAAAAAAACGTTTTTGATGCTGATGATATTTTAAATGCTACCGTTAGCTATGTATCTAAGATTGAACAATTTAGTTTTGACTCTGAAATATACGATATGACTTCATTGGTTTTGAATAAAGGTTTTGGGAATCAATCTTTTAATTTTTCTACAAAACAAAGACCAAAACACTTCCTAAAAAGGCGCTCAGGACAATTTATTGCTATTTTTGTTACTGCATTTACGCTATTTTTCATTTATCCTTGCGGTAGCTTTTTATTTGAGTATAGAAAAATCTCTCACCATTCGCAACAACTTGCAAAAATAAAGTCAAAAGAAGCCGAGTTGGCATCTAAACTAGAACAAGTTTCAAATAGCATTAGCGCTCTTACTGCGGAGATAAAAACGATTCAATCTTCATTATTGGCAATAAATGAAGGGGTTGCAAGTATGGACAATATCAAGACAAATCGAGCCTATGGAGTCAGGACGCTATTGTTGTTAGCTAGGGAGGCAAAAAGATACAATGTCCTATTTGACGATTTTTGTCTGACTCCTTTGAATATAGGTCTAAAAATAGAGTCGCCGGATATGGTCCAAATTACTTCCTTTGCAGACAGCTTGGCATGTAGCGGTTTTGCAGTTACAATTTTTGATATAAAAAAAGACACAAACAAGCTAGGATACGTCTCGCGCCTCAATATGGAGATTAGTGGTGCATATTAGGTTGAGCTTTCTGGACAAATTTTTTGAAAGCAAGAGTGGACGTGAAGTTGTAATTGTATTTATATTAACCGTTATGCTACTAGGGTTTATCTCTAGTATTTATCTTTCACCAAGACTAAATAACAAAATCGCCTTGCTGAGAGAGTCGTCAGGGATAAATAGTATAGTAAAGCAGGATAATATCGAACAGCTCTTGCAAGCAAAAAATATAGAGTCGGAGAAACTCAAAATCAAGCTAGATAGTTTAAAAAATGAATATACCGTTAAAAGAAAAGCTATCGAAAACAATCGTATGATGTTTTTGGATGAAAAAACAGTAAATCTTTTTTTAAATTTTTTGGCTATAAATTTTTCTAAAAACGGTTTAAAAATAGATAGTCTCAAGTCTACCGTTTTACCTTCACGAACTTCAAATCGGCTTGGTCGTGCTATTGTTGAAATTGAGTTTACAGGAGATTTTAAAAGTCTTCTGTATATGTTAAATAGCATTGAAACGTCATCTTTTCCATGCGTGGTGGATGCTCTCAGAATTAAAAAAACAGAAGAGCAAAGAGCGATCAAAATATCATTATACGGATTTATTAAATGAGAATTTTGATTATAGGACTTTGTGCTTTTTGTATTATGAATGCTTTTGACGGCAAGAGTAGGATTGGTGTTAATGCGTTTGAAATAGCAAATAGCGCCGATCCCTTTATTGTTCTAAAAAAGAGTAGTAAAAAAGCAAAATCAGAGGATATTAAAATTGAACCGTCGTTTGAGTTGCAAGCTATATTTGACGAGAAAGCTATGATAAACAATATATGGTTAAGAGTCGGAGAAGTGATAGACGGTTTTGAGTTGATCAATATAAAACAAAAAACAGTAGCCTTGCAAAGAACTGGACAAATCATAGTTCTTAATCTATTTGAAAGTGGAGGGCTTGATGATTAAGATGCTTATGCTTATTTGTTTGACTTTTAGTTTAAACGCTAAAAATGAGTGTGACGGGAAAGAGTTTTCTAGGTTCTCAATATCGAGACAAGCTACTATTTATAATGCTTTAGAACAGTTATCCAATAGTTGCTCTCTTAGCATTATTATAAAAGATGAAGATGCTAGGGCTATTATGGACAAAAAGAGTGGAGTCGTAAATCTTAAAAAATTTACGCTTGAGCATGCTTTGGCAGTACTGTTAGGGGAGAATAATTTAAATTATGAGCTTGACGATAATCTACTCCGTATATCATATTTGGATACGAAAAGCTTTAGAGTTGATTATGTGGCAACCTCTAGAAATGCAAATAGCGGAATTCAAACAAGCGTGACGGCGCAAAATCAGCTATTTCAACAGTCTCAGCAAATGACTCAAACGGCTTCACAATTTCCTGTCGGAACAAATATTAGCACTAGCGATACTTTTGATTTTTGGACTCAGATTGAGGACGAGTTGCGTCTTATTATGTCTCAATCACCTGTAGTGCAGTCAAATATTATGGAATCTATTACGACTACAAGCGACAAAGCTCAAAACAAAACAATTCAGACAAAACCCACGTTGGTCGGCGGGGTTGTAGTTAATAAAAATGCAAATTTAATAACTATCACGGGTACAAAGGAGGAGATAGATAGAGTCGAGAAATATCTAAAACTGCTTATGACTAGACTACATAAACAAGTTTTGATAGATGTTAATATTTATTCCGTAAGTCTTGATGATTTAAGAACTACGGGCGTGGATTGGTCAAACTTATTTAACTTTTTAAATGCAACGGTAAGTCTGGATGGAGTTAGGAGCAAAAATGTTTCGGCGTTTGATGCTTCTAGCTTGGCAAGTAGTGATAAGAATGTAAAGTTTGTCGGTAGCGATTTTTTCAGAATAAGTGCAAATATAACGTTAAAAGATATAGTTAAATTTTTAGATACGCAAGGTAAGGTTAAATCAATATCAAATCCAAAAGTGTTAACTCTAAACAACCAGCCCGCTCTTATATTTTCTGGTGAGACGATATACTATCCTGTGGTTAGCGGAGGGACTAGCGCTAGCGCCGTAAGCGGAGCTACAAACCCTAGCGTGGTAGCAACTCCTCTGCCTGTCGGTGTAACATTGGATATTACTCCTGAAATTATAGACGATGAGTTTGTTATACTCAAAATAAATCCATCGGCAAGCTCCTGTATTAGTGCGGCTTGTGAGCTTCAAAGGGTTTCAATCGGCGGACAAAATTATGATATAGCACCAAACGTATCACAAAAACAACTATCGTCTGTTATAAAGGTAAAAAATGGCGAAAAGATAGTACTTGGAGGATTAATTCGCGATAAAAATGAAAATAAAAGCGTCAAAATTCCATTACTTGGCGATATTCCACTGTTTGGTTATATGTTTAAGCAAGACTCTGTCGTGAAGTCGGCAGAAGAGCTGGTGGTTATTATTACGCCACATATAACCGATACGGCGCAATATGCAAAAAATTCATCCGAGAATATCGTTGAGTAAAAAATTAGATTCAATAGAAAATCTAAGTGATATACTGGAGAGTATCAAAAAACAAAATATATCAAATTATATAGATTCAAGCAAGAGAAGCGGTGTTGACAGATTGATACTACTTATATTTGAAAGAGCAGTTGAACTTAGAGCTAGCGATATTCATATTGAGCCTTTTGACGAGTATGCAATCGTTAGATTTAGAATAGACGGCGCACTTGTTGAGGATTTGAGATTTGATTTAGAAGTTTATTTACCTTTGGTATCGAAAGTTAAGATATTGTCCGGAATTGATATAGCCGAGCGCAGAAAAGCACAAGACGGTAGAATGGATATGTATGTTCTTGAAACTGATCTTGATTTTAGAGTATCCACTTTGCCTACAATGAACGGCGAATCTATAGCAATCAGAATTCTTGACAAGAAAAAAGCTAAGATGTCGTTAGATGGGCTTGGTATGTCTGAGAAAAATCTTGCAAAACTGATACATATAATTCAAGCGCCGTATGGAATGGTACTTCTAACAGGACCTACGGGAAGCGGTAAAACGACTACACTTTATGCTTTATTGAATTTTATCAAGTCTAATGATAAAAAAATCATAACGGTAGAGGATCCTGTTGAATACAAAATGAGCCGTATACAGCAGGTGCAGGCTAACGATAAGGCCGGACTGGGTTTTGCCAATGCCTTACGTTTTATTTTGCGCCAAGACCCTGATATTATTATGATAGGAGAGATTAGGGACGAAGAAACGATGAAAATTGCTATTCAGGCTTCATTAACGGGACATCTTGTTTTTAGTACTCTTCATACAAATGATGCATTATCTACTATAGACAGAATGCTTGATATGGGGGTTGAGAGTTATCTTGTCGGTTCGTCGGTTAGAGCTATAATTTCGCAAAGATTGCTTAGATGTTTATGCGAAGAGTGCAAACAGAGTATACCTGTAGGCTCCCTATCTCTTGCCCTAAGAGAATATTTTGACGAGTTTGATACTATTTATGCTCCGCATGGATGTCTAAAGTGCAGAAATACTGGTTATTACGGTAGGGAAATGATTTGTGAAATTCTTAATATCTCACCTAAATTGGCAACACTTATAGCAAAAGATGCACAAAAAAACAAGATAATTTCACAGGCAAAAGAAGACGGGTTTCGTACTCTTTTTGAAGACGGTATTGATGTCGTCAAAAGTGGTAAGACTAGTGTAGAAGAGCTACTTAGGGTGGTTTGGCTTGAGACGGTTTGAGATTATATGTGTTAAAAATTCAAGTTTATCATCCTTTGTAGTGAGCGCAAAAAATAAGTATGAAGCGTATCGAATAGCGCAAAACAAGACAGATATGAGTATAGTAAGCGTCAAAGCTCTTCTTTTTGATTTTTCAGGTTTTAGATTCGAGCATAAAATATCTACAAAAGAGTTGGTTACGACTGCTGAACAAATAGCAATACTAACAAGGGTTGGTATATCTTTTATCCAAAGTCTTAAAGAGGTAAAAAATACTACGCAGAATAAAAAATTACAAGCAACACTTGAAGCCGTCATATCTGATATAAATAACGGTATGAGTATTTCTATTGCCGTAAAAAAACAACGACAGGCATTAGGGGACGAATTTGTTTCAATGAGTGAACTTGGTGAAACTACCGGAGATATAGCGTATGCGATGACAAGAATTGCAACGCTACTTGGTAGAAGAGCTAAAATTAGTGCAAAGCTACAAAAGGTAACACTGTATCCGCTTATTACGATAATATCTAGCATAATCGCTTTTTTTATTATTATGACGACGATTGTGCCAAAATTTGAAGCAATTTTTTATAGATTTAAAATAGATTTACCTTTTTTTACAAAGGTACTTCTTGGTTTTGAGCATTTTTTTATTAGCTATGGAGCGGCTATACTACTTTTTATCTCGGTATTTATAAGTTTTGTTATTGTGAGATATAAAAGTAATGATGAAAGTCGTATTAAAATAGATAAGATGCTATTAACCGTTCCGGTGATGGGCGGTATTGTAAAGTTGGCGGAAGTAGGAAAATTTAGTATTGCTTTGTCGGTATTGGCGGGAGCGGGAATCTCGATAGTAAAATCAATAGAAATTGCTATAAAAAGTTTAGGTAACTCTTATTTAAAGGCGCAACTTATTAGCGCCGTCGAAAGTATGCGGCAAGGTATTGGTTTTGGTGAGGCGTTAAAATCCGCAAATATATATGATTCACTTTCGTTTGGACTTATCGCGGCGGGTGAGAAGAGTGGAGAGTTGGTTGGTATGTTTGAAAAAATCGGCAAATATTACGAGGATAGCTTTGATTCAAAGATTGAGACCATAGCTTCACTATTGGAGCCTATTATTATTTTGCTCATGGGTTGTATCGTATGCATATTGGCTCTTGGAGTATTTATGCCACTTTGGGATGTATCTGCGCTAATTCGTAGATAAAACCGGTATGTTGTCTTGTTATTCTGTTGCCGACTCGCTATAGTACAAACTGTGTAGGTTTTCAAAGCTACTAAAGTTTTCTATAAAAAGCTCGACTAGTTTTGGGTCGAACAAGGTGCCGCTATTTTGTTTAAAGTACTCTTTTACTTTATCTAGCGACCAAGCGTCTTTATAAACTCTTTTCGTGCTTAAGGCGTCAAATACGTCAGATACGGCAACTATTCGTCCGAAAATATGTATCTCATCCCCGCTTAAGGCTTTTGGATAGCCTGTGCCGTCCCATCTTTCATGGTGCTCTAGGGCTATTCTTGCGGCAGTTTGTAGAGCTTCTCTTTGCGAATGTTTTAGTATATCGTATCCCATGACGGTATGCGTTTGTATGATAGCTCTCTCATCATCGTCCAATAAGCCGGCTTTAAACAAAATAGAATCCGGAATACCTATTTTGCCTATGTCATGCAATGGCGCCGCAGTGATTAGCATATCAATCTCTTCTTGCTTTAAACCTATCAACTCTCCTAAAAGTTTGGAATATTCAACTACGCGCCTAGTATGGTTGCTTGTCTCTTTTGAGCGTTTTTCTTCAGCTTCACCCATGGCAAAAAGTGTATCTTTTAGCGTTGTGTCCATCTCGCTAGTTAGAGATTGAAATTTATTTGTTGTTTGTTCTATACGAGAAGATAGGTTTTTCATCTCTTCTCCAAATTTAGCAAACTGAGAAGCTACATTGGTAAATTCTTCGCTCTCGAATACATTATGCCCTTTGTGCTCAGTATTATAAAAAATAGCTTTTGCCAAGTGTAAAAGTTCTATTAGCGGTTTTCTGACAAATTTTTCAATAACATACGAAGTGTTGAATATGATAACTATCGTAAAAAATGCAATTATTCCAAATAGTATCAGCAAGTAATCCCATGCTAAATTGCGATATTCGGTTACGTCAAGTTCTATTTCAACGGCTCCTAGAACTGTATTTTCAGGAACATGATGACATTGTAAACAGTTGAGATTTCCTTTTGAGCTTGCAATATATGGAATAATAGCGTGTATGGTAGCTTTATCTCCCCACTCGTTTAATACGAAATAATTGGTTTTTGATTGGAAGATATCTTTAATTTTTTGATCAACTTTTTTTTCATTTTGAAAACCCTTACCAAACTGCTTAGTTACTTCGTCTGAGCGTATAATGGAGAGAGTTTTTATGTTTGGAGCATTTGATATTTCTTTGAGAAAATACTCTCTTTTGTCCATCATGCCTGATTTCATATGGGCGGTCAAACCCGCCTTTACCGTTTGCGCAATAGATAAAACACTTTCTTGCATACTGACCATTACAAGAGAACGAAAATTCAAGCCTATAAAAACAATAATACATAGCATTAGTATTAGTAGCAATGGGAGCAATCTTCTTATTATTAGCTGAGTTATGTTTTTCATTTGAAAAGTTTAGCCTGAGCGGGCTATAAATCAACTGAAAGAGCTGTTAAAACAAGCAGTAGAGATAAAATATATACTGAAATCAAATATTAAAAAACCCGTATTTATACGGGTCTAAACTTATAGGAGGAGAGTTTATGAAGTTTATGAAAAACGACGTATTGTATTTAGTTTTTGTTACAACAAGATTACACCGTTGTATCTGATTCTAAATAATCAAAACTTTTTGCAAGGTTATTGCGTAAAAGCTGTTAAGCGAGATAATTGCCGCTTGAAAAAAATCAAGCGGACTAGTGAGGTATCTTTTACTAGATTTGTAAAATTAGAATTTTACTCTTGCGCCAACAGCATAGGCGTTTATGTTTGTTGCTTTAGAAGTTGCCGGGTAGGCGTCTCCGCTAAAGTTGTTGATTGTAGCCGCGGCATAAAGGTCAAGATTGCTGTTGTATGCATATTTCAATATTGAAGTATAAACTTTGATATCGCCGCTTTTACCAGCAGTGTTTGTAAGGTTGCCTATGCTTTCATTATAGTAGCCGAGTGCAAGATTTAGTTTTGATGTAAAGTTATAATCGCCGCCTATAAACGGAACATCGAAGTCTTGCGATTTACCACCGTTAAGAGTAGCGCCGCTAAAGCCATAGTTTAACTTAGTTACTTGTATCCCCCAAAGACTACCAGGATTTGCAATTGCGTCTGTAGGGTCTTTTCTGGTAAAGTGCTCATAACCTGCTTTGATTGTTAAATCTGTCATAGGTTTGTATTTAGCGGCTATCAAATAACCTTCAACATCATAAAGTGATAAGCTAATTGTATCAAGTACGGTTCCGTTGCCTGCTACTACGGCATCTTTTGCTTTGGAATATGCCGCAGTTACGCCGAACGAGCCGGAGTTATAAGCTATTTTAGCGGCGTATTGATTGCCATAGTTTGTCGCTATATCGTTACCAAATTGATATGCAATGCTTGCAGTAAAGCCGTTGATAGAATTTGTAGCATATTTAACGCTGTTGTGCATTCTGGAGGCTTCAGAAGAACCCATACCGCCGCCGACAGTACCGCTTTCACCGAATGGTGAGAAAGTATCTGACGGTGCCGGATCGTATTCGCCAATAGCATCCTTAACAGGACTGTTTTGAGTACCTGCAGTTAATGAACCGTAGCTTTTCGATGCCATACCGACCCATGCGGCCCTGTCAAACAAGCCGCCGTTTAGCGATGAGTCGGCATTAACGGTTGAGTTTGCGCCTGTACCGGAGTTTCTAGCGAGTGTTTTGGCCGCATTATTGATTTGCATATTTGTAATATCAAAACCTGATTCTACGTTAAAAATAGCTTTTACGTCGTCAGTTAATCTATACGCACCTTTGATACCCATACGAGAATCAGACAGACCGCCATTAACCAAAGCTGTTTTAGAAGTTGCCGTATTTGAAGCGCCGGCAAAAGGATACGCCTGGTTTGGTAGTGCATTGTTAAGACCAAGTGAATGGTTAACGTTTATAAAAGCCGCATCAACTAATCCATACATACTAGCTTCTACATCTCCATTAGCATATTTGAATAAACTGCTGTCATCACCAGCATATACCGAACTAGATAGTGCACTAATAGCTGTGAAAGCCGCCAAAGATAATTTTATTTTCACAAAGACTCCTTGTTGATTTTTTTGAGGTGCGCAATTGTATGTGTAAAATGTTACAAGAAGGTTACTATGCTAGAGTATTATATTTTGGTTGGGCTATTTATACATTGACTTCTTAGTATATAAAATTAAATAAGCTTAATTGGACCGTCTGCTAGACCGTCGAGAAATTGTCTGGTGATGGGATTTGTACTATTTTTAAATTGTTCAAAACTACTTTGCTCGATTATTACACCGTTGTGCAACATGGCAAACTCGTCACCGCATTTAAATGCTTCTTTAATGTCGTGACTTATTAGTATGGAAGTAGTTTTAAGTTCATTTTGTAGATGAATTATCATTTTACTAATTTCATCGCTTGTGATAGGGTCTAGTCCTGTGGTTGGTTCGTCATATAGCATTACTTTTGGTCTAGCTACGATAGTTCTAGCAAGTCCCGCTCGCTTTCTCATACCGCCTGAGAGTTCATCTGGAAATAACCTCCCAACACTGTCTGGACTAAGAGCGACCATTTCCAATGATTCGTTCACTCTTTTTTTTATCTCTGACTCTGGCAGGTCAAACCTTTCCCTGAGCGGAAAGGCTATATTCTCAAAAATATTCATACTATCAAATAGGGCGCCGCTTTGAAAAAGATAGCCTATTTCATTTCTGACTTTGAATATTTGTTTATCGTCAGCCTTTGCTATGTCAACTCCGTTGAAGATGATAGAACCACTATCGGCTTTTAAGAGTCCTACGATATGTTTAATAATCGTAGACTTTCCTCCGCCTGAGAGACCAAAAATAACCGTAGTCAACCCTTCTTTTATTTCTAAGTCAATACCTTTTAGTACTTCTTTTGTACCAAAACTTTTCTTGAGCCCTTTGATTTGTATCATTTAGCCGCCTTATTGTCTTCGCAACAATTATCCTTGAGACTTGTTGATAGCCTTGCAAAACACAGTGTAATAATACAGGCAAGCATAAATTTGAAGTCAAGTTCGCTCATGTGGTGAATCGCGGCAAAAGTTTCAAGTTTTGTTGCGCCTTCGCCTGCCGCTTGATACTCTAGTATCTTTGGGGTAAAAAAGAATAGATGAAGACCTAGTCCTATAGAGCTAAGCACGGCAAGAACGGCAGAGAGAGCATCGCTTCTTCTTTTAAGTATTCTAGCTCCGTCATAAAATAAAATTGTAACAAGCGTGATTAGCAGTATATAGTTTGATTTTACAAATATTTCCGACATTAAAAGTCCTGCGTCATAGTGTGACAACAATGCGACTCCATGGAGCTTTTCCGTATGGAATATTGAAGGCGCTACAAATGCGCCTAGTAAAAAAATAACTGCAGTGGAAGAGCTTAATACAAATATATAAAAAGCGGTAAAAAGTTTTTGCATATTTTATATGTTCCTTTTATTTTTTGATGATAAATCCTCTTGTAAGTCCAGCATAGTCTTGATAAAAATCCAGACTTTTAAAAGATAAATTTTGACAAAAGTTTTGCACAATCTCCCTTTGGTCATAGCCGAATTCACAAAAAAGAGTTTTTGCGCTGTGTTTATGAAATTGTATAATTAGTCTTTTGAGCAAATCACTTCCGTCTACTCCCCCCAAAAGTGCAAGTGAGGGTTCGTATTTTACAGGATTAGGCAGTTTGTAGGAATCTGCTATATACGGTGGATTTGAGATGATAATATCACACGGGGGTAAGTTTTGCGCTAGGTCGTCCGTATAAAACTTTATTTTTTCCGATACATTATGTTTTGCCGCATTATGTTTTGCAATCTCCAATGCTTCAGCCGATATGTCGCTCGCAAAAAAAGTAGCATTCGGTAAATATTTTGCCAATGTTACGACTATAGCTCCGCTTCCGCTACAAATATCTGCTATTGTTACCTCTTTTTTATTTACGGTTTGATTCAATACCTTTTCTACGAGAATCTCCGTTTCAGGTCTAGGAATAAGGCAGTTTGGCGATACATAAAATTCTAAGGAGTAGAAGTTTGCTTTTTTTGTTATGTACTCCACTGGTTCAAACTCGGCGCGTCTTGCTACAAGTTCAAAAAAAGTCTTTTCATCAAATTCATAGTTTTCTTTTGTAATCAATTCTGCCTGCGTTAGTCCGATAGCATATGATAACAAAATTGACGCTTCTTTTTGTGGTATATCACTTACGTGCTTCAGGAGGTTTTTTGCTTCTAAAAGCGCTTGTTTTATCGTCAAATCAAGCCTTTAGAGCCTCTATTCTATCTAGTACCGGTGGGTGGGTGTGATAGAAAAATCCGTATAGCTTGCTAGATTTTGGAAACACCTTGTTTTCACTCGATAATTTAGTTAGCGCAGATATTAGTTCATCGCGATAACCCATATTGCGACTAAATCTATCTGCGCCGAATTCGTTCATTTTATAGATTAGATTGACCAAAGGTTGGATGAAAAAGCTTATAGCGGTGGAAAATATCATAAAAAACACGATTAACCCGTATGCGTCAGGTATTAAACCTATGCTTTCAAGCGCAATAGCCGGAACATGTGAAAAACCGTAGCAGAAAGCCGATAACATAACGGCGGCAGAAAGCATACCTTTAAATATATCACCTCTTTTGTAGTGCCCGAATTCATGTGCCAAAACTGCACAAATTTCTTCAATAGATAGTTTTTCTATAAGCGTATCGTATAAGGCAACTCTTTTTGTTTTGCCAAATCCGCTAAAATAGGCATTTAGTCTACTGTCTCTCTTGCCTGCGTCTATTTTAAAAATCCCGCCTATTTCAAATCCTGCCGCTTTCGCCGTTTCTTCGATGGCATTTTTTAGCTCTCCGTCTTCTATCGGTATAAATTTATTAAACATAGGCGCAAAAATCGTAGGATATAGCATATTTGCAAGTATTACAACGCTCATCAGCATTACAAAAACAATAATCCACCATTTTTCAAAAGTTGTTATAAAAATTGCAGTGGCATAAAATAATGGGGTGGCTATTAATAAAAACATCAATGACTGCTTCAATTTGTCAATAAGAAAAAGTTTGAATGATGATTTATTAAAGCCGTATCTAGCATCAATACCGAACTTTTGGTACATTTCAAATGGAAGTCCAAGAAGAAAAGATATGATAAAAAAGCCGCTTACAAAAAACAGTCCGTTTAGATGCCAACTGCCTAATTTTGCCAAATTATAGAGCAGATCAAAACCGTTTCTTATCCAAAAAACAAGCAAAAACAGTTCAAATAGACTTTCATATATGCCAAATCTCTCTTTTTCTAAAGCGTATGCTCTCGATATTTTGTAATCAGAACTATTTAGTAAGACCGGATGGTTTGGATCTTGGGCTTCAAGGAATGAAATTTGACCAAATGAGATATAAATTTTTGCTATTATGTAGAGAATATACACACCGAAAACTATCCAAAATAATTCAGACATTTTTAATCCTATTTTTGTTTGGCATTGTAATATATGGAGACTTTAAAAATCAATTCCAAATCAATCAGAGAAATAGATTAAAAATCTGATTTAGATATTTCAGAATTAATTAAAATTTATTTTTGTACAATGGCTTGTTTTCGCATTTTGTCCCAAAAAATAGCGATATTAAACCCCCAAGGAGAAAGTATGAAGCTAGGCTTTCTAGTTGATTTGGCTCTTTGTATTGGCTGTAAAGCTTGCGAAGTAGTCTGTAAATCAGAAAACAGCGTCCCTCTGTCTATGTGGCGACTAAGGGTAAAATACGTCGATAGCGGCGTGTTTCCGGAAGTTAAAAGGGCGTTTACACCTCTAAGATGTAACCACTGCGATAATGCTCCGTGTCAAAGAGTTTGTCCTGTTAGTGCGCTACACTATTTGGATAACGGTATTGTCAATGTTGATAAAACAAGATGTATAGGTTGTGCGGCTTGCGTATTGGCTTGTCCATACGGCGCTATTTATATCGATCCTATTTCAAATACGGCAGACAAATGTACATTCTGTGCCCACAGGGTGGAAGCAGGACTTGCGCCGTCTTGCGTAGTCGTGTGCCCTACTGAGGCTAATGTATTTGGTGATTTAGACGAACCTACTAGTAAGATTAGTCAATATATAGCCGCAAATAAATCAACTAGAGTTAGGAAACCTGAAAAAGGTACTTTGCCTAAACATTTCTATACGCAAGCAGGCGATATTAACCTAAATCCTTTGGCAAGTAATAGAATTGAAGGTTATAATCTATTCAACAGAATAGGTCACTTAGATCACGTGGGAGGACACTGATGATATTTGAATCTTTGGTAGCTGATGTACCTGTATTAAAATCAGCAGTTGTCACCTTGGACGTTCTCAATACTCAAGTTGCTTGGGGTTGGATTATCGTTATGAATATGTGGGCAAAAAGTATTGGTACTGGCGTATTTCTTGTCGGTATTTATATGATGAAAAAGTTTCCTGAGAAAACATCGTTCTACAAGCCTATCATTCCGGTTGTGGGTCTGATATTTATCGGTATTACGCTATTTTTTACGGTTATCGACCTTCATAAGCCGTTTCGTGCGTTTTATATATTCTTACATTCGCACTTTACGTCCGCAATTACGTGGG